>Ga0182021_10004794_pt1 | contig 15947 bp, 18 predicted proteins | sample 612E3MmetaG_FD_120493 | JGI IMG/M metagenome (GOLD analysis project Ga0182021, IMG submission 120493) | Permafrost microbial communities from Stordalen Mire, Sweden - 612E3M metaG (Illumina Assembly) | ecosystem: Environmental > Terrestrial > Soil > Wetlands > Permafrost | place: Sweden... | reverse complement strand
TCACCGAGACGCTCGACGCCGTGGAGCGCTTCATCTGGTCCCTGCCGGGTCTCGAGGTGACAGGCGCCGCCCGCAAGTGGCTCGAGGACGACTGAGCCTGCTCCACCGGGTCCTGCCACCCGGGGGGCGCCGGGACCGGCGGTCAAGGGACCCCGCCTCCTCCTTGTCGCCGCCCCGGTTGGCTACGATCACGGAGGTGGACCCGGGCACCTCAGCAGTGGCGGCGGACGGCGCCCGAGACCTGGCGCTGCTCGAGCGCGTCGAGCTCGAGCTCGAGGACGTGGACCGCGCCCTCCGGCGCCTCGACGAGGGCTCCTACGCCGCCTGCGAGGCCTGCGGGCAGCCCATCGGCGAGGACCGCCTCGCCGCCTCGCCCGTCACGCGACGTTGTGCGGAGCACGACCGGAAAGCTGTGCCGCTCCGATCTGCCGGGGTCTGAGCGCTTGGCGCGGCTGTTGCTGTTCGCCCAGGCACGCGAATGTGCGGGCACCAACGAGGCGGCCGTCAGCGGGGCCACGGTCGGGGAGGTGCTGGACGCAGCCGTCGCAAGCTACGGGGCCCGCTTTGCTGCCGTGGTCGGCTGCAGCGCGATCTGGCTCAACGGCGAACAGACCGGGCGCGATGCGCCGGTCGGCGACGGCGACGAGGTCGCGGTCCTGCCGCCCGTCTCGGGCGGGTGAGCGCCGGCGGCTTGAAGCGTCGCGCCCACCCGTGCCCGGTTCAGGCCTTCTTCGTCTCCCAGAAGATCCGGTCGATCTCGGCTATCTGGTCGAGCAGCTTCTGACCCGTTGCGACGTCGTTGGTCTTCTTGGCCTCACCGGCGGCCTTGGTGGCGGTCCAGAAAAGGGTGTGGAGCTCGGGGTGCTTCTCGAGGTGATCGGGCTTGAAGTAGTCGGTCCACAGCACCCAGAGGTGGTGCTTGACGAGGTCGGCCCGCTCTTCTTTGATGAAGACCGCACGCTCTTTGAAGACGGCGTCTTCGGAGGCGTTGAACTTCTCCATGCACGCCTTGACCGACTCGGCCTCGATCCTGGCCTGCGCCGGGTCGTAGACGCCGCAGGGCAGGTCGCAGTGGGCGTGCACGGTCGCCGGAGGGCTGAGGCGGTCCAGCAGGGTGAGCAAACGGGAGGTGAGTTGCATGCTGCAGCTCCTTCGTAGGGCGTCATTGGCTAGGTCCGGCTCACCTTATCCGCGGGTCTGCGGCGGCCGGTCGGCGAACCCAGCGCGCAGGAGGCATCCGTCGGGCCTCCTGCGCTACGGCGCCGCTGTGGCGGCGACCGGCCTCGCCGCGAGCTGTTGGGCGCGGCCTCGCCGGGTCGTGGTCGAAGGCCCCAGCATGCTGCCTGCTCTGGCTCCCGGCGACCGGCTCGTCGTCGTGCGGCTGCGCCGGCCCCGCCCCGGGGACGTCGTCGCCCTGCACGACCCGGCCGAGCCCGGCCGGCTCCTCGTGAAGCGCGTGGCGGCCATCCAGCCGGCGGGAATCGAGGTGCTCGGCGACAACGAGGCGGCCAGCCGCGACAGCCGGCGGTTCGGGCCGGTGCCGGCCTCGGGGCTCGTCGGCATAGCCGTCTACCGGTACTACCCGCCGTTGCGCGCCGGATCTCTACGGCACCAGGGGGCGAGCGGCGGTACGCTCGATCCCGATGAGCCTGCACGAAGAGGACATAGACCGGCTGCTGGAACCCGAGCTGACGAGCGAGCTGGACTCGGTTGAGGTAGGCGAGCTCCGGCTTCGCCGGGACGCCCGCCAACGGGCGGAGGTGGCACTGTCCTACGTCCGCCGCGTGCTGCAAGGCGAGCTCGACATCGTGGCGGCCGAGCTGTCGGCCCGCGGCCGCGGAGTACGCGGTGACACGGGCCGTCTCGTCGAGGACCTGCCGACGATCCTCGCCGCGGGGGCGTCGTCGACGCCGGCGCCGGGACGGGCGCACGAGACCCGGCTCACGATGGCCGGGGGTGCCGGCGGATGGACGGAGCAGACCGAGCTCGACCTGGAGCAGCTCGTGGTCGAGGTGCTCACCGCCGAGCTGAAAGGTGACGAGACGCGCCAGGCCGTGCTCCCCGGGGCGAACCTGGGGGCCTTCGGGGACGAGGAGCTCCGCAGCCTCGCCGAGCTGCTGCTCTCGGCGGAGACCACCGTCTCCGGCAAGCGCCGCGCGTTGCACGACCAGATCGACCGGCTCCAGACGGCGATCGTCGGCCGTTACAAGGTCGGGGCCGCGGATCCGGACAGCCTGCTCAGGTGAGGGCCGGATGACTGCTCGAGTGAAGGCTGGATGACGGCGGGCCCGACGTCCGACCGCTGGACGGACCTGGGCGAGTTCATCCGCCAGCAGCGCAACACGGCCAGGCTCTCCCTCCGCAGGCTCTCAGAGATCGCCGGCATCTCCAACCCTTACCTCAGCCAGATCGAGCGCGGCCTGCGCAAGCCGTCGGCGGAGATCCTCCAGCAGATCGCGAAGGCACTGCGGATATCGGCTGAGACCCTTTACGTGCGGGCGGGGATCCTCGAGGACGAGCGCGGCGAGGACGACCTCGTGCGGCACATCCTCACGGACCCCAGCCTGGTCGAGGAGCAGCGCCAGGCGCTCGTGCGGGTCTACCTGTCGTTCCGCCGGGAGAACGGCCTGTGGGAGGCCGACGCCGCGCGGCCGCACGAGGATCCGGGGGCTCCGGCGACCTGATCCCGGGCCTCGCTCAGTAGGCTGGCCCCCGATGCGCAGGCTGGCTGTTCTTTCGATGCACACCTCGCCCCTGGCCCAGCCGGGGACCGGGGACGGCGGGGGCATGAACGTCTACGTGCGTGAGCTCTCCTCGGCGCTCGCGCGCCGGGGCGTGGCGTGCGACGTCTACACGCGGCGCTGGTCCCCCGATCAGCCCGACGTCGTAGCGGTCGAGCCTGGTTTCGCCGTGCACCACGTGGCTGCCGGGCCGCCCGTCGCGGTGGCGAAGGAGACTCTCCAAGAGCACGTGGAGGAGTTCACCGAGTCGGTCATCGACCGGATGACCAGCCCCGCCCACGGCGGCCCTGGTGCCGCCGGGGCCCCGGCGGACGCCATCCACGCCAACTACTGGCTCTCGGGGCTCGCCGGCCATGCCATCAAGCACCGGCTCGGGCTGCCGCTCGTCTCGACGTTCCACACCCTCGACCGGGTGAAGGCAGAGGCGAGCCCGGAGGAGGTCGAGACGGCGGAGCCCGGCCGTCGAGCGCGCGCCGAGTCGGAGATCATCGGATGCTCGGATGCCCTGCTGGCGTCGTGCGCCGTCGAGGTCGACCAGCTGGTGGAGCTCTACGGCGCGGTCCCGACCCGGGTCGAGGTCGTCCCGCTCGGGGTCGACCACGCCTTCTTCTCGCCCGGCGACCGCTCGCACGCGAGGCGGGCACTCGGACTTTCCGGGGAAGGCCCGCTGCTGCTCTTCGTGGGCCGGATCCAGCCCCTCAAGGGCGCGGACGTGGCGCTGAAGGCGTTCGCGCTGCTTTCTCGATCGGTCCCGCGCGCCCAGCTCGTCGTGGTCGGGGGCCCGAGCGGTCCGAGGGGCGAGGCGGAGCTGGAGCTCCTGCGGGCGACCGTCGAGGACTGCGGCCTCGACGGTCGGGTCCGCTTCGTGGCGCCGCAGCCTCATGAGCTGCTCTCGACCTACTACAGGGCCGCCGACTGCTGCCTGGTGCCGTCGCGCTCGGAGTCATTCGGCCTCGTGGCGCTCGAGGCCGCTGCCTGCGGCACCCCGGTTGTCGCCGCGGCGGTCGGCGGGCTCACGACCCTCGTCCAGCACGGCCGGACGGGCTACCTCGTCGAGGACGGCGACGCCGCCACCTACGCCCGGTTCGCGGAGGGCATCTGCGCGGACCCGTTGCTGCAGGCCGAGCTCGGAGCCGGCGGAGCATCGATGGCGGCCGGCTACACCTGGTCGATCACCGCCGGTCTGCTCCGCAGTCTCTACGGGCATCTGACCTCGCGCACGCTGGTCGAGTGTTGAGCCCCCGGGGGTGATACGTCTCCTCGTCCTGGGCGGGGGCCGGATGGGCCACGCATTTCTCGGCGGCCTGCTCCGCTCCGGCTGGGCGTCACCGGGTGAGCTGGGCGTGGTCGAGCCGCTCGCCCCGGCGCGCGACGCGCTCGTCAACCGCTACCCGGGCATCGTCGTGAGCGCGACGGGGATGCCCGCCGAGTCCGCCGTCCTGGCGGTCAAGCCGCCGGACGCCGAGGCCGCCTGCCGCACCGTCGTCGAGTCCGGCGCCGGCCGTGTGGTCTCCATCGCGGCAGGGGTCACGCTCGCCCAGCTGCAGGGATGGCTCGGCGAGGGCATCGTCGCCCTCCGGGCGATGCCCAACACCCCGGCCGTGCTCGGGGCAGGAGCCTCGGCGCTTGCCGCCGACCCCTCGGTCGGCGAGAGCGACCTCGAGTGGGCAGAAGGCGTGCTTTCATCCCTGGGGGTGGTCGCGCGCTTGCCCGAGTACCAGCTGGACGCCGTGACAGGGCTGTCCGGCTCAGGGCCCGCCTACGTCTTCTTGCTGGCCGAGGCCCTCGTCGAGGCAGGGGTGAACGAGGGTCTCGACCGGGAGGTGAGCCGGCTGTTCGCGGTCGAGACGCTGCTCGGATCGGCCCGCCTGCTCGCCGAGACGGGTGAATCTCCCGAGTTCCTGCGGGCGGCGGTCACCTCGCCCGGAGGCACGACAGCCGCCGCTTTGCAGGTCTTCGAGACCCGCGGCTTTCGCGCGTCCGTGCTCGAAGCGGTTGCCGCCGCCACCGCGCGCTCACGGGAGCTCGGCCGCAAGGACTGACTCGAGCGATCTCCTGCGAGGAACGCTGAGCTTCGTCCTGGCCCTCCGCGGAAGTCCCCACTTTGAACTTCAGCCACATTGGCGTACATTCGTGACTGGCGGAGAGGGGTGATGCAACTGTCAAATATCGAGTACGCCAAGGCAAGATTCTCCACAGTCGCAGAAGTGGCCCAGGCGCTACGAGTCTCGAACATGACTGTCTACCGACTCATCAAGTCCGGACAGCTGCCGGCGGTCCGCGTCGGCAAGTCGTACCGGTTGCGCGAAGAGGACGTGGACCGTTACCTCGCGGAGCGTTTCACCGAAGCGGGATGAGGCGCGTCACCGCCCCGGCAGGGGCCGGTTTGTGAGCGGGCGCACGAAATAGTTACGATCGCCGGGAATGGCGGAACGCTTCGCCCGACGGATTCCGGAGCCAACTGTTGTGCGGCTGCCGTTGTACCAACGCGCCCTTCGGCAGCTCTCGGCGGACGGCATCCCGACAGTCTCGTCCGCCGAGCTCGCCGACGCCGCCGGGGTCAATGCCGCCAAGGTCCGCAAGGACCTGTCGCATCTCGGGACCTACGGCACGCCCGGCACCGGCTATGACGTCAATTTCCTGCTCAGCCAGATCCGACACGAGCTCGGACTGGACCGCGAGTGGACGGTGGCCATCATCGGCATGGGCAACCTCGGCCATGCCCTGGCTCACTCGGACAGGTTCTCAAACCAGAATTTCCGCAACGTCGGGCTCTTCGACGTCGACCCCGCCAAGATCGGGGAGGAGGTCGACGGGCTCCCGATCCGCCACATGTCCGAGTTCGAGCAGTCGGTCGCCGGCTTTGACCCGAGCCGGTCGATCGGGGTCATCGCGTGTCCCGCCGCGGCGGCCCAGGACGCATGCGACCGTCTGGTGGGCGTCGGGATCGGCGCGATCTTGAACTTCGCCCCGGCCATCTTGACCGTTGCCCCGCCTGTGCTCCTCCGGCAGGTCGACTTCGTCGTCGAGCTGCAGGCTCTGGCCTTCTACATCGTGCATCCGGAGGCCGTCACAGGTCCAGAGGAGGGCCCGCAGCCGGGGCTGTGAAACGCGACCGGTTCGTGACGCGGGGCGAAAGGTGCTGACGCTCAAGATCGCGGCGCGAGGCAGCGACCTCGCGTTGTGCCAGGCCGGGCTCGTCGCGCGGGCGCTCGTGGCCGCGGCCACGCCGGCGGACGGGGCTATCGGAGGGATCCGGACCGAGATCGTCGTCGTCGAGACGGCGGGCGACCGCCAACGCGACCGTCCCATCGGAGCCATCGGCGGCCAGGGCGTCTTCGTGAAGGAGGTCGAGCAGGCGGTCCTGGACGGCAGGGCCGACATCGCCGTCCACTCCGCCAAGGACCTCCCGTCCGTCTCGGAGACCGGGGGGCTCGACATCGTCGCCGTTCCGAAAAGGGCCGACGCCCGCGACGCGCTCGTCGGGCGCCGGCTGGCGGAGCTCGGTCCTGGCGCGCACGTCGCCACGGGTGCTCCGCGCAGGCGGGCACAGCTCGCATGGCTGCGGCCCGACCTGCGCTTCGAGGAGCTCAGGGGCAACATCGCCACCCGGCTCGGCAAGGTGCCGGCGGACGGGGCGGTGGTCGTGGCGTATGCAGCCCTGCAGCGCCTCGGCCTCGAGGGGCTCGCGGCCGAGGTGTTGCCCGTGTCGACGATGCTGCCACAGGTCGGCCAGGGGGCCCTGGCGATCCAGTGCAGGCACGGGGACGCCGTCACGACCCGCGTGGTCCGCCGGCTCGACGACGCCGACTCGCATCGTTGCCTGGACGCCGAGCGTTCGTTCCTAGCCGAGCTCGCGGGCGGGTGCGACCTGCCCGTGGGCGCCCACGCCGTCGTTCTTCCGGACGGGGGGCTGGAGCTGAGGGGGCTCGTCGCGAGCCTGGACGGCGTCGTCCTGTTGCGCCGGACGATGAAGGGCCCGATCGGCCCGGCGATCGGCCGGGCCCTCGCCCGCGAGATCCTCGACCGTTGCGGCGGGGCGGAGGTCCTCGACGCCTCCACGGCGCTCGCGTGACGAGCGGAGGGCCGACGCCGCCTGCGGCCGGGCCGCGGCCGGGTCCGCTCGCCGGCCGCCGGGTGATCGTCACCCGTGCCCGCGCCCAGTCCGCGGAGCTGGTGCGGCTGCTCTCCGAAGCCGGTGCCCGCCCGATCGAGCTGCCGGTGATCGAGATCGCCGACCCCGCCGACCAGGGGGCGGCGCTGCGAGCGGCGCTCGCGAGGATCGGGGAGTTCGACTGGGTGGTGTTCACCTCGGCCAACGCGGTGGACAGAAGTCTTCGCGACCCGGGACATGCCGGAAGGCTCGGCCAGGCCCGTGTGGCCGCGATCGGTCCTGGCACCGCCGACGCCTTGGCGGCCCTCGGCATCGAGACCGACCTCGTTCCTGGCCGGTACGTCGCCGAGGCCCTCGTGGAGGCGTTTCCGCCGCCGGCACGGCCGGGGACCGGCGCCGTGCTGCTGCCCTGTGCCGCCGGGGCACGCGAGGTGACCGCTCTCGGGCTGCGGGCCAAGGGCTGGCAGGTCGAGGTGGTGGAGGCCTACCGCACGGTGCGACCGGTCCTGTCCGCCGGCGACGCCCGCTCCGCGGGCGAGGCTGACGTCGTCACGTTCACCTCGTCGTCGGCGGTGACCGCCTACCTCGAGCTCGTCGGCGAGGATGCCGTGCCGCCCGTGGTGGCCTGCATCGGGCCCGTCACCGCCCGAACGGCGTCGAAGGCCGGCCTCAGGGTCGACATCGTGGCCCGCGTGCACACCGCCAGAGGCCTCGTCGACGCCCTCGTCGAATGGGCGGCCGGCAGAGTCGCTCCTTCCGACCAGGAGTAGTCTCGCGAGATGGACTTTCCGGTCCGCAGGCTGCGGCGGCTTCGTCGCCTTCCCGCCATGCGGCGCCTCGTGGCGGAGTCCTCACTGGGGATCGACGACCTGATAGCGCCCCTGTTCGTGAGGGAGTCGATCGAGGCGCCCGTCCCCATCGTCTCGATGCCCGGCGTGGTGCAGCACTCGGTCGGCTCCTTGGTGCTCGAGGCAAGGCGCCTGTCGTCGCTCGGTATCGGCGCCGTCGTGCTCTTCGGCGTCCCGAGCCGCAAGGACGCGGCCGGCTCGGGCGCCTCGGACCCCGACGGGGTCGTGCAGGTCGCGCTCCGCGAGCTCCGGGCGAGCCTCGGCGACGACCTCGTCGTGATAGCCGATCTCTGCCTCGACGAGTACACCGACCACGGGCACTGCGGGCTGCTCGACGACCAGGGCGACGTCGACAACGACGCGACGCTCGTGCGCTACGCCGAGGTCGCGGTCGCGCAGGCAACCGCAGGCGCCCACCTGGTCGCGCCGAGCGGGATGATGGACGGCCAGGTCGCCGCCATCCGCGCCGCCCTCGACGGCTCCGGCCACAGCGAGGTCGGCATTCTCGCCTACTCGGCCAAGTACGCCTCGGCCCTCTACGGCCCCTTCCGGGACGCCGTCGAGGTGACCATCTCCGGCGGCGGCGATCGCAAGGGCTATCAGCAGGATCCGCGCAACCTGCGCGAGGCGCTCGAGGAGGTGCGCCTCGACGTCACCGAAGGGGCGGACATCGTCATGGTGAAGCCGGCTCTCGCCTACCTGGACGTCATCGCGGCCGTGCGGGGCGCGGTCAGCGTTCCCGTCGCCGCCTATCACGTGAGCGGCGAGTACTCCATGGTCGCGGCGGCGGCCGAGCGGGGCTGGATCGACCGCGAGGCCGTGGCCCTCGAGCATCTCGGGTCGATAAAGCGTGCCGGGGCGGACCTGATCCTCACCTACTTCGCCGCCGAGGTCGCCGAGGCCCTGGGCTGAGCCGCCTACGGCTCGGGCAGCCGACGCGCCACGGCGGCGATGGTCCCGTAGACGGCCTCCGCGGCGCCGAGCTCGTCGGGCCGCAGGTAGTTGCCCATGATGCGCAGCAGGAATTCCATCACCGGCCGGCTGTAGATGCCCGTGTTGACGAACAGGCGCATCAGCCCGGGTCGCGAGAGCACGCCGATGAAGGCCCGGGCGACCCGGTAGTACATCCCGTAGATCTCCTGCAGCGACGCCTCGTAGGAGGCGAGGAGCCTCGGGTCGCCGGCTCCGAGGGCGTCCGAGACGGCGGCCGCGGCGAGGCGGCCCGTCTCGTAGGCGTAGGCGATGCCCTCTCCGTTGAACGGGTTGATGACCCCGGCGGAGTCGCCCGCGGCGATCCAGTCCGGCCCGACGCGCGGCCCGACGGCGAGGCCCATGGGCAGGCGCCCCCCGGTCGGAGGACCGCAGCACGTCTCGGGACCGAGGCACCACGACGCCGGCGCCTGGGCGATGAAGGCGTCCATGAGCTTGGAAGTGTTCACGTTCTTCCACTTGCCCTGCGTGGAGAGCAGGCCCACGCCTACGTTCACCCGCCCGTCTCCGAGGGGGAAGATCCACCCGTAGCCGGGGACGACCTTGCCGCTGGCGTCGCGGATGTCGAGAAACGAGTCGATGTACTCCTCGGCGTGGCGCGGCGAACGGTAATAGCCGCGAAGCGCCATGCCTTGGGGCCAGTCGCGGTTGCGGCTGGTGCCGAGCGCCCGCCCGAAGCGGGACAGCGAGCCGTCGGCCACGATCACGTAGCGGGCCCTGACCTCGGTCGTGGTCCCGCGGGCGCGGTCGGTCACGACGGCGCCTCCTGCCGGATGAACCGGCCCGCTGCTCCGGGGGGGTCCGGCAGCGCCGCCGTCGCCGGAATCTCCGCCATCACCTGAAAAGCCGGCGCTGCCGGCATCGCCCGAGGACGCAGGTTCCGACAGGGGAGCCACGGCCTCGGCGCCCTGCCAGATCACCGCGCCCGCCTTCTCGGCGCGGGCGGCGACGAGCCCGTCGAGGTCGGCCCTCGTGACGACGTAGCCGTGGGAGGGAAGCTCCGGGTGCTCGGGCCAGCTCATGGCGATGGCGCGGCCGTACGCGTTCGCGCGGAGGCCCTTGTAGCGGTGGTGGGGTGCGAGCTCGTCCGCGAGGCCCATCTGTTCGAGCTGGTGGACCGAGCGCGGGGTGAGCCCGTCGCCGCAGGTCTTCTGCCGCGGATAGTGCTTCTTCTCGACCACGAGCACATCGATGCCGGAGCTCGCGAGCCAGTATGCGGCCGCCGCGCCGGCAGGTCCGCCGCCCACGACGAGGACGTCACAGGACCATTGACTCGGCCGTGGAGGCTGCAGTTCGGCCTCGCCGCCGCGCGGTGGAGTCATGCGAGCATGATAGAGGGACGGCTTTGGTGAGCGGTCTCGATGTGCTCGCCAGTAGCCTGCGTGCTAAAAAACCGAGGGCAAATGGGCAGCCTGGACAGTTATCTACCAATCTTCTTCATGATCGTGCTCGGGATCGTCTTCGCGGGCATGTCGTTCGCGGCCTCGAAGATGCTCGCGCCCCAACGGCCGACCTCTGCCAAGGAGGCTCCGTACGAGTGCGGCATCGTGCCCGACCACGAGCCGGCGAGCCGCTTCCCGGTGCGCTTCTACCTGATCGCGATGATCTTCGTGGTCGTCGACATAGAGATCATCTTCATCTTCCCGTGGGCCGTGATCTCCCAGAGCCTGGGCCGTTTCGGCCTCGTCGAGATTCTCGTCTTCGCGGCCTCCGTGTTCGTGCCGCTCATCTACCTCGTGGGCAACGGCGCCCTCGACTGGGGACCGCTCAAGCGGGTGCGCCCGGTACAGCCCGACTCCGTCCGAACCTCGTCCTCGACCGTCCGTCGCATCGGGCCGTCGAGCGGCGAGGCGGCGTAGAGCGGGGTCGCGGCCATGGGCCTCGAGGACCTAAGTCACAACTTCCTCACCGGTTCCATCGAGGAGCTCGTCAAATGGGCGCGCCGCTCGAGCGTGTGGCCGGCCACTTTCGGCCTGGCCTGCTGCGCCATCGAGATGATGGCCGCCGGTGCGGCCGACTTCGACCTGGCCCGGTTCGGCATGGAGGTCTTCCGCAGCTCGCCGCGCCAAGCCGACCTGATGATCGTCGCGGGTCGGGTCTCCCAGAAGATGGCACCCGTTCTCCGCCAGGTCTACGACCAGATGGTCGAGCCGAAATGGGTCATTTCGATGGGTGTATGCGCCTCGACGGGGGGCATGTTCAACAACTACGCCATCGTGCAGGGCGTCGACCAGATCGTCCCCGTCGACGTCTACGCGCCGGGGTGCCCGCCGAGCCCGCAGACGCTGATTCACGCGATCTTGACGCTGCACGAGAAGATCCGCCTCGGCGAGCTCACCCAGCGCCGCCCGGGCGAGACCGGAGCCGGCATCGACCTCGCCTCCGAGCCGGCACCGGCCGGATGGGTCGCGCCGCCTTCGGGAGTACGCCTCGGGACGCCCCGCTGATGGCGACCGACGTCACGAGCGGAGCCGGGGTGGCGAGCGCGGCGGACCTCGCCGGCGAGGGCGTGGTCGCCTCTGCCGGCGCGGGCGGCCAGGAGGTGCTGCATGTCGCACCCGGGCGCTACCTGGAGGTGGTCGGGGCGCTGCGAGAGAGCGGCTATGAGATGTGCGCCGACCTTTGCGCCGTGGACTACCTCCGCCACCTCGAGCGTCCCCTGCCGGAGGGCACGGCCGCCGAGCGTTTCGAGATAGTCGTCAACCTGGTCTCCCTCCAGCACCGGCGCAGGGTCCGCCTGCGGGTGCAGGTCCCCGAGGACGACCCGGTCCTCCCGACGCTGTTCAACCTCTATCCCGGCACCGAGAACATGGAGCGCGAGGCGTTCGACATGTTCGGGATCCGTTTCGAAGGCCATCCCGACCTCACGCGGATCCTCATGCCCGACGACTGGGAGGGGCACCCGCTGCGCAAGGACTACTCGGTCGGGCGCGTGCCGGTGCAGTTCAAGGAAGCTCCAGGCCCGCGGTGAACGACGAGGACCTGGTAGCGGAGACCTCCGAGGGCCTGCAAGAGATGCAGGACCGGGAAGAGACGAGCCCGGAGGAGCTCACCATCGAGGAGGGCGGTGCGCTCCTGCTGCCCGAGGGGCTCGTGGTCGACCCCGCCGACATGGACGTCGAGTTCGGCGACGACGAGACGATGATCATCAACATGGGCCCGCAGCATCCTTCCACCCACGGTGTGCTGCGCATCATGATGGAGCTGGAGGGCGAGACGGTCCTGCGCTCCAAGCCCGTCATCGGCTACCTGCACACGGGCATGGAGAAGACCGGCGAGGGCCTCACCTACGTGCAGGGCTCGACCAACGTGACGCGCATGGACTACCTCTCCCCGCTGTCGAACGAGCTCGTGCTCTCCCTCGCGGTCGAGGAGCTGCTGGGCATCGAGATCCCACCCCGGGCGACCTGGATCCGCATGCTCATGGTCGAGCTCAACCGCATCTCCTCGCACGTGCTCTGGATGGCCACAAACGGGATGGACCTCGCCTCCACCTCGATGATGATCTACGGCTTTCGCGAACGCGAGATGGTCCTCACGTTCTTCGAGAAGACCACCGGGCTGCGCATGAACCACGACTACATCCGGCCCGGCGGGGTCGCGGCGGACCTCCCCGACGGATGGGAGGACGACGTGACGGCCATCGCCGACACCATCCCCGGCCGGCTCGACGAGTACGACGAGATGCTGACGGGCCAGCCCATCTTCAAGCAGCGCACCGAGGGCGTCGGGCTCATCTCCCCGGAGTTGGCGGTCGCCATGTCGGCCACGGGGCCGATCCTGCGGGCCTCCGGCGTGGCCTGGGACCTCCGGCGGGCCATGCCCTATCTCGCCTACGACGAGGTCGACTTCGACGTCATCGTAGGCACCGTGGGCGATACCTACGACCGCTACGCCGTCCGCCTGAACGAGATCCGGGAGTCGTGCAAGATCGTGCGCCAGTGCGTCGAGATGATGCCCCGGGGCGACTACAGGGCGCAGGATAAGAAAGTGACCCCGCCCCCGCGCGCCCGCATCGACGAGTCGATGGAGGCCCTCATCCACCACTTCAAGATCTTCACGAGGGGTTTCGAGGTACCGCCGGGCGAGGTGTACACCGCCGTCGAGTCCCCGAGGGGCGAGCTCGGCTGCTACCTCGTCTCGGACGGGTCGAACAAGCCCTACAGGATGCACATCAGGGCACCGAGCTTCGTCAACCTCCAATCGCTGCCACCGCTGCTGCGCGGCGGGATGATCGCCGACGCGATCGCCGTCATCTCCTCGGTCGACCCGGTCATGGGCGAGGTGGACCGGTGATGTCCCACCTCTCGCCGGACAACCGCAGGAGGGCCGAGGCCATCGTCGCGTGCTATCCCAAGGCGCGCTCGGCCCTGATACCGCTGTGCCACCTGGCGCAGTCGCAGGACGGCTGGCTCACGCCCGAGGCGATGGAGGAGATCGCCGACCTGGTGGACTGCACACCGGCCGAGGTCCGGGGCACGGCGACCTTCTACGACATGCTGCACACCGAGCCCGTCGGCCGCCACGTGGTCAACGTCTGCACGAACATCGCCTGCATGCTCGCGGGCGCATACGAGGTGCTCGACCACGCCGAGGCCACGCTCGGGATATCGGTCGGCCAGACGACCGAGGACGGCGAGTTCACCCTCGAAGAGGGAGAGTGCCTGGCGGGATGCGACAAAGCGCCGTGCGTGCAGGTGAACCACCGTTTCTTCGGCCCGCTCGATACGGAGGGCCTCGACCGCCTGATCGAAGATTTGCGCTCGGGCCGCCTTTCGGGCACGGTGCCGCCGCACGGGACCTTGAACAGGGTCGACCGGCGCGTCGGGCTGCCCGCACTGGCCGCGAAAGCCGCCGCCGCCCGCGAGGCAGGAGCGGGCGAGGGGTCGGTCCAGGTCAAGCCGGGCCGGGTGTCAGGACCGCCGTCATGATCACGAAGGCACCGCGGATCGTCACGTCCCGGGTCGGGCTCGAGGACTCGTTCACCCTCGAGCGCTACCTCGCTACCGGTGGCTACGAAGCTCTCCGCAAGGCGCTCGCCATGGAACCGGCCGAGGTGGCCGCCGAGGTCAACAAGGCGAGCCTGCTGGGCCGCGGCGGAGCCGGCTTCCCGGCGGGCCGCAAGTGGTCGATGCTCCGCCAGGCCCCGACGCGCTACCTCGTCGTGAACGGCGACGAGAGCGAGCCCGCGACGTTCAAGGACCACATGCTCATCGAGAGCGATCCCCACCAGATCATCGAGGGGACGGCCATCGCCGCTTACGCCACCGGCGCCGACCAGGCTTTCATCTACTGCCGGGGAGAGTTCGCCCTCGGCCTCGAGCGCCTGCAGCAGGCGTGCAACGAGGCCTACGAGCACGGGGCACTCGGCGCGGATGTGCTCGGCGCCGGCTACGCCCTCGACATCGTGATCCACCCCGGAGCCGGCGCCTACATCTGCGGGGAGGAGACGGCGCTGCTCGAGAGCCTCGAGGGAAAGCGCGGCTTCCCGCGGATAAAGCCGCCCTTTTTCCCGGCGGCCTTCGGCCTCTACGGTGAGCCGACCGTCGTCAACAACGTGGAGACCATGTCCAACCTGCCCTGGATCATCGCCAACGGGGCCGAGGCCTTCACGGCCCTGGGCGAGGGCTCATCGGCCGGGACCCGCCTGTTCGCCCTTTCGGGGCGCGTCGTCAACCCGGGCTGGTTCGAGATCGAGATGTCGAAGACGACCTTCAGGGACCTCATCTTCGACCCCTCGCTCGGCGGGGGCATCCTCGGCGGCCGGGAGCTGCGCGCCTTCATTCCCGGCGGCGTCTCGGCTCCGTGGTTCGGCCCCGATCAGCTCGATATCGGGCTGGACCAGGACGCGGTGGGCAAGGCCGGCTCGATGCTCGGCTCCGGTTCGGTCGTCGTGATGGACTCCGACACCTGCCCCGTGCGGGCGGCCTGGCGCATCGCCCAGTTCTTCCACCGCGAGTCCTGCGGCCAGTGCACGCCTTGCCGGGAGGGCAGCGGCTGGATCGAGAAGATCCTGCACCGCCTCGAGCAGGGCCTCGGGCGCGAGAAGGACATCGACCTCGTGCTCGACGCCTGCGACAACATCTCGCCCGGGTTGTTGTGGCCGCCGAAGCAGACGACGATCTGCGTGCTCGGGCCTTCCATCCCCTCCGCTGTCGTCTCGGTCGCCAAGATGTTCCGCGACGACATGCTGGTACATGTGAAAGAGGGTGGCTGCCCCTTCCCGGCGGACGCGGTGCGCCGTGACTGACGTCGTGGGAGCTCCCGCGGGGATCTCCGTCACCATCGACGGCCGCGCCGTTGAGTCGCCCAAGGGCGAGCTCATCATCGCCGCGGCCGAGCGGGCCGGGATCTTCATCCCCCGCTTTTGCTACCACCCGCGGATGAAGCCGGTCGGTATGTGCCGCATGTGCCTGGTCGAGGTCTCCGGCCCGAGGGGCCCGAGCCTGCAGCCGGCCTGCTACGTCGAGGTGTCCGAGGGCCAGGAGATCTGGACCGGGTCGCCGGCCGCCAAGAAGGCCCAAGAGGGCGTCATCGAGTATCTGCTCTTGAACCACCCGCTCGACTGTCCCGTGTGCGACAAGGGCGGGGAGTGCCCGCTCCAGGACCAGTCGATGTCGCACGGCCCCGGCGAGAGCCGCTTCGACGAGGAGAAACGGCACTGGGCCAAGCCCATCGAGATCGGCCCACTCGTGCTCTTGGACCGGGAGCGCTGCATCCAGTGCGCGCGCTGCACCCGTTTCGCCGAGGAGATCGCCGGGGAGCCCTTCATAGACTTCGCGGAGCGTGGCGACCGCATCGAGGTGGCGATCTTCCCCGGCGACCCGTTCGAGTCCTACTTCGCGGGCAACACGATCCAGATCTGCCCGGTGGGCGCGCTCACAGCGGCGCCGTACCGGTTCAAGTCGCGCCCGTGGGACCTCGAGCAGATCGAGACGACCTGCACCGCCTGCTCTGTGGGCTGCCGGATGGTCGCCCAGTCTTCCGCCGGGGACCTGGTCCGTTTCCTCGGCGTCGACTCGGAGCCGGTCAACCAGAGCTGGCTCTGCGACCGGGGCCGTTTCGGGCACGAGTCGGTCGAGGGGGCGGGAAGGCTCGCCCAGCCCCTCGTGCGCGGCGAGGACGAGTTCGTCATCGCCACCTGGCACGAGGCTCTGAGCAGCGTCGCCGAGGCGATCGCGGGGGCGCTGGAGGGACCGGGCGCCGGCGCGGTCGGCGTGATCGGCGGGGCGCGCCTGGCCAACGAGGACGCCT
>Ga0182021_10004793_pt1 | contig 15950 bp, 11 predicted proteins | sample 612E3MmetaG_FD_120493 | JGI IMG/M metagenome (GOLD analysis project Ga0182021, IMG submission 120493) | Permafrost microbial communities from Stordalen Mire, Sweden - 612E3M metaG (Illumina Assembly) | ecosystem: Environmental > Terrestrial > Soil > Wetlands > Permafrost | place: Sweden... | reverse complement strand
TGGGGGTTCTGTTCAGCGTTCTGCTGCTTGTCACCTTCGGTGGACGCCGCGGCCGACTGTTCTACAATGGCAGTGCGGAAGCGGACCATGGCTGACACCGAAGGGGCATTCCGACTTACTTTCGTCGATGGGCGAGGACTTCTCAGCCTGGCCGGTCGGGACATCCCTGGCTTTGGACGGGTGGAAAAACTGGAGCTGGAGATCCCCAACCTGCGCTTCCCCTTCGATCTGTCAGGGGGAGTGACCCGGTTCAGAAATCATCGCCTCAGGCTGCGCGAGCTGGGGGTGTCGTTCGAGGCCAAGGATCTGACTGGCTTCTTGCGAGAGGCGCGCCTGGCCGACTACGGCCTGTTCCGCCCAGAGGTGGAGATCGAGGATGGCCTGGTTCGCGTAGGAGCGCGGGCCGTGCTCGGGGATCGGCAGGCCGAATTCACCGCCACCGGTGCGCTCACCATGGTGCAGCCGGGTTGCGCCCGACTCTCCATGTTCGACTTGCGGGTGTACGGTTTTCTGCCCGTGCCTCCGCCCTTGCTGGTGGCCGCGCTGTTCACGGCTCTGGGCGCCGCCCCGTCGCGCGAGCCCGAGAATGGCGTGGCCTCGCTGGTGCACCTTGAGGGTGCGACCGATTTGGAGATCGACGTGCGCGAGCTGGCCCTGCTCGCGCTTCTGCCCATGCACGGGTGGCGCATGCCCGAGCGCCACCACTTGGACGGTACCGCCTTGCGCGCCGAAGCGGCCTCGCAACGCCTCACGGTTGCCTTCTTCTCGTCTCAGGACGCCCCCGACACGGCGGGTTCCCCGGCCACGCCGGATCGGCTCGCCGACCATACTGCGGCCATGAGCCGGCTGGCGGCGGCCGAGAGTGCCCTGCTGGCCGGGGATGTGGCGCGCGCCATCGAGAGCTATCGACAGGCGGCGCCGCTGGAGACTGGGGATCAAGCGGGAACAGCCCGTCTGCTGCACCTGCTCACCTCGGCGACCGAGACGCTGCCCGAGGCTGAGGCGACGGCGACGGCGGCGCTGCAGCGCTGGCCAGGACTCGCCAGCGCGCTACAGGCGCAAGCCATCGCCGCGAGCGAGAGCGGTCGTCCGGGTCTGGCGGCCGAGTTATTGGAGAGTCTGGCTGCCAGCCGCGACGGCTCGCGCATGGATCGCGCCTTCGCTTTGCTGGCGGCGGCGCGCCAGTGGGCACGGGCAGGGCAGACCGCCCCCGCGCTCAGGGCGCTGGAAGAGTCGCTCGCTCATCGTTCCGCGCTTGGACCGGCGGCTCGGGCGCTGGCCCTGCGTCTGGGGGCGGAAGGGCGCTGGGACCAGATTCTGCCCATGCTGGGGCGGCGGGCACAGGACGCCCAGCCGGGATGGTCGGACGACGTGGGCGCCATCGTGGAGATGGCCGAGCTGGCGGTCGCCTCGGGTGAGCCGGACCTTTGCGCCAAGGCGGTGGACTCCCTCGACGATTTGCTCCTGCGCGAACACTGGCCCGATCCCATCGTGCCGCGTGCCGAGGCGGCGCGCCTGATGGCCGCGCTGTGTCTGGTGTTGGGAGACGAGGAGGCTGCCATCGAATGGTTGCACGAGTGTCTGCAGGGCGAAGCGTCCGGTGCCATCGCGCAGGCGGCCTGGCAGCGCTTACTCGACATCTACGCGCAGCGCGGCGACGCCCGAGCAGCGGCGCAGACGCTGGAGGCGTGGGCCGCCGATGCGCGCACCCCGGACTCGGCCGAACAGCGGGCGGCGTGCCTGTGCGAGGCGGCTCGTCTGGTCCACGAAACCTCGCCGGCGGGCGACGGGGCGATAAGCCTGCTGGAGTCGGCGTTGCGAGTGGATCCGACCTGCGCGCCGGCGCTGGATGCGCTGGAGGCGATTGCGGGCGAGACCGGCGACTGGGCTGGGCTCGCTCAGATGTTGCACCGGCGACTGGCCGAGGTAAGGCCCGACGAGGCGAAGGCGCTGCTGCAACGGCTGGGCTTGGTGTTGGGAGACAGGCTGCGGGACGAGAAGGATGCGGTGGCCACCTACCAGGTGCTGCTCGATCTCGATGTGGGCAATGCGGAGGCGCGTCTAGGCCTGGCCCGTCTGCTTTGGCGCGTCGGGGAGAGGGATGAGAGCCAGCGTGAGTATCGCGAGCTGCTCGCTCGTCCGGCGTGCACGCCGGCTGTGACGGCCGAGGCCAACCTGCGCATCGCCCAGGCCGCGCAGCAGGTGGGCCAGGCAGCCCAGGCCGAGGCCGCTTTCGCCGCGGCCCTCGCGCTTGAGCCCGAGGGGGCGTCGGTGGCTGTGCTGGTTGAGGGTCTGCAGGCGCTCGGCCAAGGAACCAAGTTGGCCGAGTGCCTGGTTCTGCGCGAGCAAGCGTTGGAGGACGGTCCGGCGCGCGTCGCGGTCACGCGGGCGTTGGCCGAGGTGCTGCAGCAATTGGGCAAGCTCGACGAGGCAGAGGCGGCTTGTCGCCGTCTTCTGGAGCAGGCTCCCGACGATGTGCGCGGCCTCGAACGTCTGGTTGCCCTCTGTCGCCAGCAGTTGCACAGCGACGAGCTGGCGCTGCTGCTGGAGCGGTTGTGGACGGCTCTTGATGGTCAGCCGGCACCCGAGGGTCTGAACCTGGAGGCCCTCGGGCTGGAGTTGGCCAGCCTGTTGTCCCAGAAGGATGACAGCCGTGCCCAAGCCGAGACCATCCTGCGGCGCCTGGCTGAGCGGGGCTCGCGCGCCGCCCGCGAGGCGCTCAGCGCGCTTCTCACCAAGAAGGGGGCGCTGGACGAGGCGGATGCCTTGTTGCTGGCGCGGGTCGACGACGAGACCGATGGAGCGGCGCTGGCCCTGCTCTTCGAGCGAGCCCGGCTGCACATGGCCCAGTCTGAGGGTGAAGGCCCCGCGCTCATGCTCTTGCAGTCGGTGGGGAGCGCCGTCTTGCCTGCCGATGCGCTGGACCTGCGCGCCAACTTGGCCGAGAAGGCCGGCGACACCATCGACGCGATCGCGTGCTGGCAACGCCTGCGTGCGCTGCGCAAGGACGACCGCGCGGCCCGGGACGCCGTGGATCGACGGCTGGCGGCGCTGGTGATGCGTCCCACGGTGTCGACGGCAACCGCGCGGGCGATGCTGGAGGAGCTTCACGCCGCCAGTCCCTCGGATGGGGCGCTGGCCGAGTCCCTGTTTGACGTGTACGGAAGGCTGCCTGACCTCGAGGAGCGCAACCGATGCTGGGCCGCCCTCTTGCAAGAGTTGCCGGGGCTGCCGGCCTCGTGTCATGCGCGTTGGCACCTGGCCCAGGCCGAGGTTGCAGAGCGAGGAGGGAACGCGTCCCTGGCTGCCGAGGAGCTGGCGCGCGCGAGTGCTCTCGACAGTGGCGCGCCGGCTCGGGCCGGCCAGCTCACGGTGCAGGCGCGCCTGGCCGCCGGGAAGGGCCAGCTCGACGAGGCGAGGGCTTTGCTCAATGAGGCGCTCACCCTCGCGCCCAACCACGCGAGCGCTCTGGCCGCGCAGGCCGAGCTGGCCTACCGCGCCCAGGAATGGGACCAGGCCCGCCAGGCCTATGCGCATCTGGCCGCCTCGCCCGACGTGGCTGCGGTGATCCCTGCTGACAAGCTGGCCTTGCGTCGTGCCGAGCTGGCCGAAATGTTCGGGGACTCCGCCGATGCGGAGAGCGCCTACCAGGAGCTGGCGCGTCTCGATCCGCACCATGCGGGCGCGCGCGAGGCGCTGGCGGGTTTCGCGCTTGCGCGCAACGACCACGCCGGCGCGGTTGCGAAACTGGAGGAGGTGCTCCGTCTCCTACCGCGGGATGCGGTCGCCAGTCTGACCGACACGCGGCAGCGACTGGGCGATAGCTACCTGGCCCTGGGCAATCTCGTGGCCGCACGCGAGAGTCTGGAGATGGCGTTGGCCAGCGATTCCGAGCGCACCGGAGTGCTCGAATCCCTGGTGGAAACCTATCAGCGGCTGGGCCTGCAGCGCGAAGCCGCCGCGACCTGTGAGCGCCTGGCCCGCAAGCTTGACGATCCACACAAGAAGGCCGAGGTTCTCTATCGCCGGGGAGAGATTCTGCGGGTTGCCCTGAGCGACCTGGAGGGCGCCAACGACGCGTACCTGCGCTCGTCGGATATGGATCCCAGCTTTGCCCCCACACTGGCTCGCCTGGTGACCTACTACTGGGAACGAGGCGATCTCAGCAACCTGGCCGAGGTGGGCAGTGGCCTGATGCGCACGAGCGCGCGGCCCTTGCCGGGCGAGCCGGACCTTCCCTTCTTGGTCGCGGTGGCCGCCATCCTGGCCAGCAAGGAAGAAGAACTCGTCAGCAAGGCGCTGGCCGAGGTGCGCTTCGAGGTGGACCCGGTGGCCCGCCGCCTGGGCGAGCTCGTCCGCCTGAGCAACAAGCCCGCCGCGCCGACCGTGCCTGCATCCGGTGGCGGTGAAAGTGGTGCGCGCAAGCTGCCTGACGAGCGAGGTATTTTTGAGAAACTGGACGCGGTTATTGCGACCATGCGCACGGCCACGCCGCTGCAATTCGAGGCCGACTTGTGCGCTGCCGCGCTTCACGGTGTGCTGGGCGACCCGGCGGATGTCGGCCTCGCGCTGCTGGCGGCCTATCTGCAACAGCGCTGCGGTCGGCTGGCCCTGGCGCGCGCGGCGCGGGATCTGGCGCTGTTTCTCGAGCCGGATCTGGCGCTCAAGGGCAGCCTCGAGAGCCTGGGCGGCGAGAATCCCGCCCTCCCGGCCGCCTGGAGCCCGACGGTGGCCGAGCATCCCCTGTGCCACGGGCCCTTGCGCCGCGTGCTGCGCGCTCTAGCGCCCGCTTTGGCTGAGATACCCCGTGCGGGGGGCGCTCCCGTGGAAGGGACTCCGCTTCAGCCCAAGGCCGAGGCTGTCTTCCGGGAGCTACGCGACCAACTGGGGGCTCCGGTTTCGCGAGCCGTGGTGCGAGGTACGGGGGCCGATGTCACCTTCGCTGCCACACAGCCGCTGACCGTCGTCATGGGACAGCGGACCGAGAAACTGGATGATGCCGAGTTGCGCTTCTTCGTCGGGCGCGCGTTGGAGCAGGCGCGCGCAGGAACGCTGGCCGTGGCGCGCCTGTCGGTCGACAATCTGCGCGGGCTTCTGCGCGGGGTGATCCGCGTGGTGTCTCTGGGAGGCTCCGACGGGGAAGTGAGCGAGCCGGACAGCGAGAGCGAGCGCGCAGCCACCTGGGCGGCGCTGCTGTCCCAGCCCCAGATCGCCAGGCTTATGCCCACGGGAAAGGTCCGCGCCGACTTGCTGGTCGATGCCGGCGAGGCGCTCGCGCGGCCGCCGGATCTGGAAGGCTACGTGCGGGGCTGTCGTCACACCGCCGACCGGGTCGGACTGCTCTGTTGTGGCAGTCCTTTGGTGGCGCTGCGCGCGCTGACCGGCCAGTTCAAGCGCGAGGGAACCTCCCCGGCCGAGGAGGGCACGCGACAGGAGCGGGTGCGCAGCTCGACGGCATTGCGGGAGATGGTCGCGTTCATGCTCTCCGATGAATACGCGTCTCTAGTCGAGGACTAAAATGATTGGAGTCTTTGACTCTGGCTTTGGCGGGCTGACGGTGCTGTCCGCGCTGCTGCGGCGGCTGCCGGAGTATGACTATCTCTATCTCGGCGACAGCGCGCGGGCGCCCTACGGCCCGCGCAGCCTCGAGGTCGTGCACAGCTTCACGCGCGAGGCGGTGGAGTTTCTGTTCGACGCCGGTTGTCCCTTGGTCGTGTTGGCGTGCAACACCGCTTCTGCGCAAGCCCTGCGCACCCTCCAGCAGCGGCACCTACCGGCGCACCGGCCGGACCGGCGCATCCTGGGTGTGGTGCGGCCCTCGGCCGAGGCGCTGGCCGGACTGGCCCCAGGCGCCATTCCGGGCGTGACCGAGCCGGCCCTCACCACAGGCACAGTGGCGGTGTTGGGAACAGTCGGCACAGTGGCGTCGGGATCCTACGCGCTGGAATTGGCCAAACTCGCGCCCGGGCTACGACTGATCCAGCAAGCGTGCCCGCTGTGGGTTCCCCTGGTGGAAGCGGGTGAGCTGTCCGGGCTTGGCACCGAGTATTTCTTGCACAAGAACCTGGATCCGCTGTTTGCGGCGGCTGATCCGCCGAGCCGCGTCCTGCTCGGGTGCACGCACTACCCGTTGTTGCTGCCTTTGCTTCGCACCATGGTGCCGCCCTCGGTGGAGATCATCGCGCAGGGCGGGCTGGTCGCGGATCGCCTGGCCGACTGGCTGCAACGGCACCCCGAGATGGAACGGCGGCTGTCGCGCAAGCGCACCCGGCGCTACTCAACCACCGACGATCCGGTGTGGTTCGCGCGCCAGGGCCAGGCCATCCTGTCGACGGCCATCGAGGTAGAACGGGTGCGGCTGAAACCGTTTGTCGGGTAGCCCAGGAATTCGGACTAGGACTAAAACAGCGGCGGATTGGCGTTCTGGGCCAGCTGCAGCGCCTGCGCCGTGAACCAATACCCAGCCATAGGGTCAATCATGCCCCACAGGGGATCGAACTGGTTTTGCGCATCCCCGACCAGGCCCCAGGGATTGTAGGCCGAAAAATCCCAGGCGCGCGCGCCACCCGCAATGTCACAGTTGCCGTCGGATTCGCCGGGAATCTTCAGCCAAAGGTAGGCATCGAGGAGCGCCACATGGGTATTGGCGGACGGCCGCAGTCCCACGCCCGCGCCGTAGGCATTGCACCAGTTCCCGCCATTGAGCCCACTGATGACTGTGGCAGATTGATTGTAGGGCGCCAGTGCATACGGCGCAGTCTTCATCGGGCCCTGTCCGTTGCGACCGGTGTCGACCACAAAATGCGTGCTGGCCACCGCGCTGCCCATGAAGGCCTGGATTCCGGCTGTGACTGTCGCCGCATAGGCCGGGCTGTAGTTGACCGTGCTGTAGTTGGTCGCGGGATCCCGTTGACTGGGCAGCCAATCAAAGTGGAAGTTGCCATTTGCATCGTAGGCCCATGACGGAGCCCCTGTCGACGCGGCAATGGCATCAGAAACCCAGGTTCCGTACTGAATCAAATCGCTGGTCAATTGATAGTTCGACACATTGAGGAAGAAGCCCTGCGCGCGCCGTACGCCGGCCTTGACCAAACGATAGGCCGCTTCCCCCACCCCGAGCCACGCGCTGTTGGATGAATCGAGATACACCGACGCCTGTGGGGCATGGCTCTCGATGCTGTCGACTGCGTAGTTGATCTGCGCGTAGCGCTCATCCGGACTCGCCCCGGGGGCTGGAGTCGAGTTACCTGCTGCATCAGTCACGGTGGGTTTGCACCACTCGGCGGTGCCGTCAATTCCTGTATTGTAGGGAATGAGACCGAGGCCATCTGGTTCCAGGATGACGACCGCTTTGCCTGTGCCGATGCCCTGCGCGAAGCCGTCAATCCACGCCTTGTACGCGGCTGTGTCCACGGCACCGCCCCCCGAATACTGCGCACAATCGCGATACGGAAGATTATAGGCCACCAGCACGGGCACGCTGCGATCACGCTCGGCGGCCACCATGGTTTGATGGACGGCCTTCTTCACTTCGCACGGAGTTCCGTCCAAAAACCAAGCCGCATGCGGTGTGTTGGTCAGCGCCATCAACTTAAGCGCATCGGAGATCTTCCTTGTTGCGACTAGTTTCTTGATCTGCGCCACCGCCGCATCATCCGGTGCCGGCAGGTAGAATTCCGTACGCGGATCAAGACCTCGGCCCCGTGCCGGGCTTAGCGCCAGCGCGTTCGCCGTGCCCTCAGTCTGGTCGGCGACCGGCGCCTCGGCGCCACAGCCCGGGATTCCGAGTGAACCGCCTACAACCATTGCTGCTGCAATTACCCGTGTCTTCATCGCTGTCTCCTTTCCATTGGTGCACGCGACAGACGACCGCCCGCGTCCGCCCCACGTCTGGAACTACCGTGATCGGGGCGTGGCGCTCTCTGAAGATCGTCTCTGCGTTCGGAAGGCTAAGAGTCGCAGTCCTGGGGGAACGGGTCAGCTTTTCCTGGGCACTGCCGAGCACTGTTCTGGTTGATGGGCTCGCGAGAGGGCGCGCGCTCAGAGCTGGGCTCTTGGCGTGCGGGATGTTTGTGGGCGTGGCGCTCGGCGTGTTTCTGCCGTTTCGTCTTGCCTGGGGGCCGAGGGTCTGAGACTTTCTTGCTTATCATAGCCAGCGTGGTCTGCAGATCTTTGCTGGTTTCTCCCCGGATTCTTGTTGGTGGAACAACCCCACTCTCGGCGTGCCGCCGCCGCGCCGTTGGCTTTCTTGCTGGCGTGCGGTCTTACCGCAGTCACTTTTTCTGGCCTGTGGGCCAAGTAGAAATGTCCGCTTCCGCCGCCCTGGTCAGAAGAACCGGTACGAGAAGCTGGCAAACGGGTAGACTGCGTGCGTGGCTGGGCCGAGGAGGTAGACTGCGTGCGTGGCTGGGCCGAGGAACGAGGCCGCAAGACCGAGGTCGCCCGCCATCCGTCCCCCGTGGAGGCGGAGTCCGGCGCTCAGCTGAGCCCCGTCGAGGGACGCGTGCCACTCACCGCGGCGATTGTAGGAGCCCCAGCTCGCCTCAAGAAAGGCCTTGATGTGTGGCGCGATCCTCTCCAGGAGGAGGGCCCCGACGACGACATCGTCGAGGACGAGGGCATTGTCGTCAAATCCCCAGGCGCCGGTGACGGTGGCAGAGAGCAGGGAATGGCAGTCCTCGTCGAGGCAGCGGGTCGCCATGACCCCGAGCCCACCGACCGCATAGTGGGTGTAGCGTCCGTCGTTGGCGATTAGCGCCGAGACCTGCAGGGACAGGCGAAATCGCGGCATCGCGATCACTTGCCCGAATAGTTTGGCCCGATCATGTCGGCGCGAAGGCGATCCCAGGTGGGAGTCTGCAGGGGATAGAACATTAACCAGCCGGACCACGGTACTACGGTGAGGGTGGCCTGGACCCGATCCGTGAACCCGTAGGTCAACCGGTGCAGGCGCAGCTCGTAGTTGCTGTAAGTGAGGGTGCCGCGCGGCTGGGTCATGGCCGTGGAAACCAAGAAGCCGCGGTCTAGATTGGGGTCCGCGAGCGAGCCCGGCGCAGCCCCGGAGGCGCGGGTGGCCACAGGGGCCGCGCTTTCGGGCTGGGCGGACGGTTCGGCGGCACCCGCCGCGGCGACGCTGAACAAGCCCAGCAGACCGCCAAGGAGCAGCGGCAATGAACGGAAGTGCTCGCAGGAAGCCCTGGTCATCGATTACCTGCGGCGAGGGATGGGCCGGGGTCGAGGCCCACGAAATGGATCCGCAGGTCGGGCAGCATGAGCAGGAGACGAGACCAGCGAACGGTTCATGTGCAGCTCCTGACGTGAAGGCAACAGGTGCGATGTACAATGGGTTCGATCCCGGGCTGACGCAAGCTGAGTTCGATCGTCGTAGGAATTCACCCCGGGTCATTCCCAGGCGTGGTCGACCAGCGGATCCTTGACCAGGTTGGTGAGCGCGTAGAGCATTCTGTCGATGATGTCGCTGGAACTCATCCTCGTCCTGCACGACCTCGACCGCATTGAGCGGCTCGTATTGCGCACAGTGCGCTCTGCCTATTTCCGCTTGCCGACCTTTGAGCCTGAGGCCGACCTCGCCGCCACAGATAGCGTCTCTCAAGGTGCAAGCGCGCCGATTGAGGGCTTCTTGCGCTTCTTGCCCAGGACGTCGCGGAGCGGAAGCTGTTTCGCGTCGCCTCGGCGCCCGAACAAGGTCGACCCGACCTTGGGACGGAAATCTGGCCGATTGGCGCTGAGCTGCCACCAGTTGCCCGAGATCGTGACCCAAGGCTCTTGCCCATAGCGCACGAACTGCGCGGCCGCTCTCTCCAGCGTGATTCCGCTGACATTGGACGGGCCTTCGGGCAAGCTGACCGCCAGGCTTCTCAATGGCTCGACCGCGCCCGGGTAGCTGACGGTGCGGAAGACATTGAAGGCGGCTTCGAGTTGGTAGATGCTGGTATTGAAGATCTCGATGGAAGAGGGCTCGTCATTGATGAAGATGTTGTTGTACAACCTGGTCCCCCAACTTCCGTTGCGACATTGCATAGCGGCGCGTTCTGGGTTGGCCATAAGTACGGTGTTGTTCCGGATCAAATTGCCGTGACAGCCCCACAGCGGCAGGTCCCTTGGGTTCGCCACCTGGCTTGGCGATTGTGGCCCAGGCTCAGCATAGGCTCGGTCATAGGGATTCCCGTCGTCCCATTGGGCAATTCCATGATTGAAGTTGCCGTAGATGAGGTTGTTCTGGATCAAGGAATCCTGCAGACCGGCCAGGTTGAGCGAACCTCCTCCGATTTTTCCATTTTGGTTGATGACATTCTCCTCGATGATGAAGTTGACCCCTCTGCCATCAGGAAAGTTGTTCTCTCCAAATTTCTGCGTCGCCAGTCTGACCAGACCTAGCGCCCACTCGCGCGTGGGTTCTTCCTTGCGGTAGTTCTTCAGCGAGGCGTTCTTGAGCAACTCGTGGAATGAACTGACTGGATCGAGATTGCACTGCAATCCGCCAGAACTGCTGCCGAAAAGGACATTGCGACGGATGACATAATTGTCAGAACCGTCCGAAACGTAGGCCGAATGCTCAAGCGCAGACAGGGCAAATACATTGTCCTGCAGCAAAACCGAGTGCGTGTCAGTGGAATGAAGTCCCCATTTGCGGTGATTGTGCGAGAAGGTGTCAACGATGACAATGTGATGGGTCAGCTTGCCACTGCGTCCGAAGTCTCCGTCCAGCATGATTCCGGCTCGCGGGCCCCTGGGTTCCTGACCGGGTCCAGTGCTGCCCGCAATGTTGAAGCCCTGGACAATCACGTGATGGGTCGATTGCAGCAAGATCATCCAGTCTGGATCTGGCGATGGCTGGTCAATCGTCACGTCCCCGGGCTTTCCCATGGCCTTGAAATGGATGTATCGCTGGTCATCTGCGCCGGGCCTTTCGCGCAGGATGAAGCCAGCGTACCGGCCCGGCATGACAGCCACCAGGTCGCCGCCCTGGGCCATGTCCGCGGCGTTCTGGAGGCTACGAAAAACCGCGTGAACGGAATACTTCTGCGCGCTGCCTCTGTGGTCTTTGCTTCGCGCGTTCAGGTCGAGTGCGCCGACGCTTACAGTCTGGGGTGGGTGTTCAGAAGCATCCACCAGGAGCACCCGCGAATACACCTTCTGCACGTGCAGGGTGTGTCTCACCCACTCATCGGAGTCTTGGGTTTTGTAGAAGACTGGCGAGGGTGGTGGCTGAGCCATGAGGCTCTCTGAACCCCAAAGCAGGGACGCCGAGAAAAGCGTGAGAAGAGCTTTGATTCGCACCGCTGGCATGGCGCAGCCCACGCGGAGACTCTACTACAGGTGCCGAGGCGACGATTGCTTCCTCGCCCACTCATTTTGGTGGCCGTCGCCTGGCCGGAGGGCCCATGAAGGGCCACCAGGAAGGAGAGAGAGTGCCGACGGGACTTGACCCGGAACCACAACCTGCCGATGCTTGCAGGAGAGGCCAATTCCATGCGCAGCCATCTGCTTTCCCTGCTCGCGATTGTTTGCTTTGACGTAATGGCCTGCCGGCCCTCGGGACCTCGCCTTTGTCCTGAGGGAATGTCCTTGGACGGCAAGCAGTCAAAGCCTGGACAGGTGGAGTGGTGTCGCAGCAGGGACGGCCGGCGGGCTCAGTACACAGAGTTCTTGCCGGGCGGAAAAGAGAAGCGGCAGATCTGCGAGTTTCGCGAGGGCCGGGCCGACGGGCCTTTCGTTGCCTGGTTTCCCGGCGGGACAGTGTGGATCAGGGGCCAATTCACGGCCGGTCGTCCCGACGGCCGTTGGAATCAGTGGGACAAGTCTGGCTCGCGGGTCGCCGAGGGCGAGTACCGCGGCGGTCGGTTCATTGCGGGCGCGCCTGTGGCTAGCGCCGCGGCCTGCGACAAGCTGAACGTGCCGTAGGCCGTCGGCCGGAAGTCTCTCTCAGCCTGGCGGCACCAGGGCGCGCCACTGGCCGGCGGCGAGATCGCCGAGAGTGTAGTCGCCGAAGCGGGACCGGTGCAGACGGCACACCTCGTATCCAAAATGGGCGAACATCCGCTTCACCTGGTGAAAACGGCCCTCGGTCAGCGTGATCTCCACCTCGGCGCCGCCGCGAAGCACGAGCTGGGCGGTGGCGCATGGCTTGTCCTCGCCCGCGAGCAGGAGAGCGCCGCTGGCAAATTCCTCCACCAAGCGCGGCTCAGGCGCACGATCGAGTGTGGCTTGATAGACCTTTTCCACGTGACGCCGAGGTGACGTCAGACGGTGGACCAGCGCGTGGTTGTCGGTGACGAGCAACGCGCCGGTGGTGTCGCGGTCCAGCCGGCCGATGCTGGTGACCGCCGGACTGCGCTGCAGCCAGCGCGGCGGCAGCAGATCGTAGACGCGCCTGCCTTCGCGCAGGTCATGCGAGCACACGCAGCCCGTAGGCTTGTGGAAGATAACGAAGATCCCCTCGGGGAACTCCAGCGGCGCGCCGTCCAGTTGAACAGAGGCTGGCTCGGCCTTGCCGCCAGGATCGTCCTGCACCCCACCGGAGACCGTCACCCGTCCGTCGACGACAAACCTGCGGACCTTGCGGCGCGAGCCGTAGCCGAGGCTAGCGAGTATCTGATCGATCCGGCGAAGCGGTTGCATTGATGTGCGAGAGCCTAGACGGCAATTGCCGTGCGGACAAACTAGCAGCATTGCTTCGGCGTCAGCGCCGGTCGGGTCCTGAGGGCAGAAGCACCACGGCGTCGCTGCCAAAGAGGATCTGGCTGCTCTTCAGTCGCGCCGTGAACATCGAAGCGCGACTGTTGGGTCTAAGGCCGGTCTTTGCTACGACGAAGGTCGCGACCAGGTCGGCGAATCCGTCGCCGTTGACGTCGCTGAGTGAAACGCTCTCAGCCAGCGCGCGCCCCAGCCGGATTGACGCCGGATCGATCTGCTCAACATCAAGACCCGCTGCTCCGTAGACTACCACGGGCAAGTCCGACCATGAGCTGGTCGTGTTTCAATAGTGGTGGTGGTCGGGGCGCACGGAAACGTTGATGGATCGATCGCGCAAGAGCATGCCGTGCTTCTTGGCCTCGGCGATGGTTTGCTCTCGCTGCGCGTAGGTCCTTTTCGCGCTGCCGGAACTGCCGGCCAGACGGGGGGCGCACTGAAAGCGGTAGCTGAACATCGATCGCCCAGGCGCCCAGCCCCAGTCAGCGTGACCAAGGTGAACCTCGTCGGTCACCTCGCCGCAATTCCGAGTGGGGTCTTCGTTCGGGTTGAGGTCCGCCGTGGCCGCGGTGTTGTCGGCCACGCCGTCACCGTCCCAGTCCACCGGCCCAGTGGCAGGAGCCCGCCGGGGCGAGCAGGCGCCGTTCATGTAAGTGAAGTAGTCGCTATTCCCCGAACCGAGGCCGGCCGGCTCGTTGAGCTGGGTTTCGTCGAGCCTGTAGGGCGTGTTGCCCCCCGTTGGCAGAACCTGGACCGCGTAGTCCAACCGCCGCCCTCCGCTCGAGCACGAGCCGACGGGAGTCGAGGCTGTGTAGATGCCCACGAACTGGTAGCGGTAGTTCATGATGGAAAGGTAGTTGGGCTTGAAGCCAGGCAGATCCTCGGCGAGGTTGCCTTGGCACATGCCGCCCTCGCAGAATTCTCCGACGTGTTGTGAGCCCAAGCTGGTGCAGTCGCTCGAAAAGGTGCAGGCATGGACGCAGCCGAATCTTCGACATGTGCCTTGGTCGCATTTATCCCCGGGGTCGCACTGTGCATCGTTGTCGCAGCCCCAGGATTCTTGCCAGGAGCGGCAGGTTTCGCCTGCATGGTCGGGACCGTATGCCGCGCAATCGGCATCCTTGCTGCAGGGTACGGGGTCCACCCCACCGCCGTGGTGCAAGCCGAGATTGTGCCCGAGCTCATGCATGAAGGTGCCGGCCATGAAGAATCTCCTGTCATCAAGACATGTCAGTTCTTCGACATCGGTACTCAAGGAAACCATGGTGTTGTTGCCGGACATCTCTGCCTGCCCCGTCGCGGTGAAGGCCACGGGATCCGGACAAGACGCGCAATGATCGTCGCTGTCACATGAACTGTAATGGGCGAAGAGCATGTAGTGGTAGATGCGGTCGTAGGCATGGTCGAACGGGAATGGCGCCGCGTTTTTCAGGTCGTCGAGATTGACGGCGTAGGCGCCCAGAGTGCCGGGCGCGACGTCGGCGCCTTCGCAGCCTGCGGTTGGTGTGCGGAATGAGGCGACGTGCGAATGGGGGCGTGCATGGCCGCGGATGATGTGCAGATTGAACCCGCGCGCAGCGAATTGCGCCGAAACGAGGTCGAGCGTGCCTGGTGCGAGCGCCTCTGGATCGTGGGTGTGTCCCGTGCAGGTGCCGGCCGTACACTTCTCATCCACGGCGCAGGGTGCAGTCCAATGATCGGAAGATTGGACGTGGGTATTGAGGCGGCCGTTGGGGCGATTCATGAATCGGCCCTGCCAGAATTCTCGCCGCTACGCCGACATGTCGAAGCCGAGCTGCTCGGCGAGAGCGCGCAGGGCTTTGCCAGGACGGCGGCGGTTGTCCCGAAGGTGGCGCAGGTGTTCCCACAGCGCCTCCTGGGCGCGGCGGCCATGTTCGCCGCCGGGCTGCAGGGCCGCGCGCTCGAGCAGCACCAGCGCGACTTCCCAGGCTGGTGCGCCGGTGTCGTCGGGCGGCGAATTCTCCAGGAAAGTGATCAACGCGATTGCATGGAGGCGCGCCAGCGGATTGGCCTGGTCGTCGGGCAGCGGCTGGACCAGTTCGGCCGTGTCCAGAAACGCCTGGCACCTGGCCATGGTGGTGGCTTGCTCGGCCAGGTGCCCCAGGGCGCACATGCGCAGGGATTGAACGGCCTCTGTGTCGAGATCGGTCAGGGTTAGCCGCTCTTCGCCGATCTGGCACTTGAAACCCGCCTTGCCGTCATACTGGGCAGAGAAGGCAAGCACTGTGGTTTCTCCGGTGCGGCGGTGTATCACGGTGGCCTGGCCGGCCAGCCCGGCCCGAGCAGAGGCTTCGGGAACGATCGCGACGTCGAAGCCGGGCACCTGCAAGTCGTGTGGCTCGGCTGGCCCCGAGGCCAGGGCAGTAAAGGCCACGCGCGCAACCGCGCGGGCCGGGGTGACGCGCGCCTGGCTCGCCCGGCGAAATACATCGGCACCAGTTCCCAGGGCAGGTTCGTTGCTCTTAGCCCGCGCCAGAATATCCAAGACCGCGGTCTGGGGGGGACGGCCGCCCAGCGAGCGCCAGACATCCATGGCGTGGGCCGCGCGTCGCAATCCGATCATGCTCTCCAGACCCGCGATGTCGTCGAAGAACCAGGCGCAGCTCGCGTACATCAGCAGCAGCGATCGCTGCATCTCCATCAGCCCGAGGGCGCGCCGAGGTGCGTGCGCCAGGCCGCGCTTGAGCGGCCCCCATCCCATGGAGCGCAGGCCCCGCATACGCTGTTCGGGAGACGCATCCACGATCGCGCCGTAGGCATCGCGGGCTTGCCAGGGATCCGCGAAGAGATCGTCGCCCGCGTCGGTGAAGAAGTCCGCCGCGCGGTCGCGCAGATGATCCAGTGCCTCGCGCAGAGGGCCGCGCCAGGCCTGGCTCCACCCTCGGCTGGCGTCCATGGCGCAACCGCAGTGCCGGCGCCAGCGGCCCACGCCGTGCGAACAACTCCACGCAGTTCCCTCGCCATCAGGGCCGGTGTGCAGTTGGGCCTCCCAGGTGGGCGGCTGGCGCTGCAGAAACGCGGCCAGGTTGGTGACCTCGATTCCGAGCGAGGCTGCCTGGACGTGCGTTGCATAGGCCAGGGTCAGATCCGCGAACTTCTTGTGATGGCCATAGAGCTCGCCGTCGCTGGCAGCCAGCACCAGGCGCTGGCCTTTCACATTGGAACGATCGGCGGCCTTGCGCACGGCTGCCAGGAAGGTGCCGGCGTCGCGACTC
>Ga0182021_10004792_pt1 | contig 15951 bp, 9 predicted proteins | sample 612E3MmetaG_FD_120493 | JGI IMG/M metagenome (GOLD analysis project Ga0182021, IMG submission 120493) | Permafrost microbial communities from Stordalen Mire, Sweden - 612E3M metaG (Illumina Assembly) | ecosystem: Environmental > Terrestrial > Soil > Wetlands > Permafrost | place: Sweden... | reverse complement strand
TGCCCAACAAGTTCATTACATGTTCAGCCAGAGCCGCGGGGTCGCGGAAGGGTGTAAGTACGCCTCGTTTATCGGCAAGCATCTCTTGCGCATACCAATATGGTGTAGAGATGACCGCCTTACCTGCTCCTATTGTGTACGCAAGGGTTCCCGATACTATCTGTGCCTCGTTCAGGTAGGGCGTAATATAGATATCAGCCGCTCCGATGAACTTGATAAGTTCTTCCAGACTGACAAAGCGGTTGTAAAAAATTACATGACTTTCTACACCCTTCTGTTGAGCTAACCATTGAAGAGAGAGTCTATACGTTTCACCTTCATGTTGAATAACATGCGGATGTGTGGCTCCGACTACGATATAAACGGTATTCGGATAATGAGCGACTATTTCAGGCATAGCAGAAATAACAGTCTCGATTCCTTTACTTGCGGAGAGCAACCCAAAGCTCAGTAAAACGGTTTTGCCCTCCACACCAAACAGATCCTTATTAAAACTTGGATCGACGAACGGCACATCAGGAATGCCATGAGGAATCAGGTCAATCTTTTCCGGCAAAACATGGTAGACTTTTTGTAGATATTCCGAGCCGCGTTCACTCATAACGACCAACCTATCCGAAAGAGCGGCAACTTCTTCCAACACCAACCGCTGATCAGGGTTTGGTGTATCGAGAATGGTATGCAATGTTGTAACAATCGGCATTCGAAGATCACGCAAGAGTGTCAGGATGTGGCTTCCTGCTTTTCCACCGAATATTCCATACTCGAATTGCAGGCAAACCAGATCGACATTGTTGATATTGAGAAAGTCAGCTGCGCGCGTGTATGTATGGATATCTTTCTCTGCGAGTTCAAAGCGGACTCGGGACGGATAGGGGTAACCGGCTTCGATATCGTTGACCGGTAGAGCAATACATGTTGTTTCACTATAAGCCGATGCGACAGCCTCACATAAATCTGTAGTAAACGTGGCAATTCCGCAATGGCGTGGTAAGTAATTTCCGATAAAAGCGATGCGATTTATTATTGGACTATGTTCCATAGCAAGTCTTTCTTTACCGATTCCATTTGTTAATTGATTCACTATTATCTCCTGCCGCTTGAGCCATACAACCCAAGCGCTTGTATTATCACATCTACACTAACTCTTTAGTTTGGATCGTATTTAATGTAATGACCTTTCCAGGGGATACGTCCTGCCGCCTCGGTAATCCAGAGTCTGAAGTCTTTCATTTCTTCTTTTGGTTTTCCCGTTTTATTGTCAACGAAGAAGACCATTAAAAAACAACATAATCGATAAGACTACAAAAAGAAGAAATAAAATAACTCCCGGAAATGAGTTAATGTCTACCAACCATGTGGCAAGATTTTGTTTTTTCATAAATGTATTATCCTTGTATTGTTATATGATGCACATGACGATGTCTTTCTTCTCATCTGCTGTTTGTCCTTTTTTTATGCTCACAGCTTTTTGTACCATTATCAACTTGCTATTGGCCTTCTTTAGTTCCTTTTTTTATACGGCGACCGGCTTCATCTTTGGCAGTCCCTTATTTCTCTTGAAGCTTGCCAATAGTGGCTCGTTCGTCATTTTTCCTCAACAATAATCAGTTCTTCCCTTTTGTTGTTTCCAGAAAATCCCAGCACATTATGTATTTTCTTTGAACTGCAGATAATTAAATATTAATTAATGAGTACGAATATCTCATCCACATTCGAGATTGAATATTTCCATAGCCCTGAATAAGAATACTGATGATTTATATAAACGGGAATCGCCCGAAAGGATGAGAAAGTAATTAATCCTTTTAGGGGCCAAATATTTTATAACAAACAAGGCGAAATCTGTAATAATTCAAATCCCGCAAAAAGAGGTTGGAGAATCAAGGATAGTTACAAATTCACTTCAAATCTTCTCATGTTGGAATACAGAGCAATTCCTCTAAAGAGGGAAATCCATTCTTTCTATCAAGTGCATCGCCTGCCTCCGCTACTCCAAAAGGACAATTCATTCTTGAATCAACTTTTTTCTTTTTAGGCTCAATATGAACTCACAATCTCAAACTTCTGTAATACGCAATTCATGGAATGCACAGAGAGATGCTTGTTTAGGTGTTTTCATTTACAGTGGTAATTGGATGATCAAAATTGACAGAAAGAAATCCTGCCTGTTTTCCAAGCGGCACTCAGAACGTATCGAATATTCTGAAGTTCAGATCCTAACACAAACCTGCAGGATGATTCCATAAAAGTTTGCATCCTTATTTTTAAATAATATCAATCCTAATAGCTTTTCAGATGTGATACTTTTAGGCAATATCATATCTTTTCAAAGTTCAATTTGATTTTGAATTTTGCAAATTGTCTCCTCAACAACCTTTTTTTGATGGGTTGCTCAATGAGGATTATTCCTCTTGTTGCCCATTTGACGAACGAAAAAGAGTATATATAAATGGCGCCGGCGCAGAACCTTCAGGTACGATAATAAGAATTCCCCTAATGATTAAAACCAAGACAAAAGGGGCAAGCCCTTTTTTTAACTCGCATGAATGCCTATAATTTCCCGATCAAGGAAATTATAGGATCGAATCTTTTAAAAATCTTATCCATTTCTAAACCTTTCATGCAAATAAATACCAATTAAATTCAATTGTATCGGCTACCTGCAACTGATATCTGGATGCTTTGATTCTCCGTTTATCTGTTCTATATCTACTAACTCCATGTATATACTAGTTCTAAGATTCTTCTCCCGAGTACATCGGGAGAAGAATCAAAGAAGAAATAGAATTTTTCAGAGGTCGCAGCTCAAAAAAACCGTTTTGGTGATACTATTTTAATAACAGCATCTTTGCGGATCTATCAAATGTCTTTCCATCCCCCAACGATGATGCTCTCACTCTATACACATAGACTCCGCTGGAAATTGGATTGCCCCGATCATTTGTTCCACCCCATACAACTCTTTGATACCCTGCCGATTGTGCACTAAACGCGTATGATTTTATTTGACGTCCTTGAATATCATAGATCGTTATCACAACCGAAGATTTTACGGGCAATGAATATGCAATCGTTGTACTTGGATTGAATGGATTGGGATAGTTCTGATAAATTTGGAAATACTCCGGCCCATTCTCATGATTTGCAACACCGGTTATTGTTTGTTCAATCTCTATTAATTCGATACCGGTTCCTGTTGTGGGATTCAGGTTCCTTGTATATTTTTTATCGGTAGCATTATTCCAATGTTCATGGACACCGAGGCTGAAAACATGAACACCGGTATTGTTTGGATCATACTTAATGCCGGACGGCCAATTCGTTGAATCTGCCGCCTGGTGAAGATAATCATCAACTCCCGGCATTTGAACCGAAGGATCTTGTCCGCTTTCGATGGTGAATTCGCTACGGAGAAAATCATAACCAACCGACTCTATCGCCACAGGATCGAGTGATACAAAAATGGATGACGTATATTGATTATTAAACGGCTGCATCTTCCACTTTAATGGGAAATCAAGTTCGTAATCTGTCCCCCATAAAGCATCCATAATATAGATAAGGTTCTTGCCGCTTAATAAACTGTCTGTCATTAAATCGACCTGTGTGCGATACATTCCATAATTCGTCCTTCTATATGTTGAAGTATCTGTAGTCGACAATCCATAAGGTCGCACTAAACCCATATGGAGATAATCAGCACCACTTGCATCAGGGACTTGAGATCCAAGGTGGTTTTTTGCGAACATCGTCACTCCGGCACGTTGATGACCTTTCAACTGAGGAATATTCAAAACGTAATCTGCCGTCTCAAAGATTGTGTATAAAGAATTTTGCAAAACAGGATTACCCGGAACTCCAGAACTCATAGAATTTGTACGTAACACAGTGCCTTTATCGGAATAATAAATTTTTGCAGTTGTACTCGCCACTACTACTTCTCGACCAAGATTAATGAAACCGCTATTATCGAGATAATGGGCATTGGGAAATTCTCCATGCCACACATCATAAAGATGTTTATAGATATGCTTTAAAGGATCACCAATATAAATATCACTATCAGGAACACCAACGACATTAACAAGCTGCCGGAGAACTGCAAGGATAGGGGCTACCGAAGTTTCTGAAATATATGCTTTCGGTGTTAAATCATTCGTATAAAAATTACCATTCCATGCACTTGTAGCGTTTATTTTGATGAATATCTTCTCTCCTTTAACGTAATTGACGGCTCCTTTTCCCCGAGTATTATTGTGATACTTGAAGATCGCCACCCATGCCGCACTGTCAGTTGTTTGATCTGAGATACTATGCAAAGCAGAAGAAAGCATTTGATCAACTTTCGCCTGATTCATATTCGTACTTAAGTACCAGCTACTAATAGTGCAATTTTGATTCACAGCGCTGGAATCGTGCACCCAGACAACTCTTCCCGGGAAAATTCCTTTTGCTACGCCCATCGGCTGATTAGAAACGACGGTCATATTTACAGTCGGTTGCCAGCTTAAAATTGGAGGACTCGTCAAATACGAACCGCTTATTGCAAACACAACAAAAGCAGCAACGAAAAATATCGGATAATACCGTATTGACCTTTTTGATCTGAAGAAAGCCACACCAGATAAAGCAAGCATCGCAAGGTAACCTATAAATCCCGAAGCGATTGGCATAGCAGTTCTCACGCACGGATAACTCAAACGGCTCGGTTTAGGAAGCACTCGAATAAGTATCCATATCATTGCTGCCAAGCCAATAAACGGCAACAAGAATCTTGAGAAGCCGTCAAATGATTTAAATCTTATAAGTCGTCCCGTTTTAGGGCAGACATGGAAATATTTATCAAGGAGGTTTTTCATTATATATATTGGATGACTAGAACATCCTTCCTTCTCTGAGTGAATGATATGAGTAAACAACATTTGCTAATTTTTCCAATACTAAATTATTCAGAATATGACGGCACAAGTATATAACAAAAACAGAGATGGCGATAGTAACTTCCATGCTGTAATTCTGCAACCTCTCCGCCCCATTGATGAACGGCACCTGCTTGATCAAAGATCTCAATAAATGTCATTCTGCCGCATGCAAGATACCACCCCAACGGGACGCCTTCATTGTTGTCCAATATGAATTGCACCTTCAAACCTAACGCATCCATATAGAATTTTAACATTTTCTTGTGTCTATCAGTGAATACATTGAGGTGCGCAAGTTGTGTGATCATTGAGAACTCAGCTGTTGATTGTAATAATTTAAAGTGTATTTGATTTTCCGTTTTTCCTTTTCGGGGCTGCGCTGGTTAGGGCATGCAGATTATTTATCTATTTTAACAATAGCATTGAGATTGAACTGAAAAGTCTGGCTCCAATATGTAACATTATTTGATTGACGAATGAACACTGGATTGGAGAGTTTTGTAGAATCAACATCAAGCCAAGATTGAAAAGCAAAATATCCTTCTAAGATGTATACCGCAGCCGTGTCCAGTTCCATATTTTTAAAGGAATATTGCTCTTTGAGAGAATGATCTATGAATTTCTTAAAGCCATCTGAGACCAGCAGCATGTCACCACGTTCTTCGCCTCGCAAATCTTCCCGTACATAATTGTCGCCATTTTCAAAATTGATTTTGATCTGCGAAGCTCTCAGGGTATCCACTGTTGTTTGAGTTCCATAAGAAACATTTTGTGATTGATACCATATTACTTTTGATTTAAGGGTGATCTGCCTGCCAACGAATGAAACGATCCCCTTTGATTGAATTTCATCAAGGGTCCTATATTGCAATGACTTCTCTGGCGTCTTCGAATAATTACCTGACAGAATAATAATCGTTGATAATAAAATGGATATGTATAGCATAGGTCTCCTACCGTATTTATCGGTACGCCCTAACGATGGCTGCTAAGTCCCGATCAGCGGAACTGCAGTAACGAAAACTTTCAATTAGTAACTGCAGAACTTTACACTTTATTTATTCTAATTTCAACCGCCGTCCCTCGCCGCTTCTGATTTGAGCTATGAAATAAAAAAAGCCCCATCAAGTGACGGGGCTTGAGGCTCTCTCTCAGCTTATCTGCAGGGGCACATGAGATGTGCCCCTGTAAAAACATGCAGCATCATTTCAAAAGAATAAGCTTCTTTGTTTCAGTCAATGATCCTGCCTGCAAACGATAGAAATAAATACCACTCGGCATACTTGCGGCATTCCATTTCTGCGTATATGTTCCGGCAGGCTTCTGCTCGTTCACGAGCGTTGCCACCTCCCGGCCCAGTACATCGTACACCCGCAGGGACGTATGGCTATACGTCCCTACAGAAAATGTGATCGTTGTTGACGGATTAAAGGGATTGGGATAATTCTGTGACAGTGAGAAATCCCGCGGCACCTGATTTCCGGCACCATTGCTTACGCCGGTTGTTACATATCCAATGAGTTCATCAGTATGTGCCTGGTTACCAGGCAATGTTCGCACATTTTTAACCAAGCCAATTCCAGAAGCGTAATACTGGTATTCGCGAAAGACTGGGGTTCCAGCGCTGTCGAAGTGGGTAGTGGATACTTCCAAACAGTTATTGAAATTTCCGCCTGAGACGTTTACAGTTTCGGTAACACTTAAAACAGAATCCTGCATCGTTTGATTTCCATAAGGATACGATCTGGAATAACCTTTCGTAAGAAAATCATTGGGGAACCAATTCCCTGCACTCACAATCATTGCCGAATCTATGTCCGATGATCCGGTCGAAGTATTCATCGCACCCAAAGCCACATTGCCGGCAGAATCTTTCCGAAGCCAGAAAACACGAAATACATCTGTTTCACCAGTCACGTCCAGCATCTCACTACCCTTTTCTCTAAAATATTTCCTGCCGGATATTGAATCGGATCCTTCGATGGCATATGTGGTGCTTCGGTCTGCCCATCCTGAACCCACTGTGCCAATGGTATGCAAGGTGACGTGACTGCCAATTCCGAGGTGCGTGTAGTAATCCGAGGCTGTTTGAGCAAGGACATTTGCAGTTGCTGCCAGGAACATTGAAAACAATAGAATGAAGTATTTCATAGATGATTTCTTTCACGTTATATGTATAAGACTCCCATCATATCTGCAAGGGGCACATGCGATATGCCCCTTGCAAAGACATACAGCATCATTTCAAAAGAATAAGCTTTCTTGTTTGAATATCATTCCCTGCCTGCAAACGATAGAAATAAACTCCGCTCGGCATACTTGCGGCATTCCATTTCAGTGTATATGTTCCCGCAGGCTTCTGCTCGTTCACGAGTGTTGCCACTTCGCGTCCCAGCATGTCGAACACTTTCAGCGAAACGAATGATTTGGAGATAAGAGTAAACGAGATGTTCGTCGTTGGGTTAAATGGATTGGGATAATTCTGCGATAGTTCAAAAGACGAGATGGGAATACTCTTTTCCTTTGCAACTCCTACCGACACCAACGAGTAAGCTTTGAGTGTCGTATCATTTTCATCATACATCCAGAACATATTGTCATGATAAAGGCCTGCCGCCTGAGCCGGTACGTTGTAGCTCGCGAGGATAGCCCCGTTCGAGGGATCAATTTTCTTGAGACTATCAACACCTGCCCAAAGGAACCCACCTCCGTAGCATAAATACGACGGCCTGGTACCAAGACCGAAGAATGGAGATATCGGGATCTTGGAATTCAAGGAGGGATTGAACTTAACAATTCCATAGCTCCGTTGAGTACCCTTCAAGGTCACGCCAACATAGAGGTTTATTCCATCGCTTGTTAAACCGCCTAACTCGTTCGACAAATCAATTCCGGTATCTGTTGGAATCTGATTTGATGATTTACTGGTTGCAAGGTCTATTATAAATACGCCATTAACGTATCCCGAACCGGAAGGATCACCGTATCCTCCGCTTACCCAGATGGCGCCATTATGATAAACCATTTTATCTATCCAGCATATTCCATTGGCTGACGATTCTTGAGTGAGATAGAATGTTGAAGTTACATTGCCTGAAGTGGGATTAATCTTATATATTTTTCCGCTGGCTGCTCCGGTAGAATCATGTTTGTACAGATATATTGAGCTATCTATAAAAGCGATTGAAGGGTTATTTCCTGCACCGGTATAAGCAGGCAATGGTATGGTGAGCGTTGGCGGAAGATAAGCCCTATAAAAAGGATTGGGATGCGCAACTGTTCCATCTTCCAGCGTAATATCGACGCCGGTGACATTGACTCCTCCCGATATTGTTACCGGCGAAAGAGTTCCCGGTGCACCATAATAGCCCCACGGATCCGTCATCTTTACATTCCAACCGGATGCATTGGTCCTGAAGGAAAGTATATAATAGACGCTATCAGCAAGCCCGGTGATTGAATAACTACCGGGAGAGGATATGGAGATGATCGCTGCCGGTGTTTGGCCTTGTGTTGTGTCAGTAAGGGCAATGATGGCAATCTGCCCTGTTGATGCACCTGAATAAGAAATAGTACCGGATATCGATGCCGCCATTGCTTGGGCAGATATTGCGATGAACAGGAATATCGGCAGCAGTTTTCGTGACAATGTTTTCATTTCTTTCTCCTTAAGTTATTTACAATTCCAAACACATCAGGAAGAACATCCCGATGGAATAAAACAACAGCATTATTTATAGTATCATAGGAAAACAATGGTGATTCTCAGTTGTTTCAAATCACTCTTGTATTGTTCTTTGTGAAACACAATTTGTGTTCTATGTTTCGTAAGAGAAGAATAGAGCATTTTTTCGTTCTCACCGCTCTGATATAATGAACTATAATTTTAAATTAAAAAGCATCCGCTGATGGCTGAGTTTTGGATGGGATTATTCCTATGAGCAAATTACAGAATATTCAGGTGATTCGACGAAGGATGGAAAAAAGCGGCAGCTATCGATACTTCCGTTTTGAGCATTGCAAGGCCCTCAAGATAAAAATATCCGAAATCTGCCGCTCGTAAATCGTAGTATGATGCCGGATATTTTTTCGAGAATTCTAAAAAATATTCTTACACACTCTTGACACATTAATAAAACAATCCTCGCCGCAAGCAGCGAGGTGTTTTGTCACTCCCGCGTACGCGGGAGTCTATTGTTCTGGATTCCCGCTTTCGCGGGAATGACGACGCAAGCGTCGGGGTATTGAATCCAATAGAGAATAAAACAATATTATTCTGTCGGTAGAAACGGCAGCGATACGGGGCAAGACTTTCGCTTGCTAACGCCAAAATACAAAACAAATCAATTCTATTGTGTTCTCCCTGTTTTTGGAAAAGAATACAAATTGGCAGATGTTTTAATCGACACTTTGGAGAAGATTCCCGAAGTTTTCCTGTCGCTTCTCGTGAGAAACTTCGGGAATTTAAAGTTGTCGCTAGGCCACTAATAAAAATGTAGTTGACACCGAGCAAAATCTTGTTTAAGTTTCCTGTGCGCCGTCTCCCCCAGACGGCGCGATAGCCCCCAACCCCCGGTGTATGGTAATGCCCCGGGGGTCTTTTTTTTCCAAAAAGTAGATTCCCGAAGTTTTCCTGTCGCTTCTCGTGAGAAACTCCGGGAATCTAAAGTTGTCGGTGATTGAAATCTCACTAAATAAATAAGCAGGATGACTGGAAAACGTCAGAGCTTTTGGCTACATTTCCAAAGCCTTTTTTAACCGTGCAAACAAACAACTGTTATCCTTATGCAAAGAGCATTCGAGACAATTAAGCAACTCGTTGCGGACTTCAAAGCCCAGGAATCAGCCTACCTGTCTCCATCCTATCAAGAAAGTCAGATACGGCAGGACTTCATCGATAAATTCTTTACCGCACTCGGATGGGATGTTACCCATACAATCCAGAAGAATCCTTACGAGCAGGAAGTCAAGATAGAGAATAAAGTATCAACGCAAGGCTCACAACGCCGCGCCGATTATGCGTTCTTCATTGCTCCTAACTTCCGTGATGTAAAGTTTTATGCTGAAGCAAAGAAACCTGCCAAGAATCTTAAAGATGCCGCATTCTATCATCAGACAATACGTTATGGATGGAACTCCGGTACTCCTCTGGCAATACTCACGGACTTTGAAGAATTTCATATACTCGATTGCCGGTACAAACCCGATGTTGATGATGCACTGAATCGCAAGCTGGAATATTTTCATTATTCCGAATATGCAGACGAAGAGAAGTTTAAGAAAATTTTTTATCTCTTTGGCCGTGAAGCAGTTGCCAATGGTTCGCTAGAAAAATATGCCGCCACACTTACGAAGCCGCATGGAAAAGCAATACAACGCGGATTGTTCAAAGGCGGTTACCAACCTGTTGACGAAGCATTCCTTGAAGAATTAGATTCTTATCGCGAAACACTTGCCAAAGCGTTCAAGAAAGAAAATCCCGGCCTCGGAAGCGAAGAACTGACAGAAGCGGTGCAAAGGACAATCGACCGGCTTGTGTTTATACGTTTTCTGGAAGACAAGCAGATTGAAGACCCGCAGATAATCAATTACAGTGAGGCGGGCACTGCATGGAAAAAGTTTTCAGCACATTGCCGCACACTGGAACCAAAGTATAACGGCCTTGTATTCAAGAAGCATCGCATTTTGGATGACAGTGGGTTTATTCCGCCCGATGACAACACATTTGCTGATATTTGCAATGAACTTGCCGACCCTTCCTCACCGTATGACTTTGATAAAATCCCGATCTCGATTCTTGGAAGTATTTATGAACGCTTTCTTGGCAAAGTAGTCCATGCAACCGCAAAACAAGTAAGGGTTGAACTAAAACCGGAGGTGCGGAAAGCGGGTGGAGTCTATTACACGCCGCAATATATTGTGCGGTACATTGTAAAAGAAACCGTTGGCAAGTTGTTGTATGAAGAAGGTGAAAAACAATCCCCTCTCCTCATAGGAGAGGGTCAGGGTGAGGTTTCAAAAGCAAAGCTAACTTTAGAACCCCCTGTAGTCCCCGTAAAAAGGGGACAGTTGGCCCGTCGGGATCGCAATGACGGATTCAGGAAATCACCGGAAGAAGTTGCAATGATGTCGTTTGCAGATATTGCATGCGGCAGCGGATCGTTCCTGATAGAAGTGTACAGCGTGTTGCTGGAGTATCACGAGCGGTATTATGCCGCGCACCCGGAAGCGGCAAAGAAAGGCGACCTTTCAACGCGGGACGGAAAGCAAGTGCTCTCGCTGAAGAAACGGCAAGAGATTTTGATAAACAATATTTACGGTGTGGATATTGATTTTCAAGCAACAGAGGTGACACAGCTTTCTTTGTATTTGAAACTGTTGGAAGAAGCGACGCTGAACGACGCAGTACAGTTCTCACTGTTAAAAGAAAAACTACTACCCGACTTGAGAAACAATATTATCTGCGGGAACTCGCTGATCGGTACAGATATTTATGACGGTGATTTGTTTGCATCGAACCCCTCCAGAACCCCACCCTACCCTCCCCTATTAGGGGAGGTGTCCCGATTGAAATCGATCAATCGGGACGGAGGGGTTGATAAACTTAAACCGATGAACTTTGAAGATGCATTTCCTGCGGTGATGAAACGCGGTGGATTCGATGCAGTGGTGGGGAATCCGCCGTATGTAAGAAGTATTAATCTAAAGGAAAGTAACCCAATTGCGTGGGAATATTACCATAAAGGATATAAGAGTGCTCAAGACAAAGAATGGGATATTTATCTCGTATTTGTTGAGAAGGGTCTGAGTGTTTTATCGAAATTTGGATTGCTCGGATACATTTTGCCAAACAAATTTTTCAATTCTCAGGTTGGTACAAACTTACGAAAAATAATTGCGACAGGAAGACACCTTAAAAAGATTGTTGATTTTACCGCATACCAAATATTTCCACAGGTTACTACTTATACTAATCTTTTCTTCTTGTCAAAAATGGGGGAGAAGATAGCTTCTATCTTTAAATACACCGGTTCTGTAAAGTCATCAGTTGGTAAATGTGATTTACCTGAAGAGAATGAAAGCGTTTGGAAACTAATCAAATTCCCGAATGATGATCTAAGTGAAAAACCTTGGCTTTTTTCGACTGGCGACAATACTCTATTTGATAAACTGCAAAAGCATGCACCGCTTAGTCAAGTGGCAGAAGTATTTCAAGGTACCGGAACGCGTGCAGATAAAGTCTTTGTTGTTGAGATATTAGGCAAGCAGGGTAATCTGTTAAAAATTTGGTCATTTGAAACCGAAAAAGAAATGCTGATAGAATCGGATTATGTGAAATCAGTTTTGCGTGGTCGGAGTGTAAAGAGATATCAATTAACAGAATCTGGCTTGGGCTTGATTGTTCCATATGAAAAGTTGAATGATAAATATTCCCTAATAAGTGAATCAAAACTAAGAAAGAATGCCCCAAAGTTGTATCGCTACTTAACTGATTGCAATAATCAATTAAACCAAAGAGAAAATGGACGATTCAAAAATGATGGGTGGTATAGATATGGTCGACCGCAGAATATGGAAAAGATAGAACGAAAGGGTAAACTTGTTTTTCCTGATGTTGCGAATAGAGGAGAATTCTATTATGAAAATGATGGTCGATGGTTGATAGATACTGCGTATGCTATAGTCACGAAGCCTAACGTTTCAATAAATCTAAAATATATTCAAGCAATACTGAATTCGCCTCTGCTGACCTTCTTTTTGAAAGAGACCGGAACATCGCTGCGGGGTGGTTACTTTAGGATTAAGACAGCATATGTTAATCCATTTCCCATCCGCACGATAGATTTTACAAACGAAACAGAGAAAGCGAAGCACGACCGTATTGTAAGTCTGGTAAAGCAAATGTTAAAAGCAAAAGAAGAACTTGCGGCGGCGAAATTAGATCAGGATGTCCAACGGCTTGAACATCGGTGCGCCACATTAGACCGCCAAATTGATGAGGCTGTGTATGAGTTGTATGGATTGACGGGGGAAGAGATAAAGATTGTGGAGGGGAAAAGGTAGACTGGCGAAAGTAATCACGCATTGTTTGAAAGTTTATAGTGCCGCAATCCCCAATAAACAATCCTCGCCGCAAGCAGCGAGGTATTTTGTCACTCCCGCGTACGCGGGAGTCTATTGTTCTGGATTCCCGCTTTTGCGGGAATGACGACGCAAGCGTCGGGGTATTGAACCCAATAGAGAATAAAAACATTTGAGGATAAACTTACCGCCCGTCTGTTAGGGCGCAATTGCCCTTCATAATAGAAGGAAAGGAGAAGATGTATGAAAAATCTGTTATTAGTTTCAACATTTATTTTTTTAACAGGCACATTATTTGGCCAAACGGCTACCCCACCTTCAGTAGGAAATGGTAGTTCGGGCAATCCTTACGAAATTGCCACGCTGAACAACCTCTATTGGATTACGCAAAACAGCAGTTCGTGGAGTAGCTATTTTATTCAAATTGCAGATATTGATGCCGCTTCTACTTCCAGCTGGGCATCAGGTGCAGGATTTACTCCAATTGGAAATGGTACGATTGCTTTCACCGGTTCGTACGACGGGCAAACATACAAAATATCTGGTTTGTATATAAATCGTATAACCCAGTACAATGGGCTCTTTGGATTTGTCAGCGGTGGAACACTCAAGAATGTGAAACTCGAACAAGCACAGGTAACAGGAGGCGATAATTATGCCGGCGGCTTGGTGGGCTATCTCTATTATTCTTCAACCGCTACGAACTGCTCCAGCACCGGCTCTGTGAGGGGTACGTTTTATGTCGGCGGTCTCATCGGAGCCCAAGATGCCAATTCAGCAACGAGCAGCTGCTACAGCAGCGGATCCACAACGGGTTCTGGCGGCGCAATCGGCGGCTTGATGGGAGTTTCTTCAAGAACTTCCACCATAAAAAATTCTTATAGTACGGACACTGTAACGGGAACAAATAGTGCTTTTAATATCGGAGGCCTGATAGGAGGCGAGAATTCCTGCACCGACACAAATTGCTACAGCACCGGTCCGGTAACCGGAACGAGCAGTTCTTCAAATGTTGGCGGCTTGATTGGGATGCAAATATCCTGCACTGTAACAAACTGTTTTTGGGATACGATGTCTTCGGGTCAAGGCACTAGTGCCGCGGGAATCGGTAAAAGCACAGCCGATATGAAAAGCTATTTAACATATACAGGATGGTCATTTAAAGGAATAAGTAGCGACTCGATCTGGAATATTGGGCATAGCAGAAACAATGGGTATCCATATTTAAATTGGCAATATCCAAGTGATGGTACTCCAACAATTGTAAGCACGACTTTGCAGGAACTAACGCCGAGAGAACTATCACTGAAACAAAATTTTCCTAATCCTTTTAATCCATCGACCAGTATTTCTTTTAGTCTTCCATCACGGACATTTGTCTCACTTAAAGTGTTTGATTTGATAGGAAGAGAAGTAGCAACCATTGTCTCTGAAGAATTACAGGCAGGAAGTTATTCGCGGACATGGAATGCAGCAAATATTCCGAGTGGGATATATTTTTATCGTCTGCAAGCTGGCTCGTTTACACAAACAAAAAAACTTGTTTTGCTTAAATGAACTGTCAATTTGAAAGTTATCAGCATGAACTATAAAAGAGGAAACATAATGGCATGTCCCGCTTATGCGGGATCCCTGCCTGCGGCAGGCAGTCCCGATTAGACCACAATTTGATTGGGCTACATCAAATTTGTCGAATCGGGACTTACTTGTCCGCCGTCTTTTTGGCGGAGCGCCGATCCGTTAGGCGGGCATAAATAATTAAATAATTACTGTGGAGTTATTATGAAGAAGCTAATATTATTGGTGCTTATTCCATTTGCAGTATTCTCTCAATCTAAAGAAATAAAATATGTTGTAGTCAAAGGATCAGCAGAAGTAAAGGTACCAGTAGATTATTTACAAGTGATTGTATCTGTTCACACATATAGCGCATCGGCGAAAATTGCTATCGACAGTAATCGCACAACGGTGTTAAAAATGTTAGGCATATTGCGAAAATACATGGTTGCCGATAGTGATTTTCAAACTAATGATAATTCGTCTCGTGAAGATGCTTATGTAAAAGAACCGGAACGTCGTCATAGTATTACTTATTCAGCCCAATTCAATTTAAGGAACGTCAAATCTTACGATTCACTATTTCAAGAACTTGTGGGATTAGGAAATATTGACATATCCGTTCGAGGGAATGGTTCTAATAGTAGCGCAATGTACAAAGCACTTGCCTATCAGAAAGCCGTTAAAGCAGCACAACATGAAGCAGAAATATTGTTAGCCACCGCTCATCAATCATTAGGTAAATTAATCAAACTTATTCAAGATAGTCGTGATGTGTTTACGCAATATGATGATATAGATCAAATAGTACAACGGATGCCGAAATATATTCAGAAATCTGAATCTCAATATAGCGGTCAAGATGTTACAGTTAGTGCTCAAGCATCAGGAAGTATCTTTCGCAGGGATTTTTACACTCAAGCTGCCGAAGTAACTGCAATCTATGAAATCAAATAAAACGGCTGCCTAACCTGGCACTTCCCGATATCCCGATATAAAGCATCGGGACGCAAAAAACGTGAAACAACGGGATGCCATAAAGCGCACCCCGCAAAAAAGAATCGGTACAGGCATGGCGAGCAGAGGCGCAGAGTTACCTAAAGAACAAAGCTCAAGAGAAAGATCGCAGTTTCTCATTTTCTAAACCTTAGAGTCGAATCCCTCAAATCACCATCTCCATGTGTGAATCGAACTCATAAAACCTGAAAAAATGAAAAGAACTAAAAGGCCAATTATAGTTTTGAGATATCTTTACTGCGTGTTTTCGGATATATTGAATCATTTCAATACTACAAAAGTGTAAAGCAAAAGTAATCAGAAGAACCTTTCCATACATACTGAGATTCCCCCTCTCAATTGCTGGCTTATTACAACCTTTTATTGCCGA
>Ga0182021_10004791_pt1 | contig 15956 bp, 9 predicted proteins | sample 612E3MmetaG_FD_120493 | JGI IMG/M metagenome (GOLD analysis project Ga0182021, IMG submission 120493) | Permafrost microbial communities from Stordalen Mire, Sweden - 612E3M metaG (Illumina Assembly) | ecosystem: Environmental > Terrestrial > Soil > Wetlands > Permafrost | place: Sweden... | reverse complement strand
CGTTGAGGATGATCTTATCGACCGAGTTTTCGACCGCATCATCCGTCTGCGCGTCGACGATGATCTTTGAGGCGTCGTCCAACAATCGGACGCGCTGAAAGCCGTCGCTGTGGAGTATTGCGTCAAGGTCGGCGCCGCGTTCGACGCAGAAGGCGCGGGCTTCATCAATCACCGCGCGGAGTTCTTCGACTAGCGCCTGTTTGGCTTTGACGGGCAGATCGCCGGGTTGCACCCCGCCGTCGGCGGCTGAACCGTATATGGCGAGCGCTTTCTGCAAGTTGCGGAACACACCGATGTAGTCCACGATGAGGCCGTTGACCTTGTCGCCGAAGACGCGATTGGCGCGAGCGATGGTCTGCATCAAGGTGTGATCGCGCATGGGCTTGTCGAGGTAAATGGTCGAGCAGGCGGGCGCGTCGAAGCCCGTCATCCACATGGCGCACACGAAGACGAGGCGGAAAGGATCGTTGGGGTTCTTGAACTTCTCTTCGAGGTCTTCCTTCAACAGCCGCTGCCGGTGCGGGCGGATGTCGGCCCCTTTCTTCAAGAGGTCTTCAACTTCGTTTTGCGACTGCGACACGACCACGGCCATGTCGGTCTCCCGAAGGTAGCGCAGCCGCGCTTCGAGGTCGGGACGCGCCAGCGGGTCGCAGGTTTCCAGATCGGCAACGAGCGCGGCCAGTTGAATCTGCCAGTGGGCGCGCACCTTGTCGTACATCCGCACGGCGGTCGCTTTGTCGATCGAGACAACCATCGCTTTGCCGCGTTGCCCTCGTCCGATGAAATGCTGCACGATGTCTTCGGCGATCTTCTCCAACCGATCGTCGCGCGTGATCAACAGATATTCGTGGGCGAATTCGCGTTCGAGTTTGGCTTCCTGCGCTTCGTCCAACGCGGCCTCGTCGAGCACGCGTTCTAGATCGGCGTTGAAGTCCTGGTTGGTGAGTTGCAGTTCGGGGATGCGATTCTCGTAATAGAGCGGAACGGTGTTGTTGTCCGCAATCGACTGGCGGAAGTTGTAGACGCTGACGTAGTCGCCAAAGACCGATCGGGTTTTCTCTTCACCCGCCATGAGGGGCGTGCCCGTGAAGGCGAGGTAGGCAGCGTTCGGCAGCGCGTTACGCATGTTCAACGCCAGCGCATCGTACTGGCTGCGATGGGCTTCATCGGTCATGACGATGATATCGGATCGATCAGAAAGCTGCGGATACCGCCCGCCGTCGCGGTCGCCCTGCGGGCGAGTGTGGAATTTCTGAATCAGCGTGAAGACGTAGCGATGATCGTCGTGCAGTAGTTGCTTTAGGTGATCGCCGCTCTGCGCCCGCACGGTCTCCTCCGGCTCGATGGTCGCGCCGGCGGTGGCGAAGTTCTGATAGATCTGCCGGTCGAGGTCGTCGCGATCGGTGACGACGACGAACGTCCAGTTGCCGGGCACTTTGCGCAGAATCTTCTGCGCGAAGAAGACCATGCTGTAACTCTTGCCGCTGCCCTGTGTGTGCCAGAACACGCCGAGGCGGCCCTGATTCTGGCGGACATTGTGCATGGCCGCGATGGCGTTGTTGACGCCGAGGACTTGATGATTCTTGGCGACGAGTTTGCGCGTGCCGCCCGAGGCTTCGACAAACAGTGTGAAATTCTCGATCAGGTCCAGGAGCCGATCGGGTTGGCATGTGCCGCGCAGCATCGTCTCCAGACTGATCGCGCCCGGCTCGCTCTCGTTGTCGATCTTCTTCCAATCGGAAAAGTGATCCCATTCCGAAGTGAGGCTGCCCAGTTTGCTCTGGCTGCCGTTGGAGAGAACGATGAAGGCGTTGTACCAGAAGACCTGCGGGATGGTGGTCTTGTAGTCGCGCAGATTGTCGTCGAAGGCGGTGCGCAGGCGGCGATGCGACGCTTTGAGTTCGATGAAGACCAGCGGCAGGCCGTTGACGAAGCCGATGAGATCGGCGCGGCGTTTGTACGTGTCGCCCGTGATCCAGAATTGCGAGGCGAGGAAGAAGTCGTTGCGGGCCGGGTGCTCCCAGTCGATGACGCGGAGGGTGACGGCCTCAGGTTCACCCTCACCCTCAGCCCCTCTCCCTTCCCGTGTCCGCGCAACGGCGGGACGGTTGGCCGTGAAGGCAAGGGGAACCTTGACTCCATCCTTCAACAGTTGATAGACTTCGCGGTTGGCGTGGATGAGGCTGAGGGTGCTGCGGTCACGGGTGAGTTGTTCGATGGCAGCGTCGATGGCTTCGGTGGGCGTATCGGGATTGAGACGTTGCAGCGCGGTGCGCAGACGCGGACGCAGCACTACCTCGATCGAGGTCTCGCGCCCCAGCGTCCCCGCCAGGCCGAAGGTCTCGTCGAAGCAGTTGGCCGTCTTCCAACCGAGGTCGACCAGCAGGCGGATGGCGGGTTGTTCGATGAGGGCGTCTTCGGAATAAGGTCGATTCATTGACTGAGCCAGTTAGAGCGAGTATACTCTTGATAGATGTTCGGACAGGAGCACACGATGTTAGCCACCAAACTCAAAGGGCAGATTACGCCCAACCGCAAACTTATCGTCGAGATTCCGCACGATATGGCCCCCGGCGCAGTGGAAGTGATTTTGCTGCGTGAGGCTCCCGCCAAAGCGGCCAAGGCCACACGCGGCAAGGCCGCGCATCCAGCCTTTGGACTGTGGGCCAAACGCACTGATGTAAACGATTCGGCCACTTACGCCGCCGACCTCCGCCGGCAGATTGAACAGGGCGCTGATCGCCGTGGCTGATCCGATCTGGCTGATTGATACATCGATCTTGATCGACATCCTACGCGGGCAGGTCGCCGCCCGCAACTGGGTTGATGCGTTGGCGCTGCCCGCGCGCAACCTCTCGGTGATTACGGGCGCGGAACTGCTGGCGGGCTGCCGCAATCAACGCGAACAGCGCGCCGTCGAGCGCGAGTTGAATCTGTACCACACCGTCTGGATGGACGAAAGTATCTCGCAGACCGCGCTGGATTTCTACAAGCAATTCCATTTGAGCCATGGCTTCGGCTTTCTCGATTGTCTGATCGCGGCCACCGCGATCCAGCATGGCTATCGGCTGGCGACCCTCAATCTGCGGCACTTCACGATGCTGCCCGGTCTGCAAGTCGAGCGACCCTACTGACGTTTCTGTTTGACATTACGAACCCGAACGAGTATCCTTACCGCAGCCTCGTCTACCACGTGTAGAAGGAGCAAGGTCGCCGTCCCGTTTGTGGGCGGCGATTGCATTTTAAGCGGATGCTTTTCTTCAACGAATTGCTACGCACATCGGATAAACGGATGCGGGCCGTCGCCATCCGCTAGTCCGTTTCGCCGCAGGCATCTGCTGAGGGTTCTATCCGTATCTCTCCCGCCACTAGCCGAGGCAGCAGCAGATCGCGCGTCTGGCGCAGATTGGCGTTCTTGTTCAGCAAATTCTCGATTAACTTCGCTACCGGTTCGACCGTCTCTACAAATCGTGTATATGTAGCTGCATCTACTACAGGAATCGGCAACTCTCGAAATTCGCCTCGGTTGATTTCTTTGTAAGTTGCGCCTGACGCGATGTTGATGATCTTCTCTTTGTTCTGCGCAATCCAGTAATAAATCTGATATGCCGACAAGCGCTCATTCGGAATGCATACGATGAAGCCCTGATTCGTGCAAGCCTCTTTGGTGTTGATCGAAGTCACACCGATAGTGGCTCGACTCGTCATCATCACTGAATAGGCGGGAAACAAATGCGCGGAGCTCTTGTCAAAACCTAACTGTGTGATTTGCTTAGATGCTTCGTTGATGAACATACTGCCAGCCGCAGTGAGATCACTGGGCGTAAACCACGTGATGTTTCCGTCTTCCCAATACTCCGGATTTTTTGTGGAAGGGGTGCCACCGCCTAACGTGATAACGATCTCGCCTATGGGCCTTATCTCCCACCCCGCCGGGAACTGATCCTTCCCCGTCACCTTCTGCTCTTCCGGCGTGGCCTGGCGCAACTTCACACCCGGCGCGCGAAACTCCACAAACCACTCGCGATAGATCGCTTGCGCCATCTGCTCCAGAATCTTGATGCGGCGCGTGTTGTTCTCGATCAGATCATCGTAGGCGGAGAGAATCGAGGCGATGCGACGTTGGATGGGGAGTGGAGGCAACTCGATCGTCATATCCTTGAGTAAGACGATCGTGAACGCGGACTGTGATGAGCCAATTGTGCATTTCTTTAGTTCGGCCTTACCTTGTGGCGACAGCAGCCAGTAGTAAAGAAATACACTGTCAAGATTTTTGAAATTGCGGAACCACGTCAGATTGCCGTCCTTGAAATAAAACTCCTCTCCAGCCTTTACGACATATGGCACTCCCAGTGTGCCAACTGAAGTCAATAACAGGTCGCCTGGCAGTGGTACACCAAACTTGTTTTTGATCTCTCGGAATTGATTTTCAGAAATAAACAGTTCAGTGGAAACTTCAAGATTTCCTTTTTGTCGTTCGATGATCTCTTTTCCGCGGTAGAAGCGTATCCCTTCGGGCTGGTAATCAGCAACATGAATCCTTTTGCTTGATGTAATCTCGCAAAGTTCGTGAACAATTGCTTTTCGCCAAACATCTACCACCTTCATGCCTCCAGCAACTTCGCCACATTTTCACCGATGCGATCTTCCAACTCACGCGCCTCGGCGTTCAACGTTTCCAGCTCCTCGTTCAACTCTTCCAACTTCTCGGCAAAGACAAAACCGTCGGCCTCGCGCTCGGCGACACCCACGTAGCGACCCGGGTTCAGGCTCCAGCCCTGCGCCTCGATCTCTTTCAGCGTCGCCACTTTGCACAGCCCCAACACATCAGCGTATTTGCCTTTGGGGAAGTGTTCCTTTATCAGCGCCTTGCTGCCGCTCGTCGTCTCGACTTCCTCGCCGCGATACAGCCGCACGATGTTGGCGATGAACTCGATCTGCTCCGGCGTGAATTCGCGGTGCGCGCGATCGATCTGGCGGTAGAGGTGGCGCGCGTCGATGAAGAGGACGGTATTCTTCCTCCCCTCGCCTCGTGCATCCTGCCTCTTGCCTCTTGCATCCTGCCTCTTGCCTTTGTCGAAGAACCACAGCGTACAGGGTAGTGTCACCGTGTAGAAGAAGTTCGGGCCGATGGCGATCATCACATCGACTGCGCCCCTCTCGATCAACTGCTGGCGAATCTCCGACTCGCTGCCGCGCGCATCGCTGGCCGAGTTCGCCATCACGAAGCCGGCGCGGCCGGTCTTGCTCAGCGAACTGTAGAAAATTTGAATCCACAGATAGTTGCCGTTGTCGTTGCGGGGCAGGCCGAACGGAAAACGCGGGTCTTTAGCCAGCCGCTCCTTGTCGATCTTGTCGACATTGAAGGGCGGATTGGACATTACAAAATCAAACTGCCCGACAGAGTTGTGGCGATCCTCGTAGTAGGTGTTGCCCTCACGGATGTCGCCGCTAAGGCCGTGCACGGCCAGATTCATCTTGCACAGCCGCACCGTCTCGCCCACTTTCTCCTGCCCGTAGATGCTGATGGCGCTGCCCGGGCTGCGTTTATGGCGCGTGACGAAATCCGCGCTCTGCACGAACATGCCGCCGGAGCCGTTGGCCGGATCGTTGATGCGGCCCTGATACGGCTCGATCACTTCCACGATCAGATTGACCAGCGACGGCGGGGTAAAGAACTCGCCGCCCTTCTGGCCTTCGCTCATCGCAAACTTGCCCAGGAAGTACTGGTAGATCTGGCCGAAGACATCACCCGCGACGGTGCTCAGATCGAAGTTAAGGGCCTTGAGCAGCGAGATCAGCAATCGGCTTTCGAGGTGGGCATAGTTGCGCGGCAGCACACCGCGCAAGTCGTCGTTCTCATCCTCGATCGCCTTCATCGCCTCGGCGATCGCTTTGCCGATGTCGGCGCTCTCGGGCAGTTGCAGCAAGCGGGCGAAGCGAGCCTTCTCCGGCAGATACAACACGCCGCGCGCCTGGTAATCGGTTTTGCCGATTGAGCGGCGGCCTGTCTTCTTGCCCGATAGGTCTTGCTCGGCGAGACTGAACTTGTAATCGGCGTAGCGCAGGAAGATCAGTCCCAGCACGGGGATGGAGTATTCCGACGACTTCAGTTTGGAGTTGGCGCGCAGGTTGTCGGCGACGTCCCACAGGCGTTTTTCGATTTCGGTGGTATTGGCAGGCATGCCCTATCCTTGAATGCTTGAGTTCGATATTCGCTGCAACGTCGTTCGTGCTTCTTCCCAATCGACCCATTCCTCAACTGCTCGGGCTCGAATCAAAGTGTCTGGTAAAAATTCATCATACTTGTGAGTGCGCAGCAACCCGATCGGGATGTCGGCAACGACATCGGCCGGTGTGAGTTGGGATTCTAGCAGACCGCGCAAGCGATTTTGTAGATCGTGCAAATCGCCGTCACGCTGGATCGCCATGGCCCATGGGAACAGCATACTCGGAAAGTTCACTTCCAATCCGCAGTGTTGGATCAAGAACTGCAACGTGCGCGCAGCACGGGTCCCCGTCCAGGGGAGCACGATCCACGCCTTTTCAGTCTCGAAAATGTCTCGCGCGTCCAGATTGATCTCGCGGCTCATACGTCGCGCTTCTGCCAGGGCCGTCTGACCAGCCGGCGACAGATATTGCGGCACGTCGTCACGACTCAACAATTCACGAACGCGTCGAGCGACGCGTGGGTGCATCTCCGGCAGGCCTGTCCCCAGGAACATGACGTTGCGCGCTTCCTTGGCCGGAATGACCAGCACCTGTTTTTGGTCTGGCAAGACGTCTTTCACTTCCCATACGCGACCAACCAGCAACAGACACACTCCGGGCGTGAGATCAGGCGATGGGCTGATGCGTCCCAGCGTGCGCTCCCCGTGCCGGACATCCCACTCCGGTGGTGTCTGAAAAACAGCATAAAATTCACGTGAGCGCACAACGCGCTCGCCAGTCAGGCCCACAATCAATTCACCGTCCGGCATCTGTTGGATGTGATCGATTGCCGCCAGATGCTTCAACACCGTGGCATACTGGTCTGGTTCGATACCACGAAAGACCTGGGAGCCTATAAAGAATCCGACCAGATCGCGCGGCGCGCAGCCGTGCATCTCGGTCAGGCGTGATAGCAGCTGATGATATAGCACATTGTAGACTGATGGGCGAGCCAGCGGTGGTTCGATCCAGCGTTCAAGAAACAGATCGGTGACGGCCAATGCCTTCAGCAGAGAGAATGGCAATCGCTCGTAGAACGCTGCCCCGGGCTTCGGTTCCTCTTCCGAAGTGTAAAGCTGCATCATGCGTGGCTCGCCTCGCCGGCCGCTGCGCCCCAGGCGCTGCTCAAACGACATGACCGAATGCGTACTGTTGATTTGCACGACGAGATCCAGCTGCCCGATGTCGATCCCTAATTCCAGCGTATTCGTGCAGACGACCGACATTGGTCGATATTTGTCCTTCATACGCGCTTCAGCGTCTTCGCGGATTTCCTTGCTGACCGAGCCATGGTGCGGCAAATAGCGCTCATCTAGTCCGTCGCGCGTGCAACGCCGATTGAGTTGCGATGTCGCGAGTTCGACATCGCTGCGGCTGTTGCAGAAGATCAACGTCTTGCGATGGCGTGTCAGACTGTAAAGATCGTCGATCAAGTCGGGTGGCAGCTCCTCAGTCGCATGAGCAAAATGCATCAGGCTAAAGCGTGTCGCGATCGTCACATTGGTCGGGTTGATCAGCCGCACCCGATCGGGCCGCTGCGGATTCAACCATTGCTTCGCCGCTTCAAAGTCACCCACGGTTGCTGATAAGCCGATCCGGCGCGGACGACCGACGCTAGAGTAAGCCGAGAGACGTTCCAACTGGCTGCGTAGCTGCACGCCCCGATCGGACTCCAAAAAGGCGTGCACCTCATCGACGACGATAAACCGTAACCCGCCGAAAAGTCGGCGCAGTTTGCTGGTCTTGTTGATCAGTAAACTCTCGATCGATTCGGGCGTAATTTGCAGCACGCCGCCCGGCGTCTCGATCAGCTCGGACTTGTGCTCGGCAGACACATCACCATGCCAGCGGAAGACGGGAATCCCGCCCTGTTCGCACAGAAGTTCCAGTCGTTGAAATTGATCGTTGATCAGGGCTTTGAGTGGCCCAACATACAATACTCGCACCGACCCGAGCGGATCAGGCTGGATCAAACTGAGAATTGGCAAAAATGCCGCTTCAGTCTTGCCGCTGGCGGTGCCAGCCGTGATGAGCACATCTTCATCTGTGTCGAAGATGGTCTCGATGGCCTCAACTTGAATCGGGCGCAGGTCTTTCCAGGCTTGGGCATAAATGAACTCCCGCAGGAAAGGTGCCAAACGCTCGTATGCCGGCTGATTGCTCATGGTTCTCGTAGAGTCTCAAGCTTAATGCGCTGCGGACCGTTTACACCTTGAAATCCGTGAAACGGGCCAGCGGATCAGAGTCATTCGCCGAGGGCGTCGGTGGCGTTGTTGATTGAATCGAACTAGACGCGGCTGGGGCAGTCTTGCTTCCAGCATCTCCGGCGGAAACGGAAGGTTTGTCTATTGCTCCTGGTGCGGTTGGTAGACTTTTGGCAATGTCAGCCCACGTCTTGTCCGGATATTGAGCCAGCAAGTTGAGCAGTGTGACAAAATCGCGCACGAGATCGCGTGGCGTGCTGAATTCTTTTGCCCCGCTACGCTGCAAAGCATCTTCCATATAAGCCACAATGTTAGCATCGTCGAGGCCCCGGCTGCCTGGAACGGTATCGCGGTGAATGTCGCGCACCTTTTGCAGGAAGACATAGACTTCTTCGGTCGCCAACGGCGGAAGCGACAATACCGGTCCAGAATAGTCACGCATGCCATCGGTGACGAATCGGCTGCCCGACAGCCTGGTGCGTAGTGCCTCATAGCTGAATAGCCCTCGCCGCTGGTCTTCCAGAAACTCCGGTGTCCCACCGAAGATGAAGCCGAACGAACCAGCGCGACCCTGCAAACAATCGTTGACGATGCTGAGCACTTTTTCGTAGTTGTTGGTGCGCGCTACGCTATGCGTAATCTTGTAGAGATTCACGGCTTCGTCCAGGCAGATCAGCAAGCCTACGTAGCCCACGTCGCGGACAAAGCGCCCCAGCACCTTCAGGTAATCATAGTAGTTGTCGTCGTCGATAATCGAACGCACGTCAAGCGCTTCGCGCGCTTCTGACTTAGTGCTGAACTCGCCACGCAGCCAACGGATCGCGTCGCCTTTTAGTTCGTCATTGCCGTCAATGTAACCCTGATAATAGGCGCTGATCACGGTGCCAAAGTCAAAGCCATGTACCAGCTCTTCCATGCCATTAACGGTGGAAACGATCTCGGCCTTGACTGCGGTTGCAAATTCGGGAGCGTCGGGCGCGAGGCTCTGTTTGGCAGCGACCGTTGCCTGGACATTTGAAATCCACTTCTCAATGATGGCGGGTAAGGCATTTCCATCTGGCCTGGTCTGAGTGGATAAGTTCTTCATGAGTTCGCGGTAAGTCGCCACCGCCTGGCCGCCCGTCCCGTGCAGGCGGCGCTCCGGCGAGAAGTCGGCATCAGCCACAACAAATTTGCTTTCAAGTGCATAGGTGCGGGCTAATTGCAGCAGGAAACTCTTGCCGCTACCAAAGCGCCCGATGACAAAGCGCACGGTCGCGCCGCCATCACGAATCTGATCCATATCCTGTTTGAGCGCCGCAATCTCACGCAGGCGTCCCACAGCGATGTGTCTTAGCCCGGTGCGCGGCACGACGCCGGCATTGAGTGAATTTAGGATAGCAGTGGCTTCGCGTTTGGCGATTGGCATAGATCAATCCATCCTTTACCTGGCGAGATGTTGGCGTAGAGCAACGAGATCTTCTTCTTCAACTACCCACTGGTTCGTATCAAGATAGATCGGGGGATGCCCTACGATCTCAACGGCTTTTTCGTTAAGGCCATCCAGCGCGGCATTGCCCATCGTGCGATAGGGGCGAGTGGCTGCGTCGATCTCGGCTTCAGTCAAACTGCCGCGTTCAGCAAACAGGCGAATCAAGGCTACTTCTGCTGGCGGCAGCATGGCGAACAATTGATCCCATGGTCCGTCAGTGGCGGCAACCGCCGCAACAGTAGGTTCTGCCTCGGCTGGTGATTCGGCTATCACCACATCCAGTTCGTCAAGAAAATCTTCGGCAAGTGTGACCGTTCCATCGTTTTTAGCGTAGATCAGCCTATCGCCTAGTAGTGGCAAAGCCCGCTCGTTGATGTGATCGATGGCGGTATTGGGCAGCCAAGCGTGTTTTTTTAGTTGGCCGTCGAGCTGATCGATGGTGTCCGCTTCTTTGTGATAAATCGCGGCTATAACTTGGCGTTCGGGCTGACTGAGTTCGGCCCAAATCTGGCGTACCTCGGCCAGTTCGGTATGCAGCGGCTTGACGAGTCTCTGCACCTCCGCCTCGTCAGGCGGAATTTCCAGCATGGCGCCAATTTCTGCACTTTCTTGATGAAGTGCGGCGACGCGGATGTGATCAATCGTGATCTTCAACGGTACCGGAACAATCGCGGCCGGCGTAAAGGCCGTATTCAATACTTCAGCCAAGCCGGCCTCTAATTCAATTCCTGATAACTTGCGTGAGAACCCTTTCTGTTTGCGCAGAATGTTCTCCGCGTACTTGACTACTGAAGTCAGGTGTTCGCTGAGGCGCTGATTGTCCAGGTAGTTTCGCCCTTGTCCTAGATCGATGGACTGTGGATAGGTATACCCAATGAGCGCGGAAGCAAATACCGGCTTGCGAAGCATAGCCAGCCTTGACGCCGTGAACTTTTCCAATAAGGTCTGGTTGGCGCTGCGCTGCCAGTAATCCGCGGCTATTCGAATCGCTCTCTCGTAAGCGTGATCAATCTCATTATCAACGTTGTACTCTTGGTAGAACTTGTTCCGTGGGCGATAAGCGGTTAATTGCAACCAAATAGTATAGGGCATCTCGGTTGTTTTGCCCGCTTGCACATACCCTTGAACCAGGGCATTAGTGACAGGTGCCGACAGACTGACCTTCTGCGCAAGTGCTTTTTGCCACCACAAAAGAGCTGTGTTGACATCTTTCTTAACAGCGAGGAGATCACCGCCCCAATCAGGCAGATAGTTGTCAAGCTTGGGCTGCTGGCCCCGATACTTTTGCCACAGAACCCACAATCGGCCGGCCGCTTGAACTGGATCGGGGATTTCGACCAGGTTCAGAAGTTCATAGACATGAATGAAGATGTAACTGAGATCGGCGGGTAGATAATTGCTCTGTCGCGCTTGCGATCGCCAGTAGAAATACCAACGTTGTTGGGCGGCGCTCATTGAATTGTATGTCGGCCAATATTCCATCAAGGGAACCGGCTCGGCAGACGTCTCAACCCGATCATGAAAGTGCTGCGCTTCCTTCAGGAATCGAGTACCACCAGTCTCGTAACTGACCGAGACAGTCACTCGCGAAGATCGCGTGTCCGCTTGACCGCCCGGAAGGATTTCCACGAAACGATCAGACGAACTCGATGCGCCGCGACTAGAGATAGGCGTTACGGTCTGTTTAGAAGGCGGACTAGGGGTTAAAGAAGATCCATTATTCGAGGATTGTGTTTGCTTAGACGCACGCCGCACTAATAACATGCCGCCTATGCCCAATGCAATAGCAATGATAATCAACACCCCGATTGGGCTAGAGAGCAAGCCGTAAAGAGCCGCAATCAGCAGAAGGATCGCTATGGCCACCAGCCCTAGTCCTGAAGAACTCGACGACCTGTTCCTACGCTGCGATCTACGTTTAGCCACGGTACGCCCTCATAGAAACCATAGCTTGATCTGCCGACACAAATACCATTTACAATCACATTGACGTATGCGACCCGAACCATAATCGAACCCGGTCATTATCACGCTTCGACCGCATGGCACGTCACCCTCGCTGGCGTGTAGCAGCACACTTGGAGGTCTTCTGTATTACAGGATGTCCTTTAGTTTACGCCAGTTAGTTTGAATAGGGAATACGTATTTACGTATTTTGGCACAACTTCTACAAAATAGGCCAATTGTCACCTGTCTTGCCTGACACTTGGCGGCAAATTCAACTCGGTTCAGGCTTGGCCAAGAGAAGGCCGCAGGTGCGCTCTCAGCCGAGTGTTTCTACGGAAGCAACTTTGACGGACTAACACAACGATCCACAGCCTGCACCGCTGACTTCGCTGGCCGAGTTAAGCATCTGCAAGGTCGATTATTCGAGTGGGCAGACCATGGGCATGATCGTATTACGAATCGCCACAACAAGCAAACTTTGTGCGTCACTTTTTTCCGGGGATAACAAGCACATTTGATGCCTTTGTGCGGCGCTTTCAGATCACTTTCCAGCGCACAAGATGGATTGTGCGGCGCGATGACGGATCTCAGTCACGGGACGATCACGTGCTCCTGAGCCTAAATTTCGCACTTTAACAATTCGATAGAAAATTCCGTCGTATCCGATAAATAAGGCTCACCCGCATTTTTGATGAAGCAGGATTGCCAGCTGCAGAAATGTTGTGTGAACGAACCACCGGGGCATGAAATTTGAGACGCGGGCTTCTCGATCGGGAGCAAACTTTTGACAGCATGGTGAGGTTCATCTCAGCACGGAAGGACCAAGTGCAGGCAGGTTCTCAGTCAACTTAGCGCTATAATCCAGTGGGGTAGTACCGAGGGGGAGACCAATGCGTATTCGCAAAGCTGTGGTGATTATTCTCGGCGCGCTGGCACTGATCCAGTGCCGTGGCCGCGCCGTCACAGATACGTCGGCCCCCTCGCTCACGCCGCGTTCGACAATCCAGATAGAAAGAATTGCCGCTACGCGCGCCACACCTGATCCAACCGTCGTCATTGCGACAAGGGAGCCGCCGCGCCGAACTGCCACACCTGAACCGACGCCGACCTTGACGCCAAGACCAACTGAAACGCCTAAACCACTGGATGATACCGCGCTTCACGCCGCCATCGGCTGGGTGGCGAACGGTTTCCTCAACGGTCATCAAGCCACCGGCATCGCCATCGCCGTCGTCATCCGAAATCCTGCCTCCAATCAACTCGAGACCAAATTCTACAACTACGGCTACACTACAGCCAGTTGGCGAACCCGCGTCAACCAGGCCACGATCTACGAGATTGGTTCGATTAGCAAAGTTTTCACCGCCGATCTCTTGGCGCTGTTGCTCAAGCGGGGGGCCGTTAACATCGATGATCCGATTCAGAAATATTTGCCAGCGAACCTGACGGCCCCGACTTATAACGGTCAAGGCATCAGTCTGCGCGATCTCGCCACGCACCGATCGGGATTGCCACGAAATATGAGTCCCGGCAATTATGGTCCGGGTCAGACCGAGATGATCTTTGAAGACGTCTCCGATCAGCAAGTGTTCGATGACGTCAGTCATTACCAATTGACGCGCGCGCCGGGCAGCCAGTATGAATACTCGAATTTTGGTTATAGCCTGTTGGCCGCGCTAATCGAAAGATACGAAGGCCAGGCGTATGATGACCTCGTCACGCAGCAGATCGCTAAGGTGCTGGACATGCCAGATACACGGAGTCGCTTAACCCCTAAAGAGCAAACTCGTTTGGCGCAAGGCTATTTGGCAGATGGAACCCCGGCTCCCGCAACCGTCGATCAGGGTGAAGCGCTCGGGGCCGGTGGGCTACGCTCGACGACTCAAGATCTGGCGAAGTATTTGGTGGCGAACATGGATTTGAATTCGTCGCCGCTCGGTTCAGTTTTCAAGACCACGCAGCAATCTTTTGCAGACGGTACCAGCTCATCAGACCAGATGGGCCTGGCCTGGAATCTGATCGGGGCGGGACTGTCTAGCGAAGTCATCTCGAAAGACGGCGGCACCGCTGGTTATAACAGTTTGATCTGGTTCACGCAAGACCGGCGGGTGGGCTTCGTCGCTTTGACCAACTCGCCCGGCCTGTACGACCTGACACCGTCCATCATCAACATTTTGCAGCATGCGCCCTAACCCGGACGAGCCGGAAGAGCTTGGAGCGTTTAACTTACGGATCTTAAGGGCAACCGAACCGATGAAGGCTGACTGGGCGGGTGCTGGTAAAGAGCAAGCGAACAATAGCTCGCCGCTAAGGTTCTCCGGGGGTGTTGATCTTCAAAATGCGGTGAGTTGTTTGTTGCGAACCTTGAAACCCGCGCCTCAAATTCTGTGTTGACGTGGGAACCTACCGTCACAGTCTGTCCGTGATAGCTCTGCGTCATCAAGAGTGCGGAAGAACCTTAACTATCGGATACGACAAATTCTGACGGAGATCAAGACCCGACAGACAGCTGCGGGCGCTCAGTCTGATCCGAACACGGTACTGAAGGGTCCGATGAACCGCTGATCATCCGAGAAATCCAGCACGGCAAAGACAACCGTCTCATACACGCCGCGAAACTCGACCAGCAGGGCCTGCTTGAACAACGCCGCGATCTCATGACCATCGTTGCCGAACGCGCCGCAGCCCCACGCCCCCAGCACGATCGCAGGGTGGCCGTGTGCCGCGCCGATCGTCAGCACCTTGCGGATGCGTTCGGTCATCGCTGGCTTGATCAACGTGCGCCGATCCGGATCGCGCTGCAGCAAGGCGCTCGCGTTGACGGCTGCGCTCGTGATGAATGAGCACACATAGGGCTCATCCAGCAATCGCCCTTCGTCGTCGCGAAAGACTGGCACTTCAGGGGAATACAGTGCGTAGTCGGTATACAGCGGATCATGGCGCTGCCGGTGAAAGGCATACAGCGGGTGATCGAGCAGACAGGCATACAGCGCGGACGACCAGCACAGTGATTCTTCTTGTGCGCGGGCGCCGGTGAGAAAGCCACCGCCGGGGTGTGTCGCCGAGGCGAAATTGAGCGCCACGGGTCGTTCACCTGCCGCGATCAAGCGTCGCGCCGCATTCAGCGTGGTCTCATTGGTTACTTCAATTTGAGGGGCTTCAAAGCGGGCCGTGATGGCGGGCAGCGGATTGTCCGGCGGATAGGTCTGTATCTGTGCCACAGCCCGACGTACGGCGTCGCCGATTTCGACCCGACGGCCACTGCCTGCGGTGTATGCGCCAGCCTGGATGATCTCGACGGCTTCTCGGCCGTAGCGTGCTGCGACATCGCGTGGGATCAATCCGGTCATACGTGCCTCCCCATGCTGTTTCTTCCTTCACATCAATGTTGGTCCGTGCTCGTGTCACCGGACATGGCATCCTCGTTGGCGGTATCGCGCCGGGCTTGAATCTCCAGCCACCACTGCAGCCAGATCACCTTGTGAGACATACCCACCAACCAGATGTAGAAGAGTAGGGCGATATCCAATAGGATAATGAGAGTAGAAACTGCAGCGTTTCATGGCCTGTGATATTAAGCAGCGCCATCCAGTCAACGACTTCGCCGACATCGTCCCAGATTTTGAGATCCAGAGTCTCTGACAACAAACTTCTTAGGGTCTCGTTACGTGGGAACGATATGCTGCGATGCCAACGGGTCAATTGGTCGGGACTCACCTGGGTTAAGGTCTTCTGGCGAGCCGCTAGCCGATCTTCCAAGGCTTGTACCCAGCACCGGAGCGCCTGCCATTCTTGGGGTGAATGTTTCTTCGACATGCCGCGATTCTACCCCATTTTGGCGCAACGACGGCACATGCAGTGTTTTTGAGTAACTTTGCGGTTGTTTGAAGCCGATTTGCGGCCTCCGCATGCCTCAAATGCGGCTTGTGGGCCATTTCTTTGCGCGGCCGTTGGCGCTACACTGTCGAGCGTAACACGGCCTGTCTCACCGGTGAGCAAATCTAGAGCAGATTCCTAATCAGTTGATGGCATAACCGCAATGAGCAAACCATCCTTCAACATCTTGCGGTGTAATTGCCAGCAAGGCTTGTTTGAGTGCCTCAATCAAATCTGGAAACGTGCGT
>Ga0182021_10004790_pt1 | contig 15957 bp, 13 predicted proteins | sample 612E3MmetaG_FD_120493 | JGI IMG/M metagenome (GOLD analysis project Ga0182021, IMG submission 120493) | Permafrost microbial communities from Stordalen Mire, Sweden - 612E3M metaG (Illumina Assembly) | ecosystem: Environmental > Terrestrial > Soil > Wetlands > Permafrost | place: Sweden... | reverse complement strand
TGCAGTCAGCATATGGGCCATTGGACATTCAGCACTCTTGTCTGGAATGACTATTTGTTTATTTGGATTTAGAATGGTTGCAGTCTCAGCCATGAAATCTACTCCACAAAATACGACCAGATCTGCTTCTGTGATCTGTGATGCCTTTATGCAAAGTTCTAGTGAATCGCCTATAAAGTCTGCAATTTCCTGTATATCCCCTGTTTGATAATTATGTGCCAGTATTATGGCATTTTTATCCTTTTTGAGTGCTATGATCTCCTTTTGAAGTTCATTTAACATTGTTATCATCCTTTAAATAATCTTTTAAATAAAGTTACACTTTTCATTAAATTGAATAATCTGTAGTATGAAGTAAATTTAATTTTTAAATAATATTTTTTCTATTTTTATTCAATAAATAGATATTTCAACTCTGATGGAATGCTCAACAATTATATTTTATCAACTCAAATTATACCATCATAAAATTGAAATTACAAATGATTAAATGTATATGATTGAATCGTCGACTATATTTCTGCACCTTTCAAAGCACCCATGCAGTGGCAACTTCTTTCTTCATTCATTTTAGATATGGTAGTATCCATGAGTCTAACTAGATCCTGCTTTTTTTTATCCATAATTTCAAAAACTTCATTTATAGTTAGATTGTTAGATGAGATTGAAGCTGCATAGTTTGATACTGTACATATACTTGCATAACAAATTTCAAGTTCACGTGCAAGTACAACTTCGGGTATTCCAGTCATACCAACTACTGTGCCTCCGATAAGTTGAAACATACGAATTTCAGCTGGAGTCTCAAATCGTGGACCTTCAGTGCAAACGTAAACACCACCATCAACAACTTTCCCGGAAGAGCTTATTATCTTTCTTACGTCTCCGCAGTAGGGTTCTGTTACATCAACATGAACAGTTCTATCATCATAGAAAGAACCTTTTCTAAGTTTAGTAAAATCAATAAAATCATGAGGTACAATGAAGTCTCCAGGCTTCACAGACCTTTCAAGTGATCCAACAGCATTGGTAGCAATTATTCTGTCGACTCCTAGTTTTTTCATTGCATATACATTCGCACGGTAATTGACCATGTGAGGGGGTTTTGAATGTCCCTTTGTATGCCTCGACATGAATGCCACCTTTTTGTCATGAAGTTTGAAAATTGAAACTTCGGGTGAATTACCATAAGGAGTTTTTAAAACCTTTTTACAGATTTCATCTCCCATGGTAACAATTTCGTACACTCCTGTACCGCCTATTATACCTATCATTTATTAAACCTTCTAATTTAAATGCTCAAATCATTTAAATGTTATTATCCTTTAGCAACACCTATGGGTACCATTTTACCAACTAATAATGATATTCCAGCTTTATGACATGTTCTCACTACTTGATCTACATCTTTGTAAGCACCTGGTGCTTCTTCGGCTACAACGGGCATTGAATTAGCTTTTATAGTGATTCCCTTAGCATTAAGCATTTTTTTAACTTCTTCTCCATTGTATTCTCTTTTAGCTCCCGCTCGACTCATCTTACGACCAGCACCGTGAGCAGTGGATCCAAAAGTTTCCTCCATGGCTTTTCCTGTTCCATGAAGTATGTATGATGCTGTTCCCATTGTACCGGGGATCATAACTGGCTGTCCTACTGCTCTATACTTTTTCGGAACTTCTTCTCTTCTAGGTCCAAATGCTCTTGTTGCACCTTTTCTATGCACATAAACCTGGGTTTTCTTCCCTTTAATGATATGAGATTCTTTTTTAGCAATGTTGTGTGCCACATCATAGACTATACCCATATTCATGTCTTCGGCGTCCCTTTTGAAGATTTCTTCAAATGATTCCCTTACCCAATGAACTATCATCTGTCTGTTAGTCCATGCGTAGTTGGCAGCACTAGCCATGGCTTTGAAATAGTCTTGAGCTTCATTAGAGTCTACTGGTGCACAAGCAAGCTGACGATCTGGAAGATTGATATTATAAGCCTTGTAGGCTTTATCCATTGTTCTGAGGTAATCAGCACAAATTTGATGTCCGCATCCTCTAGAACCAGAGTGTATCATGACTGTTATCTGGCCTTTCTCGACTCCAAATACTTTAGCAGTTTTTTCATCGAATATTTCTTCCATTTTTTGAATTTCAAGGAAATGATTACCTGATCCAAGCGATCCTAGTTGGGGTATTCCCCTTTTTTTGGCTTTATCACTTACCTTGCTTGAATCGGCTATTTCCATCTTTCCATTTTCCTCAAGGTAGTTAAGGTCTGATTCCCATCCGTAACCATTTTCAACAGCCCATTGAGCACCATTGTTTAGTACGTCGTCTATTTCCCCTTCTTTGAGTCTAAGTTTTCCTTTGCTTCCTACACCAGATGGTATGTTCTTGAAAAGTGCATCAACCAATTCTTTCATTCTTGGTTTCACTTCATCTTCTGTAAGGTTGGTTCGTAGTAATCTCACACCACAGTTAATATCGAACCCAACACCCCCAGGGCTTATAACGCCATTTTTAGCACTGAAAGCTCCAACACCACCAATACTAAACCCGTATCCGAAATGAATATCTGGAAGTCCTATTGAAAACTTTTGAATCCCCGGAAGGCACGCAACATTTGCAACCTGATCAAGAGCACCCTTTTCAACATCTTTAATGGATTCATCATCTAGATAGATCCTTCCTGGAACTCTCATTCCCTTCTTATAATCCGTAGGAATTTCCCATACACATTCTCTAATTTTTTTCAAATCTTCTGTAACCATTAAAAACTCTCCAAAACAAACTTTTATTAATATAGTATATTCTATTCAACTTTAAATCTATAATGAATCTGATTCATCATCAATAGTTTAATATTTTTATTAAATCATGTTAAATTCTGTTAAATATTATTTATAGTAAAATATGAACTTCGACATACATATCAGTAAAATCTTAATTATTCAAAATAATTTATGTTCTAACTCATATATCATTTTTCCCAGTAACAATAAATTAATGAGAATGAAATAAATCTAGAATTTTAATTATTTTTAATAATTCCAAGCTTTTCATGCTTTTCGGCGATATCATCGGCCATTAAATCTATTTTCTTGTAATCTTCATCTTTGGGAAAGCCTTTTATAATTAGTGGCGTGATCATTTCAACTCTTAAGTTACCGATCATCCCAATGATTTGATCTAACATTCTGCCACCCCATCCATAGGACCCCATCACAGAAACAAATTTCAATTTGGGTCTAAGGGCATTTGCAAGGTAAGTGGCATGCACAACATTTGGATGTGGGCCTGTTAAAACCGTGGGTGAAGCAATAACCATTGTGGTGGCGTCAACAAGATCTAATGCAACTTCTCCCATATCGGTATAAGTTAAATTCAATGGTTTAACTTTGATTCCTCTTCCAATTAATGCATCTACCAGATAATCAACCATTCGTTGGGTGCTTCCGTGCATGGATGTGTAAGGTATGATCACGTCATTTTTTGTATTTTCTGAAGTCCAATCTTTGTATGCATCCATTATAAATTCGGGGTTATTGTACAGTGGCCCATGGCTAGGTGCTATTATTTGAATTTTTATATTGTCCAGCTTATCCAGATTCTTTCTAATAATAGTTCTGAAAGGCATCATTATCTCGGCATAATATCTTTTAGCTGCTTTGTATATATCTTCACTAGCGAACAATTCACTTGTTGCCAAATGTGAACCGAAAAAATCACATGAAAAGAGTATCTGTTCTTCTTGTAGGTATGTTACCATTGTATCTGGCCAGTGAACCCAAGGGGTTATAATGAATTCCAATGTTTTACCCCCGAGATCTAATGTTTCTCCATCTCCAATAACCTTGAATTTTTCGTCGGGAATTAGATGAAATTCGATTAACAAGTCTTTACATTTAGATGTGGTAATTATGATGGCGTTTTTGTAGATATCAAGTATCTTTGGTATGGTCCCAGAATGATCCTGTTCTGCATGGTTTACAACGAGGTAATCAATGTTTGCATCCAACTTTTTCAGGTTATCCAATAATTCATTAGCCTTAATTGGATCTACAGTATCTATAAGTGCTGTTTTATTATTACCCTTAATAAGAAATGAATTATAACTTGTTCCATCTGGAATTTGAATTAGTTCATCAAAAATTCTCCTATCCCAGTCTTTCACACCTACAGAGTATACATCATTTTCTATTATTTTATTAATCATTTAAGATCACCTCTAATCATATCGAAATGTACAGTAAAACTCTTTAAATCAATTATTTCTTTATTAAATAAGCGTATATTAAACATATAGATCTGTAATTTTCATTAATCATTTTGAGAAGTTCTAATCTTTATTAAACTTATATGATATTTCTTTCCAATTAAATAGGTTTAAATCTCCATACACCACGATTTTGATAGTTAGTAAATTGAAATCAAGATATAATTATCTATTGATATGTAATCCAAAACTTAAAAAAGTTCTGATAGAAAATTTAAACTGCTAAAAACCATATTTAAATTGATATATAATGGATTAATTGTTTTAAATCATATTCTAAATTCCATGGATAAAGATAAGTGCAGTTGTAAACCATAATTAAAGTAAGGACGAATTGTTTCAGGGGAAGAATAATGATTAGTAAAGAAGAAATTGTTGACAAAATAGAAAATACAAAACTCGAGCGAATACAGAATATTATGGATTCATATGAAAAAAAGATCTATTTAGACGATGACAAAGTTTTAATCGTAGGCTACACTCTAGAAGAAAAATTTGGAGAAAGGAATCCTGAAGAGGAAACAATTAGAAATTATTATTGGTTCTGGGAACTTCGAGATTCTCAAAGTTGGGATTTATTATTTGAGAACCAGGATAAATCTTATAATTTCTGCGAATCAGACGTAGGTGGTTGGAGCGACAACGACAGAGTAGAAGATGTTATAGGTGATATTGCCGAAGAAGATGTATGTAAATGGAGTGAACAAGATTGGATAGAAGACATTTCTGAAAATATTGCAGATGAAGTATTAGTATGGCTTAAAACCCTGTGAAGATAAGTTGATTCATCCAAATATTCTTTTTTTAAAAAAAAATTTTATAATATAAATTTATGAAATTATAAATTATAAAAAAATAGTCAATTTGGGAGTAACTTCATAAATTACTTGTACTCATCAATTAAACTGTAATCAGTTATTTCTATAGAAAAACCATTTTCAAAGGCTAAAGTCAGCTTTAATTCAGGTCCAGTAATATTTTCAATCTGACCAGCAACATACTCGAGGAATCGTTTACCCTTGAGTTTTGCTAAAGTAACTTCCTTAAAGGATGTGTTATTTTTATTGTGTTGACCAACAATTATGCTTTTTCCACGGATTTTTATTCCATAGGTTTCTTCAATATCCAAATTGTCTGTGTCTTCAAATATTATTATTAAATCTTCTAAAGAATCTGGGTTGTTTTTAGAAGCTTTAGACTTCTTTTTACTGCATTTTATGACTTTTTCTCCTCTTGCCTTTTCGAGCTCCATCCAACTATCTTCGATCCATTCCTCTTCTTCAATCCAATCTTCTGCTTCCATTAATTCATCCATCATCCAATTCAACTCCTTCCCAAAAATATATCAGTCCAAATTAAGTATTAGGTTTGTACCGTGCATCGAATTTTTTCCAAGATTCTACAATAGAAGATTCATATCATTTAATTTTTTGAATATAATTGTCTTTATAGTATTTGTTTTAATTCTTCTAATTTTTCGGTTATATCAATCATTATTTCATCTGTTAAAGTTTTAATCTCTTTTAAGCTGTAATTTGCATCAATAGCTGCTTTTTTAATGGACCTTTTTTATTTATCCCTATCAAATGGTTCTTTACTTCCGCTTTTTTTCATAATGTCAACAATATGATACCTCCAAATTTAAGGAATTTATGCTCTAAATAAAAATTTTTATAGATATCATTCTATTTCATCTTAATACATCTTATCTGCCATTGTTTATATATATTTTGATTTAATTTTTTTTTAAAGATATAAATATCAATGTCTATAAAGGAGTTTAAATGCTTAATTTTTGATTTATTCATATCTGAGTTGAATAAGATCCAAATGGAATATTAATTAAATTAACTGTTTAAAACAAATAGAATAGACCAAATCTTTATATTAATTGTTTAATATCAAAATTTTTTTATCTTCAAACTCTTAATTATTGCATTTATATACTCATTATTACATTTTGAAGGGTTAAATTACTCGAAACTATCCAAAAATCGATTAAAATAAGATTTGATATTTTTTAAATGTCTAGAATAACCTGTATCATATAACGATTTTCAAGTTTTATGTTCATCATATGATAAGTTACAGCCTTTACTTCAGATCTTCTTTCGTGTCTTGAAGGATCAAATTCTTCACCATAAGCTTTTGCTTCAAGGTAATAAGTTTTTTGACATTTACCGGTTTCACATGTAATTTTTACATCAAACTTAGAGAATACCAAGTATTCCGAGTCATGTAAGAATAGTAATTCTGAAAGCCAATCATATAGGATTGCATATTCGTCTTCAGCTTTCAATTTAATAACTTTTTCAACTAAGTGTCTCACAGTTGAAGTATCAGTAACAACTTCGAACATTGCGGTTGCTGCGTTTTCAAAGGCATTTCCTAGACTTTTACCATATGCCCGGTATCCAACGTCTGCTGTTACATCGAAGAATTCAAATTTCAAATTTTTAGGATCTTTCTTATGATCTTCCAATATTTAACCTCTAATTATGCTTTTAATTTTATGTTACTATTGTATTAATTAATTTTTTTTATTGATCATATAATCGATTAAAAATGGTTTATTACTTCTCAAACGCTCTCTAACTCTTCTTTTAAATAAGTTACAATTGATCTTATGGTATGGAGGAATTTTTTATGCAAAAAAATTATGGAAGAAATCAGATACCAGATCTAAGGAAAAAATCAGGAATCATGGAATACTTTGATATAAGCTACCTAGATGCAAAATCATGCCTGTTAATATTTACTATCCTGATGATTTTTATTGTAAGTATAATGGCTGTAGCAGCTATTCCTAACACCAACATATTTTGATTATTTAATTATTCCTATTTGTTTTAAAATTTAATTAAATCCTTTCAAGACACTTTATTATCTCCTCAGTGTTGAATCTTAAGATAATAATTCTGGAATTCCCTTTAACGCCCTTGCCAGTGAATTTAGTATCAATGAGTCTTAAAAACTCCAGTTTATTAAGTTTTCTGTCAAAAGAAGCATAACTAGCTGAAGTTTTTTTACTGAAGATTCTGTAAAGGTCCCCTGCAATTAAGTTATCGGTATCAAACTCAATTATAGTCTTTAAAAGGATCTTATCCTCCTTAGAAAGGGTTTTCAGTGTACTTTTGAGACTTGTTGAATCAGTATTTTTTAATGCTTCCATTAAATGGGGTTTTTTGATTGTTTTAGATGCATCTGCCTCTGCAAAGTTCCCACTCACCCTGAGTAGGTCTATACCAATTCTTAAATCTCCTGCAGATGATGCATACTCTGCAATCTGATTTAAGATACTGTCTGATATTACTTCAGGATAGAAACCTGCTTTTATCCTGTCTTTAAGTATGTCAAACATCTCTTGAGTAGTATATGGTTCGAATATAATTTCTTGAGGAATGAAAACAGAGTTAACATTCTTATCTAACATATAACGGAATTCTATATCGGATAAAATTGCAAATATACCGGTCCTAACCCCTTTAAATTCTTCATGAGCCCTTAATATATCATAAAATATTTTGTTAGCGTTTTTACTGTGGAAAAGATAGCTAACATCATCGAGTGCAACTACCATGGATTTCTTCTCGCTTTGCAAATATTTCATTATACTCCCATAAATTCGAGAAAATGGCACACCTGTTTCAGGAGGCATATGTCCGAAAATTTTGTTGTATATCTGTGAAAATATATTGAAACGTGTTGTATGGAGTTGACAGTTGACATAAACACAAACTACTTTATCAGAGTTTCCTTCTACCATACTAAAGATTTTATTTATAGCAGTTGTCTTTCCTGTGGCAGGAGAACCTAGAACCACAGTGTTAATTGGACGACCTCCCCTAAGAGCTGGCCGTAAACATATTGCAAGTGCTTCCATCTGAGATCCCCTATGAAGATAGTTTTCAGGCACATAATCTGGATTAAAAGCGTCTATATTCCTGAATATTGTTTCGTCAAAGAGCAGCATATCATCGATACCCATGTTTTCATATCTGGTGGCTTTGATTATAAAAATATTGTTTTAAAACTAAAGATCAATTAATTGAAAAAGAAGAATATTCGAATTATCTCTCCAGTTCACGATATATATCATCTATTTTAATGTCCTCAACACCATGAATCTTTTCTCCATGAGATAAATTCAAAATTTTTACATTTTCATTATCTGCAGCCCATTCAACCAGTTTTTTCGCATACTCAAGCTTTTTCTCTTTAACATGATCTGCAGGGCCTTCAGATTCTTCAATATCTGGTCGTGAGTAACGTGTAACGATTTTTCCAAAGTCCATACCAGCTAAAATTATTTGTTTTGCACCTAATTCCACTGCAATGAACAAACACCTGTCTCCATCTGTGAAACCACCGAAATTATACACATTTTCTAGAGGAATGCTTTGAGTTGTACCCAAAATGTTTTCCAGGACCGGAACATATCTTTTTACATATTCCATATTATTACCATGAGCATGGACAATCATTATGGCACCATTTTCATTGGAATTTATTATATCCTCAATTTTACCATCCAAATCAGTAACTACTAAATCTGGAATTAATTTTTCTTCTAAAAGGGCTGTTACTGCACCATCTGCACATATTAGTGTGAAATGTTTGATTTCAATACTTTTAAGATCTATTATGTTCCTTTTGAGAGATGGTCCTGCACCAAAGATAATAACATCGGGTTTAATTAAAATGTCCGACGGTGATAGACTACCTTTATTCTCAAGAAGGTTATTGAGCATTTTTGCTGATGATTCATCCATTTTCCTGTCGAAGCCGAAATCTTCCAATATGCCATTATACCATGAAAACCATACATCAAGATCCATGTGAATCTGTTGTTATATCAAATATAAATAGAATAAGATTTGTAAGGCAAGCTTATCAGATTATTTTCATTCATTTTTGATTATGTAATTATAAATAAATGTTAATCAGTAAATTTATAAAATTTAACAGAGGAATATCTGTAATTTAATCTTAAATATAATCGTTTACAATATAATGATAAAAATCACAAGACCAAGAAGTCATGAATTAAACATTTCAGGAATTATACATCATTATTTTATGTTATCAAAATTCCTTAAGACAATTTATATTTGGATTATTATTCCTCTTAAGTAGTTCTACCAATAGTCAAGTATATCATTACCATTTTTCATACAATATTCATCCCAATATAAACGGGTATGATCGATATGCTAGGTATTGAGATAATGGGTTAAAATTAAAATATTGAAATGTAAATAAACTTTTATAGCTATAAAATCGGAGGGTTTTTTGATGTATGAGACGTTGCTGATGATACCAGGACCTACAAGGGTTTCCTCAAGAGTCTTAAAGGCCATGTCAAAGAGCATAGTGAATCACAGGAGTTCAGTTTTTGGTGAGATCCTAAACGACACCAACGAAATGATGTCAGAGGTTTTCCAGACAGAAAACCAGTCCTATTTAATTACAGGTTCTGGTACCGCCGCAATGGAAGCAGCACTAGGAAACGTAGTTGAGAAGGGTGATAGGGTTCTTAACATAGTTGGTGGAAAGTTCGGTGAAAGGTTCATGCAGATCACTGAAACTCATCAAGGAATTCCTGTTGAACTTAATGTGGAATGGGGACATGCTGTGAATCCTGATGATGTTCGTTACATACTTGAAGAAGAGGAAGATATTAAAGCCGTGACATTAGTTCACAATGAAACTTCCACAGGTGTTTCTAACCCTATAGAAAAGGTAGGTAAGATCCTAAAAGATTTTGGTGCGCTTTACGTTGTTGACACTGTCTCATCCCTAGGTGGTGATGATGTACAAGTAGATAATTTTGGTATTGATATGTGTGTAACTGGATCACAGAAATGTCTTGCAGCACCACCAGGAATGGCCGCAATTACATTAAATGATGAAGCATGGGAAATAGTAGATAAAACTCAATCTAAGACATACTATCTTGATATGAAGAAATACAGGAAAAGTGGAGATAAGAAAGTTCCAGAAACACCATACACTCCATCTGTGTCGCTCATGTATGCTATGAACGAGGCATTAAAAATTATAATGGAAGAAGGTCTTGAAGCAAGGATAAAAAGACATGAAAAAGCTGCAGAGGCGACAATTAATGGTGTTAACTCAATTGGATTGGAACTATTTGCAAATGAGGATGTTTCATCCACTACTGTTACTGCAGTAAAGATCCCTGAAGATATAACAGACAAGGATTTGAGGGGTACTATGCGTAATAAGTATAGAATAGAACTTGCTGGAGGCCAAGACCATCTTAAGGGTAATGTTTTCAGAATAGGGCACATGGGAAATATCACGCATAGAGAGATAATATCAACTATAGCTGCACTAGAAATGTCTTTAAAGGAGTATGGTTTTGAAGTAGAATTAGGTTCTGGTGTTTCTGCAGTACAGGAAACGTATATGCCTGGAAATAACATCCTTGATTTCTTTTAAATTCTATATTTACTCTTTTTTTATTTTTTTTTTATTTAAAAAAAAATTAAAATTGAATTTCTTTTCATTATTAATTGGATTACATACCTTTAACAATGGATGCAATTGTTTTGAGAATTATTGGTCCATCATCCCAGGTCCGTCTTGCTATGTAGCTAGGTCTCAAATAAAATTCTTTAAATGCCTTTTTTTGAAGCTTTTTAAGCTCATCTAGTGAACAATCTACTGTTTCAAGCACAGGGCTAAGCAGTGTGTATTTCGACCAATCATTTATTTTAATGAGGTTCTCACTCACAGCATTGAGATAAAAATCTGTTCCAGGGTACGGTGTTGCTAAAGAAAACACAGCATATGAGGGGTCAAGTGTTTTAACAAATTTAATCGTGGTTGTTATGCTTCTCTTGGTATCACCGGGCATTCCTAGCACAACAGATGCAATTGTTCTCATACCGTAATCTTTTGTGAGTTGGAAGGTTTTTTTAATCCTGTTAATGTTTGTATTCTTATTTATTTGGTTTAAAAATTGTTGATCGGCAGATTCAACACCTAAAAACATTGTTATGCATCCTGCATCTTTCATTGTCTTTAGTAGATCCTCAGATATGGTATCAACACGAGCTGTGCATCCCCAATAGTTATCGAGTCCTCTATCTTTTATGGTTTCACATATTTCATAAACCCTCTTATTGTTGAGTGTGAAGGTATCGTCCATAAAGGCTACCATCTCAATATTATGATCATTTACCAAGTATTCCATTTCATCCACCACATTTTCTGCAGATCTCAATCGAAGTTTTTGACCATGCATTGCTGATGATGCGCAGAATGAACATTTATAAGGACATCCCCTTCCAGATACAATGGTTCCGGTAGTTAGCTTCATGTTTAATATCTTGTATTCGTCCATTGGGAGTAGATGTCTTGCAGGAAATGGAATACTATCAAGATCTTTAATTATTCCCCTAGGAAGTGTTTTAAAATCTTTTGTAGCTATACCCTTAACTTCCCTCAAATTTTTCCCATTTTCTAATGAATCAACCAATTCAACCATGGTTAGTTCACCTTCACCACAAACAACAATGTCAACGAAGTCATTTTTTAAGACTTCTTGGTAAGTGAATGTAGGGTGGTAACCACCAAGAACTGTCACTGCGTTTGGGCAAGCTTCTTTTGAAATTTTAGCGGTTTTAAGAGCGCTTTCAATGGTAGGTGTAACAGATGTTACTGCCACAATATCTGGAGAATATTTTTGAATCTCATTTTTAACTGCTTCATGACCTATTTCAAGTGCAGGTGCATCTAATATCTTCACTGTAATCCCATTTTTTTCAAGCATTGCTGCTATGTAAGCTATACCTAGTGGAGGAGCAACTAAACCGATGAATTTGTATTTTGATGAGTTATAAGGTGGGTTTATCATTAAAACTTTCATTTTGAAACCTCTGGAAGTGGTATTGTTTCTTTTTTATCAACTAAGACTTCAATGATGTATGGTTTGTTTAAACTTAAAGCTTTCTTCATGGCAAATGAAACTTGTCCTGGTGAATCAACCTCCACTGCCGGAATGTGGTATGCTTCAGCAAGTTTAATAAAGTCGGGATTTTCAAGTTCAACTTGGTAGCTTTTTCCATAGTACATCTCCTGCCATTGTTCTATTATTCTTAGTGATCTGTTGTTTATAATACAAGTTATAATAGGCAGATTAAGTTCTTTAACTGTAGCTAGTTCTTGGGATGTCATCTGAAAATCTCCATCACCAACAACTGCAACAATGCTTTTACCAGGATTTGCTAGTGCAGCACCGATTGCTCCAGGTATACCATATCCCATTGGGCCGAAACCTCCTGAAAAAAGGAGTGATGAGGGATATTTGACTGTTATTAAGAGTGTAACCCATGTGGTGTGTGTTCCTGCGTCGTTCACCACTATAGAATCTTTTGAAGCTTCTAATATCTCTTTGATAGCTCTTTGGGGTTTTACTGGTACTTCTGAATAATTAGTATTGATTTGAAATTTGCTGGAATGTTTATTAATCATTGAGAACCAATCTTTTGTATCTTTAATTTTAATATCCATAATAATATTTAAAAATTCTTTCACATCACCTTGGATTTTGACATCACCTTCTAAAACACCTTCATCAAGGTTAACATGAATTATTTTACAATTTCCTATTCCTACAACCGTACGCTCTGAAAATCTGCACCCCAAGGCTAGTAAGACATCGCAATTATTCCCAGCGAAGTTTGCAGCATCTGTACCCCGTAGACCGAGCATTCCAAGTGCGAGACAATCTTCTTCTGAAATAATTCCTCTAGCTGGGTACGTGGTTGTAACTGGAATTTCATGATCTTGAGCAAATTTTCTAAGTGTAGTTGAAGCATGTGACCACACAGAACCAGCTCCTGCAAGTATAAGCGGGTTTGAACTGTTTTCAAGAAGTTTAATAGCATTTTCTATATTATCAAAATCAATCTTTGTCTGAAATATTTCACATACATTGGACTCTATTATAGATTCATCAACGTAACTTTCAAGTACGTCTTTTGGAAAATTAAGATGAATTGGACCTTTTTTATTGTATTTAAGAGTATTAAATGCTTTTTTAAGTGCTAAAATACCTTCTTCTGAGTTTATAATATCGATACTTTTCAGTGTGATTGGTCTGAAGACTGCGCATATATCAATATCTTGAAAACTGTTTCTACCTTTCATGTCTGTTGAAACATCACCTGTAATCACAATAATTGGAACAGAATCTTTGTATGCTGTTGCAACGCCCATGACCAGATTCAGGGCTCCTGGACCACCAGTAGCTGTGCAAACACCAATACTTGCTGATGCCCTAGCATATCCATCAGATGCATGTGCAGCTCCCTGTTCATGCCTCATGAGTATATGTTTTATTTTTGATTCACGCATTGCATCATAGAAAGGTAGTATTTGTTCACCCGGATGTCCGAAAATGAATTTCACACTGTTAATTTCTAAAATTTTAACAAGTGCATCTGCACATCGTAGCGTATGTGATTCCATTAAATTTTCTATATTGTTTTAACATTTTATAAATTTTGGGGCTGGGCTTTATAATAAATTATTAATGTTTCAAATTAGATAATTAATACTGAAAATGCAATTTTGAGTTAATATGGAATATTAAGTCTTCAAGATTCTTTAAAATCAAGGATAATTGTCTATTAAATAATTTTTGGATACTATATTGGGTATTAAAAGATTTGAGAGGAGATATGAGATGTCTAAAGATTTAGATTCTTTACTCAAAGAAAAAAGGATTTTTGAACCTTCAAAAATTTTTGTAGATGAAACCAATATCAAGGGATGGATGGATACACACGATATTTCAAACTATAATGAACTATTAGAAAAAGCAGCTAAAGATCCAGAATGGTTCTGGAATGATCTCGCAGGGGAATTAGAATGGTTTAAGCCCTATACGAAAACTTTTAACTGGGATCCACCTCACGCAGAATGGTTTTCTGATGGAAAATTCAATATAATACACAATGCACTTGATAGGCATGTTACAGGTCCTGATAAGAACAAGATTGCCTATTTGTGGGAAGGAGAATCAGGAAACGTTCGTATTTTGACATATCTTGAACTTTACAGAGAAGTTAACAAATTTGCGAATGTCCTAAAAAGTCTGGGTGTGGTTAAGGGAGATACTGTTAGCATATACCTTCCAATGATACCGGAGCTTCCAATAGCCATGCTTGCATGTGCAAAAATTGGTGCAATTCATTCTGTTGTTTTTTCAGGGTTCTGGGCTAAGGCATTCAAAGACAGAATAAATGATGCTGGTTCTAAAGTAGCAATTACAGCCGATGGTTTTACAAGGAGAGGTAAAATCTTAAATCTTAAAGAAAATGTAGATAAAATAATGGATAAAACTCCCTCAATCAAAAATTTAGTAGTTGTTAATCATTCTAAAATCCCAGTTGAAATGCAGGGTCCTAGGGATGTTTGGTGGCATGAAATTATGGGAGAAATGGACTCAAAGTGTTCTACTGAGGAAATGGATTCTGAAGATCCTCTATTTATTTTATACACATCGGGTACAACAGGTAAACCTAAAGGAGTTGTTCATGTCCATGCAGGTTACGCTGTCGGGGTTTATGCTACTATGAAATTTGTTTTTGATATTAAGGAGGATGATGTATGGTGGTGTGCTGCAGATATAGGATGGATCACAGGTCATAGTTACATAGTCTACGCACCACTACTTATGGGTGCGACATCTTTAATGTATGAGGGAACACCGGACTTTCCTGATCCTGGAAGGATCTGGGGTATGGTAGAGAAGTATGGTGTGTCGATTTTCTACACAGCACCAACAACTGTCAGGATGTTCATGAAGTTCGGTGAAAAATGGCCTGAAAAATATGATTTAAGTTCGCTGCGGATTTTAGGAAGTGTGGGTGAACCTATTAACCCTGAAGCCTGGATATGGTACCATAAAATTATTGGTAAAGGAAAATGTCCTATTATGGATACTTGGTGGCAGACAGAAACAGGAATGCATTTAATAACTCCCCTTCCCATTTCTACACTCAAACCAGGATCTGCAGTTAAACCATTCCCAACTGTCAAGGCGGATGTAGTGGATGATGAAGGTAGATCAATTGTTGGTGGTGGAGGACATCTTGTTATAAAATCTACATGGCCATCAATGTTCAGAACACTTTATAAAGACCCAGATAGGTATGTTAAAGCTTACTGGAGCAGTTTTGAGGACACGTACCTCAGTGGAGACGTTGCTAGAAAGGATGAAGACGGTTACTTCTGGATACAGGGAAGAGAAGATGATGTTTTGAATGTTGCAGGACATAGAATAAGCACAGCAGAGGTTGAATCTGCTCTTGTAAGTCACCCTGGTGTTGCGGAGGCAGCTGTTGTTGGAAAACCCGATGAAATTAAGGGTGAAGAAATATGCGCATTTATAGTATTAAAAGAAAGCTACTTATCTAATGAAGACCTTGTAGATATCCTGAAACACCATGTGAGGACAGAAATAGGACCAATAGCAACACCTGCATGTGTTAACATAGTGAATGATCTTCCAAAAACTCGTTCAGGCAAAATAATGAGAAGAGTAATTAAAGCCAAGATTAAAGGCGAACCTGTAGGTGATATAAGTACTCTTGCAAACCCTGAAGCTGTGGATGAGATTGATAAGGTATTAGATTAATTAGGGTAAAATTA
>Ga0182021_10004789_pt1 | contig 15957 bp, 13 predicted proteins | sample 612E3MmetaG_FD_120493 | JGI IMG/M metagenome (GOLD analysis project Ga0182021, IMG submission 120493) | Permafrost microbial communities from Stordalen Mire, Sweden - 612E3M metaG (Illumina Assembly) | ecosystem: Environmental > Terrestrial > Soil > Wetlands > Permafrost | place: Sweden... | reverse complement strand
GTATGCGCAGGGAGGAAAGGACTGGGTGGTGGACATCGACATCACGAAGTTCTTCGACCACGTCAACCACGACATCCTGATGGGCCGGGTCGCACTGGCGATTGGGGACAAACGGGTGTTGCACTTGATTGGGAACTACCTGCGGCGGGGAGCGATGGTGGACGGGTTGGTGGAAGCCAGCGTGGAAGGGACGCCGCCAGGCGGACCGCTGTCACCGCTGCTGGAACCACGCCGGCTGAGAGACTTCGTAGGCTGAGCATGATCTCAAAAGATCGGTTTTAACCCAAATTGCCGGCGCGCAGGATACAATCCTGCCCCACAATCCATGGATGGTGTCCGGCATGCCAGGAAGTACGTGGCATTGGGCGGGAGTGCCTGCGCCACACCGCTCCGGAAGACCTGCGATAAAAGGCCGGCTAGGTCCGCCCCCTCCCGGCTTCCCGCATCCCCGCCGTGTTACCCCCGCCGCACCCCCAAACTGGGGTTGGTCCCGCGCCATCCGAGAAGTTATCATTTGGACAGTGATTGAGTAGCAAAGGATCTTTTTCTATGAAAATACGGCGCCACGTCGATGGCGGCGTGGACGCCGTGCCTGAAGGGCGCACCGCGCCGAGGCTGCGAGCATCCGCCGACCATCGCTCCGTCCATGGTTCACTCCCATGAAGAAGACGCGAATCTTGTTGGTCGACGATCATCAGGTCGTAAGGCGGGGCGTGGCCGGAATCATAGGGGACGCGCGGCCCGAGTGGGAGGTGTGCGGCGAAGCCAGCACCGGCCGCGAAGGCGTGGAGGCCGCCGCCACTCTCAAGCCGGATGTCGTGGTGATGGATATCTCCATGCCGGACATGAACGGCCTGGAGGCTACCCGCGAGATTCTCAAGGGCAACCCTGGCACCGAGGTGCTGATTCTGTCCATGCATGAAGCCGGACAACTGGTGCACGATGTCCTGAGCGCGGGCGCCCGCGGCTACGTTCTGAAACAGGATGCCGGCACCAACCTGATAGCGGCGATTGAAGCGGCCCGCGAGCACAAGCTATTCTTCTCTCCCAGGGTGTCTGAAGTGGTGCTGAGCGGGTATCTCGGCCGCGCCTCCGCGGAAGCCCCCGCGGAGGCGCCTTTCAGCCCTCTCACTCCGCGGGAGCTTCAGATCGTCCAACTGGTGGCCGAGAGCAAATCCAACAAGGAAGTCGCCAGCTTTCTGAATATCAGCGTCAAGACCGTGGAATCCCACCGGGCCCACATTATGGAGAAGCTCGGCCTGCATTCCGTCGCCGAGCTGGTCCGTTGGGCCATCCGCAACAACATCGTGGAGCGGTGACACCGGGCCGGCGGACGCCCTCGTCCGCGCCGGGCCCGCTGGTCCGGCCCTCCGTGCGTTCGAGCAAGGCGACCAGGGGGGCGAACCGCGGGCCGGGGGGATACTCGCTCAATCGCGGATTTCTTTCACGGCTCTTATGCGAGCGGGTTAAGATGACTAGGTGCGGAGTTTCGAGCGAGCTCCGAGGGAGATGCTGTGGCGGTGAGACGAGCTGGACGCATGGCGGTGGACGCCCCCCGCCGGCGTACCCGGAAACGCCAACCGGCCGAGGACGCGGCGTGCGAAGCGGCCAGACAGTGGCATGCCACGTTCGACGCCATCACCGACGCCGTTTGCGTGCTCGATGCCGACCAGCGAATCCTGCGCTGCAACCACGCCATGGCCGCTCTGATCGGTAGCGCCCCGGCGGACCTCATCGGACGTCCTTGCTGGGAGGTGGTTCACGGCACGGCGGAACCGATTCCGGAATGTCCGGTCGCGAGTATGCGGACCTCTCTCGCCCGGGAGCGGACGGAATTGCAGTGGGGCGACCGTTGGATGGAAGTCACGGTCGACCCCGTCCTTGATGAGCGGCAGGCATTGCGAGGCGCGGTCCACGTCATTAGCGACGTCACCGGACGCAAGCGGATGGAGGAAGAGCTGCGCAGGCTGAACCGGGCCCTCCGGGCGATCGGCGAGTGCAACCAAGCGTTGGTTCGCGCGACGGATGAGATGGGGTTGCTGAACAAGGTGTGCTCCATCGTGGTGGAGGTGGGCGGCTACCGGTTGGCCTGGATCGGCTTTGCGGAGCAAGACGCGGCCAGGAGCGTGCGCCCCGTGGCGCTGGCCGGTTTTGAGGATGGTTTCCTGGATGTCGTCCGCGTCACGTGGGGCGATACCGAGCACGGACGAGGCGCCGTCGGCACGGCCATACGATCGGGCCGGCCCCACGCCATCCGGGACATCCTGACGGATCCGGACTTCGATCCGTGGCGAGCGGAGGCGCTCAAGCGAGGATATGCGTCGGTGATCGGGCTCCCGTTGATTGCCGGCGGGGAGACCCTGGGCGCGTTAGCCGTATACTCGGGCCGGCGGGAGGCCTTCGACCCCGAGGAAACCAAACTGCTCGCCCAGTTGGCCGGCGATCTGGCTTACGGCTTAGCCACTCTGCGCACCCGCGCCGAACGCCTGCGGGCGGAGGAGATGCTGCGCGAGAGCGAGCGCCGGCTGCGCACCGTCCTGGAGACGGTTTCGCTGATTGGCCTCATGATGGACCGGCAAGGGAATATCACGCTCTGCAATGCATATCTGCTCGCTCTCACGGGCTGGAAACGCGAGGAGGTAATGGGCCGCAACTGCTTTGAGGTCTTCCTTTCACTTGAAACTCGCGTTGAAATCTCGCGGGAAGTTTCCGCGGAGTCTCTCCGTGCGGGTGAGTGTCCGGTTCACTACCAGAACGAGATCGTTACCCGCGCGGGCGAGCGGCGCCTGGTGGAGTGGAACAACACCATGATCCGGGATCTGGACGGGCGAGTCGTTGGCATGGCCTGCATCGGCGCGGACATCACCGAACGCAAGCGGGCCGAGCGGGAGAACCGCCAGCTCAACGAAGAACTGGAACAGCGGGTCCGCGAACGCACCTCTCAGCTCGAGGCCGCCAACCGGGAGCTGGAAGCTTTCTCCTACTCGGTCTCCCACGACCTGCGTGCTCCGCTCCGGGCGATTAACGGCTACAGCCGCATCCTGAAGGAAGACTATGAACCCGTGCTCGATGCCGAAGGCCGGCGCGTCTGCTCCGTCATCTCCGAGAGCGCCCGGGACATGGGCCGGCTGATCGACGACCTGCTGGCCTTCTCGCGCGTCGGACGCGCCGAAATGCGGCTTTCGCCCGTGGATATGGCGACCCTGGCATCCTCCGTCTTTTTTGAATTGACCGCTCCCCAGGACCGCCAGCGGATCGAGTTTCACGTCGCCCCCTTGCCGCGCGCCGTCGGAGATCCGGTCCTGCTCCGCCAGGTCTGGGCGAACCTGCTCTCCAACGCCGTCAAGTTCTCGTCGAAAAAGGAGCGGGCCGCCATCCAGGTGGGCTTCGAGCGGCGGGAAGGCGAGGTGGTCTACTCCGTCCGCGACAACGGCGCCGGCTTCGACCCCCGCTACATCGCCAAGCTCTTCGGCGTTTTCCAGCGTCTCCACAGCACCACCGAATTCGAGGGCACCGGCGTCGGTCTGGCTATTGTCCAGCGCATCGTCACCCGCCACGGCGGCCGGGTGTGGGCCGAGGGGGAGCCCGGAAAAGGCGCGTCGTTCTATTTTGCGTTCCCGGAGGGACACTGACCATGGAGAATTCGGATTCCGCGGACATTCTGCTGGTAGAGGACAACCCCCGCGATGCGGAACTCACCATCCGGGCGATCCAGAAGCGGCATGTCGCCAACCGCATCCACGTGGTCGAGGACGGTGCCGAGGCTCTGGACTTCATCTTTTGCCGCGGCGCCTATGCCAGCCGGGACACGTCCAGGCCGTTGAAGGTGATCCTCCTCGATCTCAAGCTGCCCAAGGTGAATGGCTTGGAGGTGCTGCAGGCCATCAAGACGGACGATCGGACGCGTTTCATTCCGGTGGTGGTCGTCACCTCCTCCAGGGAGTCCCCCGACATCCGGGCGGCCTATGCGCTGGGCGCCAACAGCTACGTGGTCAAACCCGTGGATTTCGATGCCTTCTTCAACGCCGTGAGCAGTTTGGGACTCTATTGGCTGCTGGTGAACGAGCCGCCAAAGTGAGTGGCGCGCTATAGTGTCGTATTGGGTGTACGGGATGAGTGAAGCGACGCGGGCACTGATAGTCGAGGATCTCCCTACCGACGCGGAGCTCTGCGAACGCGAGGTCCGCCGGGTTCTGCCGCGCTGCGAGTTCCGGCGGGTCGAGACGCCGGAGGACTTTCTCGCCGCCCTGGACTCCTTCCAGCCCGATCTCATCCTCTCCGATTTCAAGCTGCCTCACTTCGACGGCTTGTCGGCGTTGAAGCTGGCGCGGGAACGCACGCTCGAGACGCCTTTCATTATTATCACCGCCTCGCAAAACGAGGACACGGCCGTGGAGTGCTTGAAGGCCGGGGCCTGGGACTACGTCATCAAGGAGCACATCAGGCGCCTCGGCCGCGCCGTCCTCGGTGCGCTCGATCAGAAACGCCTGCGCGCCGAGCGGCTGCTGGCCGAAGAGAGGTCCCGGCGCTGGGAGCGTGTTTTCGAGCAAGCCCAGTTTGGACTCGCCCACATCGACCCTAGGGACGACCTTTTCATCGAGGTCAACGGGACCTTCGCGCGCGAGCGGGGATACACGCCGGAAGAGCTGAAGGGCCGCCCGGTCACGGAGATCTATGCGCCCGACGATCGCCAGGCCGTGACACAGCGATTGCGCGACGTCGGCCAGTTGGGGCACTACCTGGTCGAAGCCATACACGTGCGCAAGGACGGCAGCCAGTTCCCGGTGATGGTCGAGGTGACCACCGTCGCGGACGGCCAGGGCCACCCGGCATCGCTGGTGGCCTACGCCCTGGACATCACGGAACGAAAGCAGATCGAGGAATCCCTCCAGAAGGCCAATCGCCAGCTTCACCAGCTCTCGTCGGACCTGCTGCGCGCCCAGGACTACGAGAGGCGGAGAATCGCCCGGGAGCTGCACGACAGCACCTCGCAGCTCCTGGCCGCCCTGAGCATCAATCTCAGCCGCCTGCGGGATTCCGAACTGGGACCGGAGCGCCGGCGGCAGGCGCTCTCCGAGGCCATCGATCTGGCGGCTGCCTGCTCCGCCGAGATTCGGACCGTCACCTATCTCCTGCATCCGCCCCTGCTCGACCAGGTCGGGCTCACGGCCGCGCTGCAGGGCTACACCCAGGGTTTCAACCAGCGGACCGGGATACAGGTCGACATCGAAATTCCACCCGATTTCGGCCGGCTCCCGAGTGAGATGGAGACCACTCTCTTCCGCATCGTCCAGGAAGGGCTGGCCAACGTCCACAAGCATTCCGGCAGCCGCCTGGCCGTCATCCGGCTGCAGCGGAACGCCGGTGAAGTCCGGCTGGTCCTGGAGGACCGCGGCCGCGGCCTTCCCGAGGCGTTGTACCCGCAGGCCAAGGGATTCGTCCGCTTCGGCGTGGGCATCCTGGGCATGCGCGAGCGCGCCGAGCAGCTCGGCGGCCGGTTGGAACTCACTTCGAACGACGGCGGAACTACGCTGACCATTACTCTGCCCATGGTTCACTCCCATGAAGAAGACGCGAATATTGTTGGTCGATGATCATCAGGTGGTAAGGCGGGGCGTGGCCGGAATCATAGGGGACGCGCGGCCCGAGTGGGAGGTGTGCGGCGAAGCCAGCACCGGCCGCGAAGGCGTGGCGGCCGCCGCCACTCTCAAGCCGGATGTCGTGGTGATGGATATCTCCATGCCGGACATGAACGGCCTGGAGGCCACCCGCGAGATTCTCAAGGACAACCCTGGCTCCGAGGTGCTGATTCTGTCCATGCATGAATCGGAACAGCTGGTGCACGACATCCTCAGCGCGGGCGCCCGCGGCTACATTCTCAAACAGGATGCCGGCAACGAACTCATCGCGGCCCTGGAAGCCGTCCGCCAGCACAAACTCTTCTTCACTTCCAAGGTGTCCGAAGTGGTGCTGAGCGGGTATCTCGGCCGCACCGCAGCCGAAGCCCCCGCCGAGGCCCAGTTCAGCCGCCTCAGTCCGCGGGAGCTCCAGATCGTCCAACTGGTGGCCGAGAGCAAATCCAACAAGGAAGTCGCCACCATTCTTAAGATCAGCGTCAAGACGGTCGAATCCCACCGGGCCCACATCATGGAGAAACTCGGCCTGCATTCCGTCGCCGAACTGGTCCGTTGGGCCATCCGCAACAACATCGTGGAGAGCTGAGGCCTCGAAGCTCCCTAATTCGGGCGGGGCAAGGTCAGTGTGCGCCGCACCGTTTCCACCAGCACCGCCGGCTCCATCGGTTTGGGGAGCAGTCCATCCACGCCCATCGCCGCGGGGTCCATGGCGCCGGCCACTCCGAACGCCGCCGACATAAGGACGATCCTGACCTCGGGATATTCCCTCCGGATTTCCCGTGCGGCTTCGTGACCTCCCAGCCTGGGCATGCCGGCATCCATCAATGCCAACTGCACGTGTTCCCCCCGCAGTTTCTCCAGCGTCTCAACGCCGTCGCAGGCTTCCACCACCCGGTACCCGGCATCGCGCAGAATCTCCGATAACAGCTTTCGAACCAACTCGGAATCCTCGGCCACCAGCACCGTCGCCTCGTCCATTCTGGCCTCCCCCAAGCACTTCCCGGACCTTGATTGCCAACTGCTTTGGTAGAAACGGCTTCTCGACGATCACCCCCGCAATCGCGCCTCGCCGGCCATCCGCCGGCGCACCGCCAGGAGCCGCTGAGGTCCATTCTCACTGGTCCGTTGTGCCAAGCGCAAAAACACTGTGGAAATCCGAGGCGATCGGAAACTTCAATCGGCGGGCGCGCCGGCCTCGGCCTTCGATAGCAGGCGCTGCCGCTCGATCTCCTTGACCAGTTCGGCCGCGCCTTTTTCCACCATGGCGGCGACTTCGGCTTCGGCCCCGCCCGCCAGTTTGCGTTTCAGATGGACGGCTAGTCCCCTGACGCCGGCGGCGATGTTCAGAACGTCGTGGAAGAAGAGCCGTTCAGGCGCCTGCCGCCGCGTCTCCCGGCCGACGTCGGCCAAAGTACACATCAGGAATCCGCTTCGGCCCTCCATGGGTGAGACGGCCACCATGAGGTCGCGGGTTCCTTCCACGCCGTTCACGGAGCGCACCATACGGCACTCCCAGCCGGCTCCGGCGCTCCCCAGTCCGTCCAGGGCCGGCCGCGTGGCGGCGCAAAAGCGGCATGACCCGGCCGCGGCGCCACCCTCCGGCGATTGGGTGGGGCGCACGCAATGGAACGCCTCGCGCAACTGCAGACCGACCACCGCCGGCAGGCTCGCCGCGCCCGCCAGGCTCAACGCCGCGCGGTTGCAGAAGACGATCTCCCGGTTCTCATTCAACACCAGCAGGGACGCCGTGGAGGCGTCCAGCGCCTCTCTGACCAGCCCGGACTCGAACACGCCCGCCTGCGCCGCGATCTCCGGCGGGGACGACCTCGCAGAGGCCCAGTGGGTGCCTCCGCCCGCACCCCCATCCGGCCGCGACCGCGGGTGCGAACGGTCGTCCAGCGCCTGCCGGACCGCCTTCAGCAACTCCTCCTCGTCGAGGCCCACCACGCAACCTTCCGCCATCCCATTGAGTTCCACCGGAACGTCCACTGAAGACGTGTAGATCACCGGCAAATCCCAACGCGACTTCACCTCGCGGCACACCTCCGACCCATGCATGTCCGGCAGGTTGACGTCGAGCAGAACCAGGCTGGGGCGTTCGGCTTCAATGGAGCGAAGCGCCGCCCTGCCGGTGTCGGCCTGGGAGACCGGGAAGCCGGCCTCCAGCAGGTAATGCGTCTTAAGGTAGCGCGACGGCTCGTAGTCGTCCACCACCAGGACCCGGGGTGCCAGGTTCGCGCTCACAGTTTCCGTCCTCAGGCCGCGCCGTAGCTCGGTGGGATGTTGCGGCGGGTCCGCCGGATCGGACGGCCCGCTGGCGCCCGGGCCGCGGCCCGTTCACGCAGACGTCCCTCAACAACCACTGTAGCAGTGTCGCGATGGGCAGTGTCGGCGCCCGCCCCGTCAGGGGCGCGGTGAGCGGAAAAAAAGCAGGCTCGCCGCCATCCACCAGCGGCGAGCCTGCAAGCGCTACACAGGAAACCAGAAGAAGTCACCCAGCCGATGCCGGGGTAGAGGCAGCCACCGTGGCCACCGCAGCCACCGACCACGTCACCACAGCGAGTACCGGGGTAGCACGTGGGCACCACAGGTCGATTGCCAGTAGCGCGGCCCTCGGGCCGGAAATCCCTGGGCCGCAACCGGTGGGGTGGCGACAATCGCCGCCCATACCTCGGTTTCGGCCGAGGCGTGGAGGGTCGGGGCCGCCAGCGCGGCGTTTCCCAGCCCGGCGCATATGCCCCCACTCACCATCCGGCTGGCGTGGTGAACCGGGCCGGCCTGGTATCGGTGTCGCATGGCCTCGCCTTAGGCGGCGGCCCGCGACACCCGCGGCGTGCATCTTTGAATGGGGCGAACCCGCGTGCGGTCGTAGTGTTCGAGCGACCGGATTAGCGACGAGACCGTCTCCCGGCGCCGGTACAATTCCGCCAGTTCCACCTCTGGTTTGCGCTGTCGAAGCTGAACCTGCATCTGCTGTTTTGCCTCCTTTGTTAGTTTGCATCGGGAAGACTTCCCGGCGGAATCCCCAAAAACCCCGATTTCACCTAGGGCGAGGCAGCATTTCCTGGGGTGGCGTTCCTGCATTATTCGGGTGTCGCTTCCCCGCCGCGTCCGATTTTCCCCGCCCCCGCGGCTTCCTGGACTACCCGATGGCCCCGTTCCGGAGGTTGGCAATCCGCTGCCGGTGGTGTAAGCGGCGGTATTACAGCCACTTGTTCATGCCGGCGAAAGCGCGGAAGCCCGCATCCGTGGCAGTGATTTCGCTGCCCTCCCCGATCTCTCCACACGCTTGACTGCTATGATGAATCCTGGGCCGATAGGTGCCCGCGATCCACATAACAATGACTTTTCATGCCATAGGTTCCGCCTCGGAGGGTTCGGAATGCGTCCCGAGACTTCCAACCCTCTGACGCTGGAGGAGCATCGGGAGTTGAGCCGCGAGATTCGGGCGGCCCGTGCTCGTTTGCGCGAACTGTGCGACGTGGTGGCCGGCGTCTACGGGCCGCGCAACCGCGCCGCATTCAGCTTCTTGAAGATCGCCGACGCCATGGAATGCCTGTGCCAGGACCTGCAAGCGCAGGTGTCACAGGACTACCCCGCCGACGTGGAAGACCTCTACCTGTGAGCTATCGGCTATCAGCACCCCTCACGCGCCTGCGGCGCTATGCATGGAACCACTGACTGCGCCGCGACCCGTGTTGAAAACAAAGGCACTGGGGCGCAGTGGTTATTTTCCCGACAGACCCTAAGCATACCTGCCGGGGGCGCCCGCTACGCCTGGCCCGGCAGTTTGACGAGGGTGAGCCAGAATTCGCCCGTAGAGCGGACTACGGCGAGAAACTCATCCACCTCCACCGGCTTCGAGATGAAGCAGTTGGCGCGGAGGTCGTAGCTCTTCAGAATGTCGCGGTCGGCCTGTGAGCTGGTCAGGATCACGACCGGAACGCGGTTGACCAGCGGATGCGCTTTGACCTCGCGCAGGACCTCGAATCCATCTTTCTTGGGGAGGTTGAGATCGAGCAGAATCAGATCGGGGCGGGGAGCGTCTTCAAAGCCGGCGGCGCGATTCAGGAATGCCATGGCCGCTTCGCCGTCGGTCGCCACGCTGATCCGGTTCAGGACCTTTCCGAACTGCAGGGCTTCATGGATCAGCTCCACATCCCCCGGGTTGTCTTCAATCAACAGAATCTCGGCTGGTCTGCTTGGTGCGCTCATCTGTCACTCCGATCTCCCGGGGTTTCCGGATCCATTGGCGTTTTCGGGATTGTGAAATGAAAGGTGGACCCGGCACCGGGCTTGGATTCCACCCAAATCTTGCCACCGTGACGCTCGGCGACCTTGCGGCAGACCGCCAGCCCGATCCCGGTGCCGGAGTATTCCGCCCTGGCGTGCAGGCGATGAAAGACCTGGAAGACCCGCTCCCGGTGCCGGGGGTCGATTCCGATGCCGTTATCCTGGACGGACAGCACCCAGTGCGGGCCGCCGTCGACCGCCGAAACATGAATTCGCGGGCACTCGTCCTTGCGCCTGAACTTGATGGCATTGCCGAGCAGATTCTGGAACAACTCGGTGAGCTGCCCCCGATCCACCCACAGCGCCGGCAGCGGATCCCAATCGACCGAACCGCCGCTCTCCTGGATGGCGGCGTGCAAATTCCGCGTCGCATCGGCCACCACCGCGTCGCACTCGGTGTGCTGGATGTCGAGTTCCTTGCTGTTGAGGCGGGAATACTCCAGCAGATCGACGATCAACTGCTGCATGTGCTTGGCGCCATCCACGGCATAGTCGATGTAACGGTCGGCGGTTTCGTCCAGCCTGCCGGAGTAACGCTGGGAGAGCAGTCGCGTGAAGCTGGCCACCATCCGCAGCGGCTCCTGAAGGTCGTGGGAAGCCACGTAGGCGAAGCGCTCCAGCTCGGCGTTGGACCGGGCCAGCCGTTCGGCGTGGCGTTTCACGGCTTCGAGCAGACGCTTGCGCTCGGTGATGTCCAGCAGGGCGGAGCGAATGCCGGTAACCTCGCCCGCCGCGTTGCGCACCAGGCTGTCGTGGATTTCGATCCACATCTCACCGCCATCGCGCCGGACGTACAGGCGCTGGTGCGGCTCCAGAGGTTGTTCCCCGGCGAGTTTCCGGCGGTACACCCCGTGGCTGCCTTCCCGCTCCGTCCCGGCGATGAAGTCCCATATCGGCCGGCCCAGCATTTCGCCCGGCTGGTAGCCCAGTAGGGCGCATTCGGCCCGGTTCACGCGGCGCACCACGCCCCCCAGGTCCAATTCGTGATAGGCCACCGGAGCGTAGTCGAACAGCTCGCGGAACTTCTCCTCGCTCTCGCGCAGGGCCTCCTCCGCCCGCTTGCGCATCAGCGTCCCGCCGACATGCGCCGCGATGCCTTCCATCTGCTCGATGGCAGCCAGCGAGAAACACCCTTTCCGGCGGTCGTTGAGTTGCAGCAGGCCGACGATGCGATCCTTGGCGCGGATGGGCACCAGCGCCACGGAGCCGTACCCCTCATGCACGCATCGGTTGCGCGGATGGAGCCGGGGATCCAGATCGGGCGGAAGATCGAGGATCTGGCGGGAATCGTTGGTCCAGCAGCTTCCCCCCGGCGTGAAGAGCGGATTGGAGGCGTCGGTCCTGCCGGAAAGCACCAGTCCGCAAGTGCATTCCAAGCTGAGATTGCCGTCGCCGTCCCGGCACGGGCCGCCATCCGCGCCGCGCTCGGTTAGGGTGTTTTCCGTGAGGAGAAAATCCGGTGGAAAGCCATCCTGGGCGAAATACGGGAAGTCGTCCCCGCCTTCCAGGCGAATTCCGACGGCATCGAACCCCGTCCGCGCCTTCACTGCGGCCAGAACGCGCTCGATCGAATCCCGCAGGAACCCCTGCTCATTGAGAATCCGCAGGACCTCGCTGCTCAGGTCGCGATAGGTCGCGGCCCGTTTGCGCTCGGTGATGTCTTCGACCAACGCGGTGAAGTAGAGCGGCTTGGCTTGGGCATCGCGTACCAGCGCCACATGGATGCGGGCCCAGGCCGTCTCGCCGTCCTTGCGCATATAGCGTTTCGTCAGGATGCCGCCGCCGGCCCCGCCTTCCATCAGCTTGCGCCTCAACTCCAGGTTCTCCGGAACGTCGTCGGGGCACGTGATGGCCGCGAAATCCGTCTGCAATAGCTCCCGCTCGGCGAATCCAGTGATCCGGCAAAGGCTCTGGTTCACCTGTAGGAAGCGTCCGTCCAGGGCGGTGAACGCCATGCCGAACAGGGTGTTCTCAAACGCCGAACGGAAGCGCGCCTCGCTCTCCCGCAGTGCCTCCTCGGCCCGCTGGCGGTCGGTAATGTCGTGCGCGGTGACGTAAACCACGCGCGCCTCCCGCTGAGCGCCCGCGTCGAGTAGAACCCAGCGGTACGATCCGTCCTTGCGCCGGATACGGCATTCGAAACCCAGGCGTTCCCCGGTGTCGAGGAGCGTGGCGTACTCGGCCGCCACGGCGGCGCGGTCCTCGGGATGGATCCAGTTGAATAGCAGAGTGCCTTCCGCTTCCCCGGCCGCGATTTCGAGCATCGGCTCCCAGGCGGGGTTTACCCGCCGGACGCGGCCCTCGAAATCTCCGATAGCCATGGGCGTAGGCGATGCCGAGAAGAAGTGATCCAGCGCCATTTCGGCCCGGACGCGGCCGGTAATATCGACATTGGCCCCCACTACCCGCCTGGGCCTTCCCTCTTCGTCGAAGAACACCGTCCGCTGCGAGAACAGCCAGTGAACGCTTCCGTCCGGCCAGACCACCCGATACTCCACCCCGGAGGGCTGAACTCCGGAGAGCTCCAACTCAAGCTGGCGGTCCATGCGCTCGCGGTCGTCCGGATGAACCAGTTGGCGCCATGCTTCCTGCTTGGGCCATGGGCCGGCCGGGTCCAGCCCATAGAGCCGGAATTGCCCCTCCGACACCCTGACTTGACCGGCCTCGACATCCAGATCGAAAATGCCCACGCCGGCCGCGTTCTGCGCGAAACTCAGCCATTCGTCGCTTTTCCGCTGGGCCTCCTCCGCACGCTTGCGCGCCGCGATATCGGTCATCGAGATCACGGAGCCCCGCATGCGGCCATCGACGACTACCGGCTGGATGGAGTACTTCACCGCGATGGAAGTCCCGTCGCGGCGCCGGAACACCTCGTCGTCCACCTGCACGGCGGACCCGCTCTGGAGCGCTTGCTGGACGCGGCAGTCTTCCTTGGGGCAGACCCATCCGTCGCAATGGTTGCCGTGGATTTCACACTGAATCTTCGCGCCCAGGCACTCTTCCCGTGCATAGCCGAGCACCCGGCATGCCGCCTGGTTGATGAAAACGCAGCGCCCTTCCAGGTCCAGGGCCCAGATGCCGGTCCCAACCGAGTCGAGGGTCGCCGCCAGTTCTTCCGCGCCCCAGGGTTCGAGCCGGGGCGGGGCGGAAGCGGCTCTACCCTCCACCGCCGACTCGCTTTGTGGACGACGGTTAGCTCCCAGGGGTTGCACGCCGCAGGGCTCCTGGCAGAAATGAGAAAAGGGACTTCGGTCCTTGGGTCTCCTTGGCTACGCCCGCGATTCCGGCCGCCAACTGCGCGATGTGGTCCTGAAACTTGCGGCTTTCGCCCAACCGCTTCCCGTTCTGGAAACTGTTTTCAAAATCCTTGTGGCACTCCGGCAGCATCGCCTCGACAGGTAATCCCAGAAACTTCTCCAACTCTTCGCTGGACAAAACGGAGCGCGCCGGGGCCTGATTCAGAATGAGGGACAGCGAATCCCGGCGGAAGCCGTTCTGGAGCAGGGCCGATGCCGCCGATTTCGCCTGGTTCAACCCCAGGATGTCGCACGAGCCCACCAGGAAGAGGCGGTTGAGGTCGTCGGCGATGCGCGCCGAAAGCGGCGTCAGCCGGCCGAGATCGACGACAATCCACTGGTAGAGAGAGCGCAGGAAGCGCAAGACCAGCCGGACCCGTTCGGCCTTGGGCAGCTTGTCTTCCTGGAAGACGGGCCCACCCGACTGGATGACGTCCAGCCCCCCTGGGCCCGACGACTTCAATTTCGCCCAACTGGACTCATCCAGGTGGAGGAAATCGTAGGAGACCTCCGTAACCCCGTAGGGGGATTTCACGTTCATCAGGAACGCGATGGTGTTGCCCGCCAGGTCGAGATCCACCAGCAGGACGCGGCCTTCGGTCAGGCGCTTCAGTTCCATCCCCATGTGACAGGCGATGGTGGTGCCTCCTACTCCGCCCTTGGCGCCGAGAAAGCCCACCACCTTGGCCTCTTCCGGGCCAGCCCCGGGACGCACGGGTTGAGCGCTGATCTTGTGCCGGACTATGGCACGTTGCAGAACGCGAGCCAGAGCCGTCCCTTGCAGCGTGCCCTTCACCACGTATTCCTGCGCACCGCCCTGCACCGCCCGCAGCGCCAGGGACTCGCTCTCGAACCCCGTCAGGACCACCACCGGAAGCGAAGGCGCATGGATACGGAGGACGTTCAGTCCGTCCAGGCCGTGGCTATCCGGGAGAGACAGATCGAGCAGCGCGAGATCGATGTCCCCGCGCGCCGCCCGGTCCAGGCCGGCGAGCAGGGTTTCGGCGCAATAAACTTCAAACCCGCCCGCATCCGCGAGCGTTTCTTTGACCAATTCGGCATCGCCGGGGTTGTCTTCGATCAGTAACACCTGCAACATTGGTTGAGGCAAGACACAAGGGACTCCGGACCCTTAAACCATAACCTAACTCTGGCACCGCCACCGCGGGAAGTGGATACATTGGAACCCGCACCCCACCTAGGGTAACACCCTATCGGGCTGGGCGGCTTGGACTGCCGGCACCCGGTCTGGGGCGTCCGAAATGCGGGTAATAGTCTATTGCCGAGGGAAGCCCCTTGACGCAATCTGGTATCAGGGCCTCCCCCCCGCGGGGTATCCCGGAGAACCTTTATGTTTGAATTTCTCCTCTGGCGTCATGTACCCGACAGGATTCTGATCCAGTATCGAGCTGGGTTGCTCGACAAGGAGCGCTCGGACACGCTCGAGGCACACTTGCTGCTCTGCCCGACATGCCAGCTTCAGTTGGAGGATCTGCGCCCCCCAACCGTGGCTCCGGCAATTCTGCAACTGTGCGGGGGACACTAGCCACGATTCCCCGCACGCCAAGGCCTTCCGCGAAAGCGTGAAACCCGGGCCCGACCGGTGCGCCCGCGGTTGCCCGTGCCAGCGGCACTTTCCATACCCGTACCACCCACGGCTTGGTGCTGGTTGCTAGCGGCCGGGAATCCACGAACTCGTGACGCCGCTAGAAATGCGGGCTAACCTTTAGGCAACTTCCGGGGTTAACACCGGAGAATCCCAGGGTACTACCCAAATTCGGCCTAGTATCGGCTCTCGAACCACGCGATAACCGAGTGTCTATGCGACCAACGTCGTGGTGTCTTACTCTGGACGTGCATTTTCCGCCGAAATCCAGTGGCAGGTACTCCAACTCGATGGGGATACTCGAAACCGGGACGTTTCAAATGGGCCTTAACATGCAAGAGAGAAGGAGGGCGGCTGGAATCAGGGGCGGAGTGTACACGGGACAGGACATTTGTGTCCAAGATGGAAACTCCGGTTGAGACGAGTGGAACCTCAGACTGATATGCGCCGTTTTCTGTTGGCTCTGACGATTGTGCTGGGCACGCCTGCCTGGGCGCTCGATCCCAGGGTGGCGATTACCCAGTACGGGCATGGAGTGTGGACGACCGCCAACGGTTTGCCGCACAACTCCATCCGCGCGATCGCGCAGACACCCGACCGGTACCTGTGGGTAGCCACCTCCGCCGGCCTGGCGCGATTCGATGGGGTTGGCTTTACCGTGTTCACTCCGGCCAACGCGCCGGGCTTGCTGGATGACCGGCTCACGACGATGGCGGCGGGCCGCGACGGGGCGCTGTGGATCGGCACCTCGGGTGAAGGCGTCATCCGCTACCGCGACGGCAAGTTCGCACAGGTGGCGGCTTCCGAGTTACCGGATCGTACCGTGCGTGCGCTGGTTGCCGACTCGGCGGGGGTGGTGTGGATCGGGACCGAGACAGGACTCGCCAAGTATGAAAGCGGAAAGGTCGGCATTGTTTTCAGGGGCGGCAACCGGCAGTTGGGTGTGCATTGTCTTTTCGAGTATCCGGCGGGAACCGTGTGGGCCGGCACCAACAGCGGTTTAAAGAAGATCGAGCATGGCTCGATTACTACCTATACGGTGGAGGACGGGATGCCCGGCAACCCCGTCTGGGGCTTGACGGACGCTTCCAACGGAGATCTCTGGGTGGGCACGCGTCCGGGTGGC
>Ga0182021_10004787_pt1 | contig 15959 bp, 10 predicted proteins | sample 612E3MmetaG_FD_120493 | JGI IMG/M metagenome (GOLD analysis project Ga0182021, IMG submission 120493) | Permafrost microbial communities from Stordalen Mire, Sweden - 612E3M metaG (Illumina Assembly) | ecosystem: Environmental > Terrestrial > Soil > Wetlands > Permafrost | place: Sweden... | reverse complement strand
TAGCGCGGAACATGCCAACCGGATGGCGCGGCTGCTGGAGCAGGAGGTCCGGAAAATTCCGCGAGTGAAGATCTACCACCCCGTGGAAGCGAATGGAGTGCTGGCCCAGATTCCGCGGGAGGCGATCAAGAAGATCCAGGAGCGTTATTTTTTCTACGGCTGGATCGAGGAGGAATCGGTGGTGCGGTGGATGTGCTCGTTCGATACGACGGAAGAGGACGTGCGGCAGTTTGCGGCATTCGTCGGCGAAATCGTAGGAGCGGAGTAACCGGGATGGAGCGGGAGCGGTTCGTCGGGCTCGTGGAGCAGGTTCTGGACTCTCTGCCTGCGCATTTCCGTGAGCGCATTCACAATCTCGCGATCATGGTCGAAGACCGGCCCCCGAAGAGCATGTCGCGGAAGCGGCCCGGGACGGCGCGACCTGGCCTGGTGCTCGGGGTGTACCAGGGCGTGCCGGCAACGCAGCGGAGCGTGTTTGACCTGCCGCACGGACCCGATCGCATCGTCCTTTACCAGAAAAACATCGAAGCGGTCTGCGCAAATGAAGCCGAAGTCCGCCACGAAATCCGGCAGACCGTGCTCCACGAGCTGGGCCACTACTTCGGGATGGACGAGTCGCAACTGAAGGACGTGTAGGCTGCGGGGAGGGCGGTTCTGGTCAGCCGTAATCGCTGGGTCTACTTCCCTGCGGAAGCGGGATAAGGAGGATCGGCAACGGCCCGCAGATATGCCACCACCGCCTTGATCTCGGCCGTGGTTAGCGTGCCGCGATACGCCGGCGTCTGCGGAGACTTGCCCAGGGCGGGACCGCCATCGGCGATGATTTTGATCAAGTCGGCATCGGACATCGGGTTGAGTGTGTTTCCGTCGCTAAACTGGTGCGGAGAGGGCGGGGTCAGGTTGTCGAAGTTGGAGACCCGCTCCGGCGTCGATTCGGGATCGTGACAGAAGGTACAGTATTTCTCGCTCACCTCTTTGCCGAGCTTCTCCTGGTAGCCAAGCGCAATCTCATGCGAAGTGACCGTCACCGTTCCTCCGCCTGACTTGGGCGTCGCGGCGAGAACCTGGTAGCTACCGGGTATGCCGCCGAGTTGCACCGCGACACTTGCCTGCCCGCTCGAATCGGAGAGAGCGTCGGATGGGTTGAACGTGAGTCCCACGCAGCGGAATGACACTAATGCCCCAGGCACGGGACTTCCGTCGGCGCCGTTCACCTGCACCACCAAGGGATCGGATAATTTCGAGCCCACTCCGCCGATTTGTTTTCCGCCGCTGACTTCCACGAGCTGCGTTCCGTATGCTTTGGGGGTGGGCGACGGACCCGCTGCCCGGCGCGCCGTGCAGCCCGGCAGAATAAGAATAAGGACGAGGCCGTAAGTCGCTACACGATTCACTTTGTGCCTCCCTTCGGATGAGCCTTTAACGTAATCAGGAAAGCCGTCAGGTCTCGCGCTTCGCCATCGGTCAGGTTGGGGTTCGGCATCACCGTGCCCGGATTGAGAGCGTTTGGGTTTTTCAGCAGCTTGTAGATCCAGACGGGAGTCAACTGGTCTCCCACGTCCGTCAGTGCGGGCCCAACGTAGCCTTTGTCTTTCTTGTAATCGGCAATGTGGCACGACTGGCAAGCGTACTTGGTATAGAAAAGTTGCTTGCCGCGAGCAGCGGCATCGGCATTCAAGGCACTCGCTTCCAGCGCTTGCGAATCGAATCCAGACGCCTGATAGGCCGATAGCATGTAATCCGAGAGGCTCTTGATCTCAGCTTCGCTCAAGTTGAACTTGGGCATTCTGCGAATCAGAGCGGGACGCAGGGTGTTGGGATTGTTCATGAAATCCACGAGCCACTTGCGTTGCACCGCGCTTCCCTCAAAGCTCAGGTCGGGAGCCATGTCTCCGCCGTTGCCATTAATCGAGTGGCAACTCTGGCAGCGCAGGTCTTCCATCAGCCGGCCGGCATCGCCGCCCGGATGGTACTTGGCGTGAGATGTGGTGCGCACCAGTTCCGGAGGCATGGTCACGGCGCGATCGGTCTGCGCCAGCAACGCAGTCGTCAGACTCTCAACCTGCACGTCAGTCAGGCTGAAGGTTGGCATCTTGAGCGCGGGACCAAAAGCACGTGGATCATGAATCTTGCCCGCGATGTAGTCGGGCAGTGTTTCCGGCATACCGCGAATGAAGCCGACCTGAAAAAGCGGCTTGCTGCCGATCCGCGAAAGGTCGGGAGCGAAACTCTCGGGCGGGTTCACGCCGTTGACGCGGTGACAAGCAGTGCAGCCATAATCGGCGACGAGTTTCTTTCCGCGCGCAATACTGGCTGTATCGGAATCAGGCAGATGGACGTTGGCGAGGAAGTCATCGTCTTTCTTACTCAGCAGAAAGGTCGACAACAGGGCCACCTGTTTCTCGTCGTAGCGGTAGCGCGGCATCCTGGTCTTCGGGTCGTATCCCTGGGGGGCTTGCAGCCACCGGCGAAGCCAGTCGGGATTCACTTTGCTGCCGACGCGGGTCAACTCCGGCGCAAGGTCCCCGCCGACCAAATTCCCGGCGGCGTTCTGGATGGCATGGCACGAGGAACAAAACAAGGTGCCATACAAACTCGTCCCGGCCTGTGCCGCGTCGTCGCCCGGCGGTGGAGCAGCACGCTTAAGCTCTTTGCGGGAGTTTTCCGACGCCGTGCTCTGCGCCACCAAGAAGGAGGCAATGTCGGCGGCTTCCTGGTCGCTGAATCGATAGTTCGGCATCGTGGACGAGGCTGCATACGCTTGCGGGTTCTTGACCCAGGCGAAAATCCACTCGCGCGTCGTCTTTTCCGCAACATGTTCCAGGGATGGAGGTTCATCGACCGGAGCGACCAGAGTTCCATCGGGCTGAGTGATGGCATGACAGTGGGCACAGCCGTAGCGCGCCAGCAAACGGCGGCCCTGGTTGAGGCGAGGCGTTCCTTCCAGCACATCCATGTGGCATTGGCCGCAGGACGACTCGGTGTATCGGGAGGGCAGAATCGGCTGCTCCCACGCCTTTGTGCTGTAATGCGCCTCTTGCACGGTGGTGGCTGCCCCCTGTCCGTGATGGCAGACGACACACCCGAACTCGGTGAGCGAGTGGGGCATCGGAGGATGCGGGCGGAAGGGCTCCTTGCGCAAATCCGCCAGACTGGCCTCCTGCAAGGCCACGTGGCAGGTGGAGCAGCGATCGACCACGTGCTGCTCGGGAATCCAAATCTGATGAATGCCACTTTCGAAGCGCCGTTCGAGGCGGGCCGCATCCGGACGGTTGCGGATCATCCGCACATAGCGCCGTTGATAGTGGCGCCATTCGCTGAAGAGATCTTTGGTGGGGGCAATGGAGGAGACCACCGCCAACAAGACGCTCACCGAAGCAAAGCGGCGCGGCGCAGTACCGACGAAAAACCGCGCGACTCGGCCGAATTGATTTCCTAGACTCACTCAGCCCCTCCAGGGCCACACCCACGCCCAGCTTGGACCGCGGAACAATGTGCCCACAGCGGTCAGGACAACTGCCTCCATGAGGAACAGGGTCATGATCCAGAACGAAAGCGGCCTGGAACTGAGCCAGCTTCGCAAACCCCGGGCCGGCTGGGATGGCGGTTCAGTCGAGAGCAGAAGGAGAATCGCGACCACGAACGCAGGCAACAGAGCATCCCAGGCATGCACTCGCACGAGCAGGACACCCAGCACGAGGATGAAGGCGGCGGCGATCAGCATTCGTATCGGCTTGCGGCGAAACCACTGGTTCGCATCGTAGGTGGTGACGTTATCGAAGAACGGAGAAAAAGGAATGAAAAACAGTCCGCTCACGATGAGCGCCGGAAGAATAATTCCCGCCACGAAGGGTGGGAAATAGTGCAGCAGTTCCTGCAGGCCGGTGAAGTACCACGGCGCTCTCGCGGGATTGGGGGTGTGCAGAGGATTCGCGAGTTCCTCGAGCGGCGCCTTCCAGAGCAATCCCATCACAAACAGAACGACGGTCAGCGCTTCGATGCCAATGACTTCGCGAAACAGCAGTTCGCGGTAGGAGAGAGTCTTTTCCTCTTCCAGCCGGATCGGCGCGCCTGCGGCCGCGAGCGCACTGTGTTCGGGCACGATCGGATTGCCATTCTTGTCGAGGTCGTACATTCCGCCGTCTTCATGCAGCCGCCAGAGATGGACCGCGATCAGCACGATGACCAGGAGCGGAAACATCATGGTGTGTAACACGTAGAAACGCAGCAACGCGTTCGCATTTACGGTGTGACCTCCGAGCAGGTAGAAGCGCAGGTTTGCGCCGACGACCGGGATCGAAGAAATAATGTTTGCTCCCACCGTGGTGCCCCAGTAAGACAACTGATCCCAGGGCAGCAGGTAGCCCGTGTAACTCAACAGCAGTGTGGCCAGCAGCAGGAACACTCCGATGATCCAGTTCAGTTCCCGCGGCGTTTTGTACCCCCGGCGATAAAACACCTTGGCCATATGCATGAAAACGAGGAAAACCATGGCATGCGCGGACCAGCGGTGCAGGCTGCGCAACATGTACCCGGAGGAGACCACGAACTCCAGGTCCTTCATGTCGGCATAGCCCTGGGGAATGGAAGGATGGTAGTACAGCATCAGCAACAGGCCGGTGGTGACCTGAATGGCGAAACAACCCAGGGTCAGAGCGCCCAGATACCAGGTCACGCGAAAGCCGAGCCGGGACTCCAGCACCCTGGCAGACAGCATGCGCTGAAAGTCCTCGCGCCAGCGTACAATCGCGTGCAATGGGTTGTGGAGACCGGCGCCCTCTGGAATGCCCAGTGGTCTAGCCATGCGTTTCCGCCTGGATAAACTCGGAACGAGGAGGCAGGGTCGTCGATCGGTCGACAATGAGATTGCCGTCGTCGCCTAGCCACATTTTCAGCCACGGCAAAGGAGCGGGAGCTGGGCCGGCAATAGTGGTTCCATCGCGCCGGAACGTGCTGCCATGACAGGGACAGGCGATCACACCCGCATCCGCCTTCCAGGTCGAGAGGCAGCCGAGGTGGGTGCACACGGCACTCAGCGCATAGAAACCTTCCTGGGCCCGCACCACGAAGATGCCGAAGCGAGGGTCGAGCGTTACGGAGCCGACGGTGTAGCGCTCGGGCCGGCCTACGCTGACGATCGGCGAGGGTTCATAGAGCACGTTCGGCGAGAGATAGCGGAATCCGAACACGCAAACACCCAGCCCAGCGACGCCCAGAGAGGCGGCACCGACTTTGACGAACTGCCGGCGATCCAACGCAGCGCTATCCTGATCGCCGGGGTGTTTGTTTTCGTCGTCTGGCATGGAGCCTCAGAGTTAAAGAACGAATCATCAGTGAGGCTTGAACAATCGCGCAGTGGCGGGCGTCACCGAGCCGTGTGATGTGCCCAGTCGACGGTGCGTCATCGTGTTCAAAAAATTGGACCGCAAGCATAGTGCGTGTCCGAGTCTGCACTGACCACCTCCGACTGGTCCCTCCCGGGTATCTTGAGGCGACTGGGAGCTTCGGATTGGTCCACCCGGTCTCCCCGGCGGCTCAGAATGCTGACTTGAGACACCGGGAAGACGGAGACCCGCGGCTTAAGGTTGAAGATTAAACGCACCTTGCAATTCGATCTTCTGCGATGAACTGCCCACCAGAATACCGAACTGGCCAGACTCGGCACTCCAGTCCTTCTTCTTCACGTCGTAGAAGGAGAACGCGCGGCGATCGAGTGTCACGCTGACACGCCGCGATTCTCCCGGCTTGAGTTGAACGCGCGCAAAGCCTTTCAGTTCCTTGACTGGACGCGGCACGCTAGCGTGAGTGTCGCCAACGTACACTTGCGCGACTTCCGCTGCTTCGCGTTTCCCCGTGTTTTTCAGATCAAACGTTACGGTGACCGGCTGATTGAGATTTCCAGCGCCCGGAGAGACTTTCAGGTTGCTGTAGGCGAAGGTCGTGTAGGACAGACCATAGCCGAAGGGGAACAACGGCTTCACGGTGGCGCGGTCGTAGTGGCGGTATCCGACGAAGACGCCTTCGGAATAGTCGACCTGCAATTCTCCCGGCTTGGTGTAGTAGGTTTTGAACGTGGGATTGTCTTCCCACTGGCGCTCAAAAGACGCGGGCAGCTTGCCGGACGGACTGTACTCGCCGAAGAGGATCTGCGCGAGAGCGGTGCCGCCTTCCTGTCCGGGATACCAGGCCTCGATGATGCCGGGAATCTGGTCGATCCATCGCGTCATGTCCACTGCGCCGCCCGAGGTGATGACGACGATTGTGTTCTTGTTGACGCTCGAGATCTGGCGGATGAGTTCGTCCTGGCCAGCGGGCAAGCGGAAGGTGCGGTCGAAACCTTCGGACTCAGTGGCGGGATCGAAGCCGACACACAGAATGACGACATCGGCTTTGGCGGCGAGTGCCTTGGTTTCTTTGCCGATGGACTCACTGGCGGCGGCCACGCCGAAGCTGGCGGTCGCGCCGCCGGTGGCTTCGAAATATTCCAGCTTGATCTGGTACGGCTTGCCCGCTTCGAAGCGCTTGCCGAAAGAGTCGAGCGTCTCAGCGTGGCGTTTCCAGTCGTCGATCACGGGTTCGCCATCGATGTAGAGACGCACGCCGTCATCGGCCGAAGTGTAGAACTTGTAGTCGTCGGTGGTCTTGGGAATGAAATATCCGGTCCAGCGAATGGAGAAGTGATCGACCGGGCCGCCGGAAATGTAGCTATCGTCTCCCCACTTGAAGGCGACCGTTTTGTCGGTACGCACGAGCGCCGGGTCTCCGGTCAGTTGCTCGTTGTTGAAGTACTCACCCTTTAGGCCGGACTCTCCGCCGGGGCCGGTGATGAACTCGACACGCTGGAAAACATCGGCGAGATCTGGAGCATCTTCGGCGTATAGCACTTTGCCTGCGGCGCCGAGATAGTTGCTGATGCCTTCCATGAAACTGACGGAGGCGAAGGGCTTGGTTTGCGCGCTTCCGCCGCCACCGGGAACCGCTGGATAGGCGTTCGGTCCGATCACTGCGACGGTCTTTGATTTGTCGACGGGTAGCAGGTTGCCGGAATTCTTGAGAAGCACCATGCTCTTGCGCGATTCCTCGAGCGTGAGAGCGCGTCCGGGCTGGCTGTAGGGCGGGATGGAGGAATCGGTTTGCGGCTTGTCGAAGAAACCGAATTCCATCGCGGTGCGCAGAATTCGGCGGACCTTTTCATCGATGGTGGCGACGGAAACTTTCCCTTCGTTCACGGGCGCGACCAGGGTTTTCACGTTCATGAATTTGCCGCTGGGCATTTCGAGGTCGAGGCCGCCATTGGCAGCGGCGACGCCGTCGTAGGTGGAATCCCAGTCCGACATCAGGATGCCGCGGAATCCCCATTCCTTCTTGAGGATTTGGTTATTCAGGTAGTCGTTCTGGGTCATGTGGATTCCGTTGGTGAGGTTGTAGGAATCCATGATGGCGCCGACCTTTGCTTCTTTCACGGAAGCTTCGAAAGCGGGGAGGTAGATCTCGCGCATGGTGCGCTCGTCGATGTTGGAACTGACCTTGTGGCGCTCGTATTCCTGGTTGTTGCCCATGAAGTGCTTGGCGGTGGCAATGACGTGTTTGCTCTGGATGCCCTTGATCAGGGAAACGGCCATCCGGGACGCGAGGAACGGATCTTCGCCGAGATATTCGAAATTGCGGCCGCACATGGGCGCGCGGTAGATGTTCATGGCGGGAGCGAGGATGAAATGAACGCCGCGGGCGCGGGCATCGTCGCCCAACATGGCGCCGACGCGCAGCCCGAGGTCGGCGTCAAACGTGGCGGCCAGGGCGATGGTCGCCGGGTACGCAGTGGTGAGGCCGTAGTCGTGCACGCCCATGGGGCCGTCGGACATTTTCAGTTCGGGGATGCCGACGCGGGGAACCGGCCGGATGAAGAAGTCGTTGATGCCGCCGATGTAGGTAATTTTCTCTTCCAGCGTCATCTGGCTGAGGATGGCATCCACCCGCTTGTCAATTCCGGTGGGCGACTGCGCGAAAGCTACCGCGGCGGTAAGGTGAACTACGGCGACGAGAAGGAGAGCGATGGCAAGCTTACGAATGTGCGTGAGTTTCATGGTTATGAATTCCACCTGCCTGTCTTAAGGATTGCGGCGATCCTTGCCGACTGGCAAGTGTACTGGAAAGTTCGGCAGCCGCGCATTGACGGGGTAGCGCATGGAGACGGGACAAAGTGCTACACCCTCTACCCTGCGGGAGCCGCGCAGCGTCATCGTACTTAGCCACGGACCGGATAACACAGAACAGCGCAAATCCGGAGCGCGGATCCCTCCCCCGCGCTCCGGCACCGTCAGCCAGGAGACCAGCTGCGGTGAGCTATGTGATCGCTCGTCCCTTTGAACTCAATAATCCTGCCCGTTGATGTATTGCGCCGTGGGCACTTCCTCGATGCGATCGGGATACGCTTTCTTCCACGCCTCCGCGGCCTGATTCCAAACCGTCACATGCGTGTTCGGGTCCTGCACATCGCGGATGACGGTCTGATCGAGCAGATAATTACTGAACCCCTGGCCGTTACGGGAAATGTTGTCCTGGCTCTGGTTCCAGGCTGCGTGTTGCGCGTCGTTGGCGGCTTGAGTGGCGTTGTAGCGCGCCGTAGCGTTCGCGCCGATCTGGTTAATGTTGGCGACCGTTTGTTGGTTCCGCCTGATTGCCGCCTGGGTGTTGGCATTCATCTGCTGAACGGCCACCGCCGCCTGCTGGTTGACTACCTGCAGATTGACTTTCCAACTGGAGAGAATGGCGTTCAATGTAGTGTGTTCCTGCTCGGCAAGGGCGTTGGGCACCAGCATGTGGCTGAGCGTGACCGTGTAGCCACCGGTGTTTCCGGGATCGGAAGCGCACATGTTATCGTTGAACTTCTTCATCCCACTTCCGTCCAGATCCACCTGCCCGTCCGCGATCACGCAGTGACTGTTCGGCGCCCCCTGCATCGGTTTGGTCTCCTCCACTTGCAGTGGGGCCGGTGGCTTTCCATTGGCGCGCCGCCAGGCCTGAAACATATTCGAGAACTCTCTCGCCATGTCTCCACGGAAGGGATAGATGAGCGTACCCGGGAGTCGCGGAATCATCTGGTTTCCCGGATGTGTCGGGTCAATCCCCATGCGCGACATGCCGAGGTAGACCTGTTCGCCATGCGGACCGGCAACCAGCATCGTTCCGCTGGCGCTGTGCGGGTCCAGCGTCCATCCATCTGGGATGCCTATGGTCGCCGAGCCGTCGGAAGCCGATACCGTATGCAGGAGGGCAGCCGGGGAGTGTTCGCCTGCCGCCGAAGCTGTGCCTGGCACGGGACTTTTTGTCGCCGGCGCGCTGGTGCTTACCGCTGCCGGCGGATGCCACACGCTGAACAGCTTCGTCAGCATCGGATTAATGGTCGAACCGAAGCGGTCCGCTCGATCCGACACCAGAGCTGCTTCCGCTTGATGCGCCGCGCTTCCCGCGGCGATGATCAACCCCGCGACCTGTACGTTTCCGGCGGGATGATTGAGCACGGTGAAGAACAACCCCACCGAATCGGTCCCGCGCATCTTGAAGACTCTGCCGATTTGCGGTTTGTCTCCGCAGTTGTCATGCATCACCCGCAGCACATGGGTCATGGCCGCGCCCTGGGTGTCGGCGCCCGCTACCTTTCCGTAGACGATTCTGCCGCCCTGCGGCATGTCGATGGTGATCAGCGGAGTCTGCGCGGTGGCGATCCAGGCAGTGACCAGGACGAAGCTCAACAACCACCACGAACCTCTGCACAAACCCTCTTGGCTTTGCATCACAATCATCCCCTCACGAGTGGCCGGATGGATCTTTTGTGCGCACCCGACGTGCGCAACAGGAGAAAATCCGGAGCGCGACTCCCCTGTGCGCGCTCCGGTCTGGTTAGCCGGGAGACTCTCTGCGCTGAGCCAGTCCTCCGGGAAACGTCCCCTTTACTTGGTTACGGTTAGCTTCACCGCGCTCTTCAGCGTGCCGGAAGGCGCGGTGACCGTGACGTATCCCTTGGTTGCGCCGGCGGGAATCGTCGCCGTCATGTAGGTGTCGCTCATGACGGAGAAGGCCGACGCGACTCCGTTGAAGGAAACGGCAGTTGTTCCGGTGAGCCCGACGCCGAAGATACCAATGGAAGTGCCAATCTTGGCGCGCGGGAACTGGAGTGCGATGTAGGGATGTAACCCGTTGCCGAGACCGTAGAAGACGCCACGACCCACGGTCCCGCCTTGCGCAGCCGTGCCGTAGAAAATTCCGCTTGGGTGCAACACCATCGGCGAACTGAGCATGCATCCGTCCGGCGTCCCTTGGGGGCACGCCGCTGGCAGCAGGTTGTGCAGATCCGCATAAACGCCCTTGGTTGTGATCTTGAACAGGCTCTCGGGGCCGTAGCCGCCCATATTGAAGGTCAGAGAGGGCGCATACAGGCTGGCGTCCGTGCCCAATGTCAGGGGAAAAGCGGGGAAACCTGCGTTGTCTACGTGATAGTTGAAGGCGTGCAGGACCTTGATCGTGCCTTTCTTGACCAACTGGAAGATGGTTCCGTGGCCGTAGGTGCCGCCGTAGTAGGTCGTGCCGTAGAACTTCCCGTCGGCCCCCTGGGTCACGCCCGCCACAGGCTCGTAAGGACCAGTGTTCGGAAAACTGTAGAGCAAAGTAACCTTTCCCTTTGGTGTGATCATGTAGACAGTGCCGCCGTTGTAGTCAGTGGGGTATCCACCGGCTTGGCTTGTGCCATAGAAGTTGCCGTTGGCACCGAGGGCAAGAGGCCCGCTCGGCTCGCCGGGTTCATTGGCCGCAGAGCCCTTAAAAACGTGGAGTGTCGTGAACTTGCCGGCCGGCGTGATCTGAAAGAACGTTCCCCAGCCGGTGTCACAATACCCGGACCCAAACGTTGTGCCGTAGAGATTTCTGTCCGTGCCTAATGTTAAAGGACTGGGCATCCATGTGGTCCCACAGTAGGGGAAGGAATACAGAATAGTGAATCCATTCTGCCCCTTGCTGGGATCGTACTTGAAAATGACGCCGCCGTTACCGTTGAAGCCGTTCCACTGCTGACACGTGCCGTAAAGAAGCCCGTCAGCGCCAAGCGTCATGCCGCTGTAGCACACCGTTCCATAGGGGTAGGTGGGAGCCTTCCAAAGCAACGTCTCCTCGCCTTCCGGCGTAATCTGGTAAATCTCAGAGAGACTTGGATTGATGGTGCCGTATAAATTGCCATCGCGGCCAAGCGCCAGTTGGCCGTTGGGACCGTTTTGCGAGCTATCCACAGCTCCGAAGGAGTAGAGCGGCGTGTAGGTTTGTGCCTGCGCCGGAATTGCGATCCCGGCCAATAGAACCACAGCGGCGAGCATGGTGAGCGCGATTGCGGCCATGCCCGAATGCTTCCCTTGCCAATAGATTGAGTTCATATGATGTCTCCTGGGAATCAGCGTGCTTACGGTCTTTCTTGGAGGGATTCCGTTGCCGGTTTCCGCGCCAAGTCTCATCCCGGGGACGTGCCGTCGTCAATGTTCTGGAGATAACGCGTGCGCGACGCGATAACGTTCGTGCTCGCACAATGTTGGAGACGTTTATTGTCCAGCGGTGAGGCTGGTGAGAGCGGCCCGAAAGTGCTAGTTCGAAGAGAATCGCCCGGGTGTTAAAATATGCATCTCCCCCGTGAGCGCGTGCGTCTTATGGGCCCTGCACAGGCGTCTCCGGCAGTAGTGAGTTTCGGTGTGTTCGAAGCCGATCTGCGTTCCGGCGAACTCCGCCGGAACGGGATCAAGGTCCATCTTCAGGATCTGCCCTTCCGTATGCTGGCGCTTTTGCTAAGCCGCCCCCGCGAAGTCGTCACCCACGAAGAACTTCGGCGGGCACTTTGGCCGGACGACGTATTCGTGGATTTCGATCGGGGTATCCGCAGCGCCATCAAGCGCCTGCGCGACGCGTTAGGCGATTCCGCCGACAACCCGGTTTTCATTGAGACCATTGAGCGCCGCGGCTATCGCTGGATTGCCCCCGTGCAAGGGCAGGAGCTTTCCGCGGAAGCCGGGGTGCAGTCCAAAGGAGTTTCCAGCGACCATGCGGTCGCACCGCCTCCACCCCATGCCTCAACGCGCTGGCAATTCATCTTCGCGCTTCCGGTTTTGGCTCTGCTGTTTGCGGCATGGATTTTCCGGCCCAGCTATCGCTCCGCGAAAGCGGGACAGAAGCCGCAACCCTCTGCTTCTTTGTCCAGCGCAGGCTTGCCGCTGCACGCCGCCAACCGCGAAGCCGAGGAGTTCTACCTCAAAGGCCGTTACTACTGGGAGAAGAGGACTCCCGACAGCCTGAACAAAGCGGTGGACTCGTTCATGCAAGCCATCGTCCACGACCCAGGCTACGCGCCCGCCTACGTCGGGCTCGCCGACTGCTACAACCTGCTGCGCGAATACACGGTGATGCCTGCCTCGGAGGCCTACCCGCGCGCCTTGGCCGCCGCGAAGAAAGCGGTCGAGCTCGACCCCCAGTCCTCCGAGGCGCACGCTTCTTTAGCCTTTGCGTCTTTCTTCGGCATGTGGGACGCCGCCACCGCCGACCGAGAATTCAGGCGAGCAATCGATCTGAATCCGAACAACGCCACCGCCCATCACTGGTACGCGACTTATCTAGCGTGCCTCCGCCGTTACCCCGAGTCGTTGGCGGAAATCGAGCGCGCTCAGGCGCTGGAACCGGCGTCCAAGTCCGTCCTGGCGGACAAGGGCGCCATCCTTTTCGACGCCGGCCACCAGCAGGAGGCCATTGCTCTGCTGCAGCAGATGGAAGAAAACGAGCCCGACTTTATTTCTCCGCACCGCTACCTGAAGTTTTATTACCTGCTGAGGGCGGACTATCCCCACTACCTTGTTGAAGCCAGAAGCGAAGCTGTTCTGATGCGCGACAGCTCAGCTCTCGCGGTGGTTCAGGCGGCCGAGAAGGGGTTCGCCACCGGGGGCGGAAACGACCTGCTCCGGACCCTCCGCCAAGAACAAGCGAAACTCTATGCGCGAGGCCTGTTGTCGCCGTACCTCCTCGCCGTGACCTGCTCCCTCCAGGCGGACAAGCAAGAAGCTCTCCGCTACCTGAAGATTGCCTATGATCGGCATGTCGACGGCCTGTTTCAGATCGAAACCGATCCCGCTTTCGATAACCTGCACGACGAGCCCGCCTTCCGTCAGTTAGTCGCCGACGTTGGTCTGCCGCCGCTCACTTGAGGACTCTCGTTAAGTTGCAGCCGCCATTTTCCGCAAGATTATCCTAAAGGGCTGGCGGGATGGAATTAGCTATTCCGCAGTTGGCCGCGGTTGTGCTGCCCGTTGTACGGCCAGGCGTCGGAATCGCCATACACTACCCCCGCCGCGCATTGACTTGCCGCAGGCGGCAGCCTAACATTTCGCCTTACATGATCGGCAAAACCGTCTCTCACTACCGAATCCTGCAAAAGCTCGGCGGCGGGGGCATGGGGATCGTCTATGAGGCGGAAGACCTCAAGCTGGGACGCCACGTCGCGCTGAAGTTTCTTCCCCCGGAACTCTCCCGGGATGCGCAGACTCTGGAACGGTTTCAGCGCGAGGCACGCGCTGCTTCCGCGCTCAATCACTCCCACATCTGCACGATTTATGAAATCGACGAGTATGACGGCCAGCCATTCCTGAGCATGGAATTGCTGGAAGGCCAGACGCTCAAACATCTGATTGGCAACCGGCCGATGGACATTGACCGCGCGCTTGCCTCGGCCGTCCAGATTGCCGATGGGCTGGATGCCGCCCATGCCAAGGGAATCGTTCACCGCGACATCAAGCCGGCCAATATCTTCGTCACCAACAGCGGACAGGTCAAAATCCTCGACTTCGGATTGGCCAAGCAGACGGCCACGGGCAGCAGCGAGTCGGCGCCCACGTTGTCGCAAGGACAGCTCACCAGCCCCGGCAGCAGCCTGGGCACGGTTGCTTATATGTCGCCCGAGCAGGCCCGCGGCCGGGACCTGGACCCGCGCACCGATCTTTTCTCTTTCGGCGCGGTTCTTTATGAGATGATCACGGGCTCATTGCCTTTCCGTGGCGACAGTACAGCGGACATCTTTGATGGCATCCTGAACCGCACGCCGACGCCCGCGGTGCGCATCAATCCGGCGACCCCTTCCGACCTGGAACGCATTATCGGGAAGGCCCTGGAGAAAGACCGCGACGTGCGCTATCAGCACGCTTCCGAGATGCGGGCCGATTTGAAACGCCTGATGCGCGACACCGAGTCGGGACGAGTAACGAGCGCGGCTCCGGCGGCAAGCGTCCCGGTTTCGCGAAGCCCTCTCGTCAAGTGGGGAGTCGGTACTCTGGCGGCGGTGCTGGTGATCGGATTGCTTCTGATTGGGTATACGCGGCTCCGCCCGGGGCATACGACAGAGAGCATTGCGGTTCCCCCGGCACCTCCGAACGAACCTGGCATCCGCACCGTCGCCGTGCTTCCCTTCCGTTCTCTTTCCGGCGACACGGCTGATGAGGCCTGGGGCGTGGGCATGGCCGATGCCATTATTACCCGGCTGGCGACCTTGCAGAATCTCGCCGTCCGCCCGACCAGCTCTGTCCTGAAGTACATCAAGAGCTCGGCGGATCCTTCCCAGGTGGCGCAGGAACTCCAGGTGGACTCCGTGCTGTACGGGACTTACCAGCGGTCCGGGGGCGTGGTGCGAGTTTCTGTCCAGCTGATTGATCGCCAGGGCAAGTCGGCTCGCTGGGCCGAACACTACGACCTGCGCGCCTACGACATGCTCAAGTTCCAGGACGAGGTGGCAAAAAAAGTTGTGGACGGGCTGCAAGTCCAGGTTTCGGGGAAGGAACAGGAAACGCTGGAAGCGCCAGTGACGACGTCGCCGCAAGCCTACAACCAGTATCTGCAGGCGCGGTTCTACCGCAACGACTACTTCATGCGCTCGCAGAACGAGAGCCTTCACCAAGGCGAGCGCTACGCGAAGGAAGCGATTGCCCAGGACCCTTCGTTCGCTGAGGCCTACGCCTTGCTGGCCACGCTTTACGTGATGGAGAGCGCGAACACTTCAGAAAACGCCGTTCAAAATCTGGCGCTGGCGGAGAAAGCGGCGCGACGCGGCATCGAGTTGAAGCCCAATTCTGCCGATACGCTGATGGCACTGGGCGGAGCTCTTACCGAGCAGGGTCGAAATCTCGAAGCCCTCAAGGCGCTGCGCCAAGCCACGATGCTGGCTCCAAATTCGGAAACGGGCTGGGACCTCCTGGGATATCTCTATCACTACACCGGCTTGTTGGACCTGGCCGAGAAAGCCTATGACCGCAGCACTGATCTGAATCCAACCACCACTCGCATTCACTGGATGCACGCGCGCATGCACCTTTTCCAGGGACGTCCGCAGGAAGCGGAAGAGGAGATGAAGCGCATTCTTGCCGCCAACCCCGATCAATTCAAAGCGCTCGCCTATATGGGAGAGTTCCTCTACTACCAGGACAAATTTGACGAAGCAGAGAAGGCCCTGACGCGCGCTGCCGAACTAGGGCGTAATAGCGGGGATGAAGCCCCGCCCATGCTGGCCGCGTTCCTCTACGCTTCGCGAGGACAACGCGACCGGATCGATCCGGCGATTTTCCGTTACCACCCCGAAGATTTTGTCGATGGAGACGGCGCCTACTGGCTGGGAGGAATCTTTGCCATGCTGGGTGACAAGGCACAGGCGCTTTCCTGGTTGCGCCGAGCCGTGGCGCTGGGAAATCACAACTATCCATGGTTCCAGCGCGACAAGAACTACAACAGCCTCCGCAACGATCCCGAATATCAGAAAATTATGGAAGAAGTCCGCGGCCATCTGGAGGAGTACCGCCGGGCCGTGGGCGCCGACTGAGGCACCCTGGTTTTCTGCAGTTGTTGGGAAAACTTGGTGGCGGCGGTAGGACTCGAACCTACGACCTACGGATTATGAG
>Ga0182021_10004786_pt1 | contig 15961 bp, 9 predicted proteins | sample 612E3MmetaG_FD_120493 | JGI IMG/M metagenome (GOLD analysis project Ga0182021, IMG submission 120493) | Permafrost microbial communities from Stordalen Mire, Sweden - 612E3M metaG (Illumina Assembly) | ecosystem: Environmental > Terrestrial > Soil > Wetlands > Permafrost | place: Sweden... | reverse complement strand
GCGGATGACGATGAATCAAAAGGAGAGCATCAGGTGATCATTGATGCTTCCGATTTAACCGGAGGAATCTATTTCTGCCGGATTCGGGCGGGGAATAAAACCGGGACCGGGAAAATGATGGTGGTAAGATAATCCGGTATTCCCGGGCAGATTTTAAATCACATGGTAATTAGCAATGCTCCTGATTACTTGAATAAATTATCTCACCACACAAAATTTCTTCATGATGATTTGTTTGTCATTTTCCATCCTTAAGAAATAAGCGCCGGATACTAAATTGCCCATGGAAATTTGTCGCTGCGCATTTGTATTCTCAATTCTTTTCACTTCCTCTCCATACAAATTTAAGACGGAGATCTGAAAGTTTTTTTCAGGCTGATTGAATTGTAAATACAAAACATCACTACAGGGATTTGGATAAATACTGAAATTTTGCATTTCCGGTTCGCCTGTTCCTGATGTTGAGGTATATTTAAGAAGCACTCCAATTGTATCTGCAATTGTTCCTGTGACATAGACAGTTTGATCAGGAGTTGCAAAAACAGAGATAAGCATCATATTGCTATTTGTGATATCGCCGGCTGCAGGATCCCAGTTCAATCCACCATCTGTAGTGTGAAAAATAAGACCTCCCTGTCCGACGACCCATCCCTGCAAAACATCAGAAAAATACACATCGTTGAATGTCCGTTGGCCAGGATCAATAAACTCAATTACCCAGTTTTTCCCATCAGTAGTGTAAATCACTGACCCATCTTCTCCGGATGCCCATCCATGGGTGTTGTCTTTGAAATACAACGATGTATAATCACGCCCACTAGAGTAGTTTTGATCAATGACCCATCCCGATGCAATCCTGTGGCGGATGGTTGTGCCCCCGAGAACCCAGCCTTCATCTGAACTGACAGGGAAACAGATGGATTTCAATGCATCCGATGTAATGTGTGCATCGAATGTTACATATGTTCCAATCCTGTATACATCACCGGCTCCGCTGGAACAATATCCGATCGTATCAGGAAGAGGTGGAAAAGAAATGCCATAAAGCGATACCCCGGGTGAACCGGGCATCAATGTCCAGCCGCCATTTTGCGGGTCAGTCGAATGATAAACATTCACGCCGATGCTGGTCCTTGAGGTTACACAATAACCTTCATGCGTTGATCTCATAAAGATCTGCTGAATGATCCCGGAATTAGCAGGAAAATTTTGAAGGGTAAAAGAATTTCCACCATCGGTTGTGTACCCCACAAAGTTGACAAGACCCGTAGTCATTCCTGTGATCCAGCCTGTATCACCGATAAAAAAGGCGTCGTTCACCTGTGTAACGGACGGGGGAAGGTTTGCGCTTATATTGGTCCAGCCCTGCTGACCAAGTGAAGAATGAAAAGCGAACAAACATTAAAAAAGTTCAACGCTTTCATTGTTCAGATTTTTTGTCAGTTCCCCTTCAGGCATCGGACTGTCACACCCCCGAACTTCGGTACGCTGTAACCGCGATATAAAAAGGCCGTATTGCTATACATGGTGACCACATAAGCCTCGGAGGCGTCCTTCTCAGTACTGGTCCATATGGTAGTTCCATATGTGAGAAACGAAAAAAAGCCGGTGACTGAATTGTAATTTCCGCCGGGCAGGGCGGTGAAACCGGTTTCGTTGGTGGCTCCGATATTAGGTTTCGCCCAATGAAGTGTGCCTGCTTCTTTCAGTTTCCCGCCTGCGGTGCTGTCGGCCCCGAGATAATTCGCAAGCACCAGCATGTCGTCATTTGAGGCCACATGCCATCCGAGGGGAGCAATAAAACGGGGGTCGATAATCGCGTAAAAGTTATATAGCCGGCCGTAGATCCTGCCGAGGCTGTCACTGTTGCCGTAGTTCCACCACTGACCTTGGGCAACCAGGCCTTTTACCGGCGACCCGCTTTTACCCGGGTTAATGGGATCCCCGTTGCGGTAATGTGTCGTTTTGAGGCCTTCCACCAGCCATACCTGTGTCCCGATCTTGATTGAATGATAGACGTTCCCGTCATAATCTTTAATGGCGCTTGTATCGTTGCCGGGAGGTGTTGAATTATCGGACTTTTTACTGCAGCCCGAATTGGTGAATAAAACCAATCCTGTTCCCAGGGAGATCAGGATTACAATGTAAAACCAGGTTTGCTTTTTCATAGGTTGAATTTTTAGGATATCATATATTTTTTAAGTCGGAAATGTGACTATTAAACCGCCGGGCTAAAGGATTCTATCTTAGAACTACCATTTTTCTGGTCTCGGTCATACCATCCGCCTGAAGCCGGTAAAAATAGACCCCGGATGGCAGGCATGAAGCATCAAATGTTACTTGGTGCTCTCCCGGCGCCATTTCTTCAGCCACCAGGGTCCGGACTTCTCTCCCCATAAAATCAAAAACTTTCAGAAGTACAGGACTGTGAACCGGGGATTGAGAATCGGCCGGCAGCTCCCAGCATATGGTTGTTGTATTGCTGAAAGGATTCGGCCTGTTCTGAAGCTTAAACGCAGAAGCGCCGGGATTCTGAACCCCCACGGGCCATTTCCTCCACTTTGCAATGAAGGATGACGGCTTCCCCCCGGCCACTTCAAATGTTCCGCCGCAATATATTTCATCTCCCAGGGGCACGATGGACTGAACAATCGGGTTTCCCCACTGGCTGGGGGTCATGCCGCTGCCGAATTTCACCCAGTTCGTCCCGTTCCATTTGGCAAAGCGGTTCACGCTGTCGTTGCCGGCTTTCGTGAATCCACCGCCGGCAAATATTTCCCCGTTGATATAAGCCAGGGACCTTACCCAGTTATCCATCCCCCCTCCGAATTCAGTCCACTGGGTGCCATCCCATTTGGCGATGTAATGGGCAGGATTGCCTCCTGCAGTTGTGAAGTCCCCACCGACGATCAGGTCATTCCCAACGGCAAGCAAAGCCCGTACCTGTCCGTTCATACCGTTTCCGAGGGGGGACCATTGAGTCCCATTCCATTTTGCAATATAGCTGGCATCCACTCCTCCGGCCTGGGTAAAATCACCTCCGGCATAGAGGTCATTCCCGATGAATGTCATGGCTTTTACTCCTTCATATCCGTTTGTACCGCCCCCTACACTGGTCCATTGTGTTCCGTCCCATTTGTCAAGGAAACCAACATTGCCCCCGGCATAAACATCGCTGCCATGGCTGGCCAGCGACAGCATTGTCCAGAAATTCGGATAGGGCGCCAGGGAGATCCAGTGTGTCCCGTCCCATTTAGCCACACTCTGGGCGTTTACCTGGTTGGGATACTGCCCCACAAGAGTAAAAGATCCGGAGATATACAGGTCGGAACCGACGGCCAGTGCGGCATACACGTCGCCCGAGGCTCCGCCGGAGGGCTGGGTCCATTGGGTCCCGTCCCATTTTGCAATATAGCTTGCCGGAATGTCTCCCGCCCTGGTGAATGACCCGCCGGCATAAAGATCGTTGCCAATGAGGGCCATCGAAGTCACCTGGTTGTCCATTCCCAGCCCGAACCCGTTTCCGAACTGTACCCATTGGTTCCCGTCGAATTTTGCAATGTTATGCAGATAATTACTCCCTGACTGCGCGAAATACCCACCGCCGTATAGCGTCGTTCCTACTGTTGCAAGAGTATATACAGTAGTGTAATAATCGTACCCGATCAGGCCTATACCTACCGCAGACCAATTTGTTCCATCCCATTTTGCAATATTCTGGAGGTCGAATGGGTAACCGGGGCCTGAAATGGAATAACATCCTCCGGCATAAAGGTCATCCCCGATAAAAGCAATGGAAAAAACAGCAGTTTCATCCGCAGGTCCGAACATGGTACTGCTGAGAGAAGACCATTGGGAGCCATCCCATTTTGCAATAAAATTTGTCGTTATTCCACCGGAAGTTGTGAAGAAGCCACCTGCATAAAGATCGCTTCCATGAACAGTAAGCGTCAGAACCTTTTTATCCATGCCGCTACCCAGTGGATACCATTGTGAACCATCGTACCTGGCAATACAGGCTGCATACGTTCCATTTGGATAAGCTCCTGCATATCCGAAATCACCTCCCACATATAAATCGGTTCCAAGAATCGCAAGGGTATTGACGACACCCTCCACACCACCGTTTACCCCTGACCATTGCGAACCATTCCATGTTGCCAGGTAGCTCACAGCGATCCCACCGGCATAGTTAAAATCACCCCCGGCATAAAGGTCATCCCCGATAAAAGCGATCGCATTGACTGTCGTCCACCAGTGCGCTCCTTTAATTCCGGCCCCCAGCGCCGACCAGTGGGTGCCATCCCAGCTGGCGATATGATAGGCTGAATCACTCCCGGCCGTTGTAAACCAGCCCCCTGCATAAAGAATACCATTATGTATGGCAAGGGCAGTGACCCGGTCATTCATCCCTGTCCCGAGAGCCTCCCATTTAGTCCCGTCCCATTTGACGATGTGGTTCACGATGAGGCCGCCGGCATATAGGAAATCTCCGGCCAGGTAAAGATCGTTCCCGTCAACCACGCAGGCATAGACCGGAAGGTCCCCATTGCCCGATAATGCAGTCGGGCCGAACTGGTTGTCCCAGTAAACATCGTTGGCATCCAAAGGTATTGCTTTCACATAATCGAATGTGTGGTTGTTTGTCCTCAGGTCAAACCCCGGATAATGCTGGGCCAGAGAACAGCAGACAAAGAATTGCAGGCCGAAAAGAATAATATAAATCTTTTTCATGGTTTATACATTTTGGACTGGCTGACTCTCAATGGATTCTTCCCCCAAATATAATCTATAAACAGATAATTTCAGTTATTTGATAAAAAAAATATGGGACTTAGTATTTTAAGGTTATCTGACTGAATTTTAATTTTCTACGCTTGTATCCCATTCCCCTGCCAGTATGTTATGTCAGGAAGAAATTAGGATACTTTGCATACCGGCTTTTCCGCCGGCATTAAAAACAGGAACAGAATATTGATCGCATGGAATTTATACCATCCATACCAAATTGTCTTTCCCGGCGTTAAAATATCAGGAGTCTTAACATCTGATAAATACACTGTACCTTGAATAAAACGCAACTCTTTATAATCGCCATTTTCATCCTGATCCTATCCTTCGGATCCCAGGCCCAGGTTTTCCAGGATGCCATGAAGATCATCGATCCGGGAAAGGGAGGATTAAGCGAGAAAGATGCCATTGACGGGATCAAAGAAGCTCTGGTAAAGGGAACCGCTGCAACCGTGGCCCTGGTTTCGAAGACCGATGGCTACTTGTTAAACCCGGAAATTAAAATCCCCTTCCCTGATGATGCACGGACAATCGAAGAAAAACTGAGGGCCATTGGGTTGGGCAGCAAGGTGGATGAAGTGGTCCTTGCCATCAACAGGGCTGCAGAAGATGCCGCGAAAAGCGCACAACCGATCTTTGTCAGCGCGATCACCGGCATGAATATTTCTGATGCTTTGCAGATCGTCAGGGGAAAAAATGACGCTGCGACCCGATATCTGGCCAAAACAACTACCCCGGAGCTCAGGGCAAAATTCAGTCCGGTAATAAAATCATCACTTGATAAGGTTGATGCTACCAGGCTCTGGGCTGAACTGATCACACTTTACAATCAGATCCCGTTTGTGACCAGGCAAAATCCGGATTTAACAGCTTATGTTACTGATCAAGCCATCAGCGGACTGTTCACGATGATCGCCAAAGAAGAATTAAAGATAAGGCAGGACCCTGTGGCCCGTACAACGGAACTGCTGAAAAAGGTTTTTGGGAATTAGGTCCCTGATACCTGAGAGCTTATTTAAATCCGGAATTAAAATATACATCAGAGCCTGATGGTGTATTCATACACCACCTGGTCACTGCCTTTTGATGCCGGCCCGGGCTTTGGTTTTTCATTTTTACCGGTGTATGAAACTGTATAGCTGATATTTGTTTTCGGAAGAATGAACCTGATGCTGGTTTTGTTTGTCATTTTAACGCGGACGCCCCTGTTTCTGACTTTCTCAAACCGCAGAAGGCTTACCAGCCGGACTGCTTCTTCATCACAGCCATGACCGAGCCCTTTCAGCACATGTATGTGACTCACTGCACCATTATCGTCAATGTCATATTCAACGATCACAGATCCTTCAATCCCGGCTTCAGCTGCTGCCTGGGGATATCGCATGTTCTCAGCAATGCATTGCGTAAGAGCCTTGCTTCCGCCAGGATATTTCGGCAGTTTCAGGAAACGCTTTTTGTCGTGATGGTCAATCATCTGGTCCCGGGATTCCCTTCCTGATGTTTATGGGGTGCAAACTTACGACAGATATTGTTCTTAACGCTTAATAATCAGAATATTATTAAAAAATGTTAAAACCGGCGGCAAATAATTTCACACGGCCGCCGAATTGTTTTAACTTTAACACAATAATAACCATTAAAATAACTGCCATATGAGAGCAGCACAAAAATATATTGTGATCATGATGATCCTGTTGATTTCCGCTTTCCATGGGAAGGGCAATCCATTCAATCATGGGGAAAGCTCCTGCGATACCACTTTTATTTATGATGACGGCAGCGCTGAGACCGGATGGGGCATAAACGAAGGTTACCTTGGCTGGCTGGGTGATTACTTCCCGGTTTCCCAGACAACATCAGGGGTGCTGCATTCATTTGATGTGTATTTTATCACCAATACTCATGGATCGAATGTACAGCTGACTATCGATGTGTTTAACAGCGCTTATGCTCTCACTGGATCCACATCCGCATTCACTGCAGCAGCCGGAGTCTGGATCCCGGTCCCTTCGCCCGACATCAACTTTTCGGGTCCGTTTTACACCATGGTCAAATGGAACAGCATCATAGGAGTATCACATTATCTCGGGCTGGATACAAACGGGAGCCATTCGCAGGAGGACCTGGAACGTTATTATAACGGGGATACATTCCACAAGTTGTCTGAACCCGGCGTGGCGGGCGGACATAAAGGGGTGTTCCTGGTCAGGGCCCATGCCACATTGCATCCTTTCGGAATTACCGGGCTGATCCAGCCGGAACCGTTGATGGTTTTTCCCCTGCCGGCAAAAAATTTCCTTAATGTTGCTGCCTGTGAAGATATTAAAGAGGTAAAGCTGACCGATCTCCTCGGAAAAACCATCTTAACCCTTCCATCGGAGAACCGGGATAATCTAAGCATTGATATCTCCGGGATCCCTGATGGAATTTACATTTTATCGGTGGCAACAAAGACGGGAACCAGCATAAAAAAGATATGTATACAGCATTGATGATTTAATCTCTCCCGGTAAATTCCCCGTTGGCTGCGGAACCCCTTCCTTAATCCGAAGAAAAAGGATTAAGAACCCGCGTTTACAGAGTTCAGGTAAGAAATGACAGCATCATTTTTATTCCCGCTCGTGCCGTCGTAGGTCACGGTCAGCACCGGAATGCCGGTAATCCTCCTGATTTCCCTGGCCATAGCCTCGGTGACCATGGCAGGGCAACAAAAGGCCGGATTGGTTTGTATAAAAAGCGAGATATCCGGGTAATTTTCGAGTATATAAAATATCTTCAGGATGTTTTCGTAGGATTCACCCGAGTGATACGGATCTATGCTGAACCTGGCCAGGTGTTTTTCCAGTTTCAGCGGATTGATGACCGGCCTGGTGCCGAGATATTTTTCAAATGGTTTATAGTACCTGTCCTCAAACAGTTTAATTGCCGAGATCATCACCCTGTAAAGGACCGGTGAAAAATAATCACCCCTTGCCATGGTCCTCCGGATCATATTCTCGATCATCATCTTTACCAGGTCGGAATAGGGTGTTGTGATCACTTCACCGCCGTTTTCTTCAATGTCACGGATGAGGTTCTGGTTCATGATATCGTTATCCCTCACATAAAGGTCGCCGAAAATAGCCACACGTGGCTTGTTTCCTCCTTTCCGCCCGATATGGTCAAAAAGGGAGACCACATCTCCAACGGCCTGGTCCAACGGCCGGTTCCCCAGGAATGCCAGTTCCAGGATCCGGATACTTCTTTCAACAGCCTTATCCGTCTCGCCCCTGATCATCTCGTAAGGCCTTATCCTGCATCCCATTTTCCTGATCAGCCCGCCCAGGAGATAAGCAAAATAAGCATAATAACTGGTGCTCACAGCTATTTCAAGGTGGGTCAGATCGCCGAAATAAACGGATGCTTTTTCAAAACCATGACCATAAGATTCAAGCAGGTTTTTAATATAAAAAGGATAAAGCCGCAGGTTGCATGTGATATAACATTTGGTCATCCAGAGCATGGTATTCCCGGGATCCAGTCCATGCCGTTCAACATGGTCGATAAACTCCTGTGCAATAATATTTACCGGAAGGCATTGGCCGGTATTATATGCCATACTTTTTTTGATGATGATCTCGCTGGATTGCATCAACCGGGCATTGATGCCGCCCCGTTTCAGGTTCGCGACCAGTAAAGGAGCAACCAGGTTATCCCAGTCGGGGAATAACAGGGTCTTGCCGTTGATCCTGGTTTCAAGATGAGGCAATATGTGCAACGATCTTATTTCATTGCTCTTTTGTTCCATCATGGAGTGATTCCGGAAGGAACGTATTGCTGCTTCAATCCTTGTCTCATATCCCATATTCGAATCATGTTCATCGATCTGGAGGATGAGATAGGGCTTGTTACAGTCGTTCAGCAGTTTTTTGAAATATTCGATTATGAAGGAATCAGGAGCACATTTAAAAGCAGTGATCAGCACGGGATAAAGATTTTTTATAGCGGTAACAGCTCTTACCGTTTCCAGTATCCTGGCGGCATAATACCAGGGGATCTTTTGAAGGAGAAGCCTGGTTTCTTCCGGGTTGAATTCATCCGGATCTATCGTATCCTGGAAGAAAGTTTTAACGCCCATCCCGGTAAAAATACCGGGAATACCTTTATTCATAGACCCGGAGAGCACCACATAAGGTCTTCCGAGCAGAACGACCGAAATATCCTTGTCATGCCGGAATTCCTTCTTAAACAGGGAAAACAGTTTTTTCTTTTGTTCTCGGGAATAAGTCAAGGCCTCTTCATAAGCTGATTTTACTTTTTCTGAAGTGATGGATGGGCCCAGGAAAGATCGCAGGCAATCGCTGAGTTGTTTGGCCACATAACGGTTCCCTTTTGAGAAATCCAGCACAGGAGAAATCAACTTCCCGGAGATCCGTTTGTCTTTCAGGGTAAAGACCAGGGATGCGGAATATTGCGTATAATAACAATAATTTCTTTCGGTGTTTTCGGCTTTATCCCTTGTTTCCAGGGATACCGGAAGAAAAATAAAATCCGCCCTGCCGGCCAGCCAGGCTGCATGACCATGCATGGAATCAATGGGTGCGCAAAATTCGGCTCCCGCGATCCGCTTACCGGCTTTTACCGGGTCGGGATAATTCACACTTGTCACTGTACGTATGGATAAATTCCCGAAAAATCTTTCCCATAGGTTCAGGTCCTCGAACAAATGAAGTGAGGCCGGCAATCCTATGATAATATCGCTGCTGAAGCTATTCGTTCTGGGTACATGCATTAACCGTGCTCTTTCTTCAAGCAGATCCGGGACCGGGGAATCAAGGGCAACATGTTTTTTGGTTTCATAATCCCGGCCGCATAGGAAACCGTAAGCTTCCTGCTCTCCATCAACAGTAGCCAGGCTGATCTGGCAATGGTTCGTACAGTAAGTGCACCTCTCGGAACGGATCACTATAGCCTGCCTGTAAAGGCCGAGTCCCCTGAACCTCTGGACAGACGGCTTTTCTTCCCCGGCCAGGAGGGCAACCCCGAGCGCACCGGTAAGATGGCAATACGGGGAAACAAATATTTTCTTTTTCAGCCTTTGTTCAAATGCGGCAACCAGGGATTTATTTTTTGCCGTCGCTCCCTGGAAACAAATGTGATCCCCTATGGCTCCTTCGAGAGCCACTTTCTTCAGGTAATTTTCGGTGACCGAATGAAGGATGGTTGCAAGGATCTCATTCACAGGATAACCTTTATTCAGCAAATGGTTTGTGTCGCGCTCCATAAAAACGGTGCAACGGTCACTCACCAGTGGTGCAGATGCCCCTTCGGTTTTAAGGGAATAGTCCGAAAGCTCGCAACCCAGTTTCCTGGCCTGTTCTTCCAGGAAGCTGCCTGTGCCGGCGGCACAGACAGCGTTCATTTGCGAAAAAGTGACAATTCCGTTGTGCATCAGGGTGAACTTCGAATCCTGTCCGCCGATCTCGATAATCGTATCGGTATCGGGATCCAGTTCATATGCAGCCCTGGCATGCGCGGTGATCTCATCAAGGATCAGGCCGGCATGGATGATCTTCCCGATAAACTTCCTCCCCGAACCGGTCACCCCGGCATTTTGAATGGCCACCCTGACGCCCGGTTTACCGATCAGTTCATCCAGGGCTTCAAATATTGACTGGACGGCTTCGACCGGTTTACCGGCGGTATAGGTATAAAAACCTGCGAGTGGTTTATGATCCGTCGTTATCAGTATCGCTTTTGTACTTGTCGATCCGATGTCGATGCCAAGGATGGTCATGTATTCATGCCCTGGCCGCAGGGCCTGGTAAAGATCAACTTGTACATCCGAAGTATGCGCAGAAATAAATGGTTTGAAGCTCCATGCATCTTCCTTTTTGAATTCGGGGTATCCCGAAAGGGTCAACGCCAGGGGAGGATAAAAATAGGTCTTTCCTGTATCCTCCGGAAGCAATATTTCATCCAGAGAAGTGAATCTCTTTGCTGCCGGATGGTGTTTTTCCTGCAGCCATAAATAAGCAGCCCCTGCAGCGCCCATGCAATGAGAATATTCATGCAAAAGGAAACGGGTACCCAGCAGTTCCTCAAGGTGCCGGACCACCGCATGATTTTTAGAGACCCCCCCTGCAAAAACAATTGGTGGGAGGATGACTTCCTGGTTGAACAGGGTATCCACTATGTTTACAGCCAATCCCCTGCACAGGCTGTCGCATATCGCCCCGAGGGAATAACCCCTTTGCTGCGCATGGATGAGATCGGTCTTTGCAAAAACCGAACATCTTGATGCAATATCAGGAATAGTCTCCTTATTCCTTTGCGCAATTTCACAAAGTTCTTCGATACCAGTCAGGTTAAGCCGGAACGCCTGCTGGTCAAGAAAACTGCCGGTCCCTGCGGCACAGGAAGAATTTGACCTGGATGATTCAAAAGTTCCTTCCCCGTCGAATTTTATCAGAGTAAATTTCTCAGCTCCGACCATCAGGATGGACCTTGCCTGGCGGCAAAGCATTTTTACAGCCCTGATGAGGGCAAGCTGTGGGTTGTATAAAGCGACCAATTCCGGATTGAAGAAGGGAGCAGCACAAACGGCAATGCCACGGATACCCGGCAGATCCATGTTTTTCCCGGCGGTCTTCAGACATTCGCGGATCTGTCCTTTATGAAAAAGATATTCTGTTTCAAGGATCCGCCCCGAAAGATCCATCCTGACAACCGAAATGGTTACCGAACCGATATCTATTCCAAGCAGTGTCTCAGGGTGAGGATTTTCAGCATCAGTCCGGTAGTCAGGGGTCATAGAGTCAAAAATAAGCCGAGAACGGGAAAGCAAAAACAAAGCTTTACCAAAGGTAAGGAATGTTTGGCATAAAAACACGGAGACCGGATTTTATATGGCCGGGTTCACCTTATATCTTTCCGGTTCCGTGCTTTACTGCCTGTCGGTATTGATAACTGGATCGGATAACCAACCGTTTACTTTTCCCCAATATAATCTTTCAGGTTTTTTACATAATGTTCGAATGCCCTGAGCCCTGCCGACGTGATTCTGCATGTAGTACGCGGCATTTTTCCTTTAAACGACTTGGTCACTTTGATGTATCCGGCCTCTCTGAGTTTCTCTATCTGCACGCTCAGGTTACCTGCCGTCGAACCGGTTTTTTCACGGATGAATACAAAATCGGCCTCGTCGGCTCCAACCAGGATAGACATGACAGCCAGCCGGAGCTGGGAATGAAGCAGGGGGTCAAGGTCACGAAACATCTTGCTTCTCTTTAAGCTTCAATAAATGCCCCGGAATGATATATCCGGCAATAATCGATATGGTGAGACATGCCAGTTGTATCTCCATGACAAAATCAGAATGGTAAAAGAAAGCAATGAAAACGGTACCTGACCAGCAGATCACCGCTCCTGTCATCAGCGGCCTGAAGCGGTAAGCCAGCACTGCGATCACATAACCCCATAAAAGGTAAATATTGCCTATGCCTTTCTGAAGGTTATTTCTTGCCGAACTGATCATTGTGTTGATCAGGTCAAGGCTTTCTTTTTCTGATAATGATTTTTCCATAATCTGAATTTTTTAATTTTCTGCAAATATAAACTAGTTTATAACATAAACCAAATAAAATTGAAAATAAATTAATTTTTTTTCCGTGAGGAAGTTATTCGGTGATATCCCTGAGCTTTCTTGTTTTAAAATAGGATCCATGGCTGCAGTCATGGTAAATTATGAATACCCTCACCGGCATACCTGCTGCGGGTATTGAAAGTCCAAGGGTTATCCAGTAGGATACGGACAGGCTTTCAAACATTAATACGATATAAAAAAGGAAGGCGGCTGTTTTTCAGCCGCCTTCCTTTCATTTCGGGTATCAATGTTCAAAAATCAGTTTATCGACCTTCCTGAATGTGTCGGTTGTTCCTGTGACTTCGATCTTACAGAGGTACATGCCCGGTGTCATGTTAAGTTCGTCCGGATGGACGGTCACCTGGTATATTCCTGCACCCTGGTCTGCATCGACCAGTGCACGTATGGTCTTACCGAACATATCGGTGATGACCAGTTTCACATGGCCGGTTTCAGGCAGGGTGTAAACGATATTAGAATGATCCTCGAACGGGTTAGGATAACAGAACATGGAGAATGACTTATGGGGATTAACCACATCGTACATCTTCAGGTTGAAGTTGTCCAACCTGTGGGCTTTCGGATCTGCAAATTCGCTGCCCGTTATAAGGCTGAAGATCTGAGTTGCCTCTGCAACCGGATTTTTAGCGTTCATTGTCAGAGAGATGATAGGATCATCGTTCTGCAATGTGAGTGGTTTTGTGTCGGACCATGCGAGTGCGATCTTACCGTTACCGATCACGTATTTCATTCCATCGAGTGAAGTGTTGACGCTGTTGATTTCGAAACGGGTCTGATCGTAGCCCATGAACAGGGTCATGGCACCCAGGTCAGCAATCTGGTTGCTCCTGATATTATAGATAAAGCGTTCGTTAAACGGGATAATTTGAACACCGTCATCTACAACAGTGAGGTAGGAAGCATCCTTCATGCCGGTGGGGATATAGGACCCATTTACATCACCCACACAGAGGCCCATGATGTTACGGGAAAGCGGTGACGGGATAACGCTTACGGTCGGGTTATCAAACATCCAGTCGCCGGCAGGGTATGAATCGATTGCTCCTACCGTACGAAGTTTGATGTAGAGGGCATCCAGACCGGTCAAGGTGTTGCTGGCATTGACATCTGCAACAGCCAGGGGTAGGCCTGTTAGTGGTGGCGACAGGGCTCCGATTACCTGAAGCTGGACAATAAGGGCATCTGTTGCGTTATTACCGCCCCAGATTCCGTTGAAGGAAGCTTCGAGCCGGTAAGTACCTGCAGGAACATCAGAAAAGGCGAAGTAACCCGGATCATTGGAGGAATGTGCGTTTGGGCCTGTCGTTTCTGTTGCTGCGATAATCCCGGTAGCCAGGTTCCTCAGGTTAACAGTAACACCATTAAGACCAGTGTTATAGCCGTTCTGGTAATATACATAACCATCAAGATTCGGATGTGCCGGTACGATCGTTATATTCATCGAATTGCAACCGGTACAATCAGTCGTTGGGTCAGTTTCACAAACGGTGATTGATCCGCATCCGCAGGGTGGGTAGGGTCCCCAGCTAACGGTTATACAGTTTGTACCGTCACCGGAAATAACCGTTCCTCCAATCACCGTCCAGGTATACAAGTGGCCGTTATAATTCGGGGTACAGTAAGTAGCTGTTGTATCAGCAGGCACTGTTACAGGTCCTGTGATGACAGGTGCGGGTTGCTGGTGTATGATGATGTCTGTTGATGTTTCCCTCGCGCAGCCATTACAGGCTGTGGCAACCACGTTGACATTGCCAGTCCCGCAGCAGCTCCACTGAACAGTAATTGTTGCGGTATTATTTCCCGACATGATCGTCCCTCCGGTCACAACCCATTCAAAGGTCGGATCATTATTATTGTAACAATGAGGTACAGACCCGGTAGTATATGCGTGATAGGTTACAATATTCCCCTGATTGCAGCAGGCCGCAACAGGTCCGGTGATACCGACATTCCACGCGGGTGGCTGGGTCACTGTCCAGCTCTTTGACTTCGTACATGAATTGGCATCTGTAACGGTTACGGAATAGCTGCCGGTGCTTAATCCGCTTATACTTCCGCTGGTTGCTGCATTGCTCCATAGGTAAGTATACGGGGTTACTCCTCCTCCGTATGTTACATCGATTGCACCGTTGCTGTAAGTATAGCATGACACATTGGTGACCACTCCGCTGATTGAAAGCGTCGACGGTTGCGTAACTGTCCAGGATCCTGTTTTGACGCAGGAATGGGTATCGGTAACAGTCACGGTGTAGGTTCCGGCAGTGAGTCCCGAGATTTCCGGCGCAGTTGCAGAATTGCTCCAGAAGTAGGAATATGGTGTGATACCTCCGGCGGCAGTGATGCTGATAGCCCCGTCATTGCCCCCATTGCACAATACTTCATCTGTAACGGTGCCTGTAACTGTCAGAGCTTCAGGTTCCGTAATCGTCCAGTTTCCCGTTACAGTACAGGAATGGCTGTCGGTAACAGTCACGGTGTAGGTTCCGGCAGTAAGACCTGAGATGTTCCGGGTTGTAGCAGTATTGCTCCAGAGATAGGTGTATGGTGTGGTACCTCCACCGGCAGTGATCGTGATAGCCCCGTCATTGCCCCCTTTGCAAAGTACGTGGTGCGTCACAGTACCATCCACGGTCAGCAGATCCGGCTCTGTGACTGTCCAGCTTCCCGTTACTGTGCATGTATGTGCATCGGTCACCGTGACGCTGTATGTTCCCGCTGTAAGTCCCGAGATATTCCGTGTTGTGGCATTGTTGCTCCACAGGTAAGAATATCCTGGTGTTCCTCCATCCGGAGTGATACTGATCTGGCCATCATTGCCACCCTTGCAGCGTACATTCTGGTCAACAGTCCCGGAAACAGTCAGTAACGGTGGCTGGCCGACAGTGGTTTGGCTGTAATTCCTGCATCCGAAGTTGTCGGTGACAGTCACCGAATAAGTACCGGCAGACAGGCCGCTCACAGTTTGTGTTGTAGCTGTTGTACTCCAGAGATAGGAATAAGGAGTAGTGCCTCCTGTCACAGATACGCTGACAACCCCGTCACTGAGCCCGAAACAGCTTACATTGGAAACAACATAAGCTGCTGCCGTGGGGTTTCGATGAATTGTCAGTATCATGGCATCGCTCACATTCGGGCAGGGTGAACAGGCTGTCAGATTCAGCGTCAGTATCACGGATCCTGCAAGAATATCAGCATTGCTGGGTGTATAAACCGGATTGATGATGCCAGGATTATCGAAAGTTCCGGTTCCTGATGTAGTCCAGTTCAACCCTGTATAATGCGTTGCCGTTGCATCATTGATCTTATAAGTAAACCCTTCACAGATCATGGCATCAGCCCCTGCATAGGCCACAGGCAATCGGCTGATGCAGAGTTTCATCGTATCGGTTACATTCGAACATGGCGAAAAGGCTTCAAGGTGCATCACCAGATAAACGCAACCTGCAGCAATTCCAGCAGCATTGGGGGTAAAAACTGGATTTATCGCATGGATATCGGAGAATGTACCACCACCATTGACTACAG
>Ga0182021_10004785_pt1 | contig 15962 bp, 10 predicted proteins | sample 612E3MmetaG_FD_120493 | JGI IMG/M metagenome (GOLD analysis project Ga0182021, IMG submission 120493) | Permafrost microbial communities from Stordalen Mire, Sweden - 612E3M metaG (Illumina Assembly) | ecosystem: Environmental > Terrestrial > Soil > Wetlands > Permafrost | place: Sweden... | reverse complement strand
CCGACTCAGGAACCTATCGATCCGGTGCGGTTTATCAGTAACTATTCTTCCGGTAAAATGGGAATTACCCTTGCTGATGCAGCAGCAGAGTACGGAGCAGATGTTGAACTTGTACTCGGTCCTGTAAGTATACTACCGGGGAATAAATCAATTAAGATTATTAATGTACAAACAGCTGATTCGATGGCTGTTGAATGCATTTCAAGATTTCCAGGATGTGATATCGCCATTTTATCTGCTGCGGTAGCTGATTTCACCCCGGAAGATGTTAAAAGAAAGAAGATTAAAAAAGATAAAAGTGAATTTGTACTGAAGCTTAAACAGACAACTGATATCGCTGAAGAACTCGGCAAATCTAAAAAGCCTTCTCAGTTCCTGGCTGGTTTTGCACTCGAAACAGATAACGAATTGGAGAATGCAAAAGGAAAGCTGTTCCGTAAGAATATGGATATTATAGTTTTAAATTCACTTAACGAGAAAGGATCCGGATTTGGACATGATACAAACAAGATCACGATAATTGATAAATACAATAATATTGATAAATTTGAGTTGAAATCTAAAGAAGAAGCTGCAGTGGATATTCTTATCAAAATTATTTCAATGATTCAATAATTTATCAGATGGCATTTTTCCGATTTCCGAAATATTATTTTTTCCTTCTGCTGGTTTTAGTTCCTGATATAATTAATGCACAGGAACTTAACTGCAATGTGCAGATCTCTGCGCAGAGGATACAGGGATCTAACCGGCAGGTATTTGAATCGATGCAAAAAGATATTTATGAGTTTCTGAATAATACAGTGTGGACAAACCATGTCTTTAGTTATGCTGAAAGATTAGATTGTAATATTCTTATTAATCTTAGTGATCAGTTATCAGCAGATGAATTCAAGGGAACAATCCAGGTTCAGCTTCGGCGGCCGGTTTTCAATACTACCTATAATTCCACGATGCTTAATTTCATCGACAATAGTTTTCAGTTCAGGTATGTTGAATTTCAACCCCTTGAGTTTGATCCCAGTACTTACAAGTCAAACCTGATATCTGTACTCGCATACTATACTTATATAATCCTTGGATTTGATTATGATTCCTTTTCCCCGTTGGGAGGTACCGAGTTTTTCCAGATGGCTGAGAAAATTGTTACAAGTGCCCAGAATGCTCCCGAGCCGGGTTGGAAACCCTATGACGCCTCCCGGAACAGAAACAGGTACTGGCTGGTAAAAAATATCCTTGACAAGGAATATGAAGGAGTGAGACAATTCCTTTACGAATATGATATCAATGGCCTCGATAAAATGGAATCAAGAATAGCTGAAGCAAGAACCAGCATTGTTGAGAGCCTCAAACTTGTTCAGGATGTTTACCGGAAAAAACCTGATCCTTTCATGTATTACCTTCAAATTGTAATGGATTCGAAATCAGAAGAGCTGATAAATATTTTTTCCGAGGCATTTCCTGAGGAAAAAAGCCGTGTTGTGCAGATACTTACAGAAATAGATCCTGCCAACAAGGCAAAATATGAAAAGATTAATTCAGCCAGCGCACCATAATTTCAGGTTATGCTCTTAAAACTATTCGTTCAAAACTATGCTCTTATCCGGGAACTGGACGTTGAATTTGAAAACGGTCTGACAATCATTACAGGGGAAACAGGTGCAGGAAAATCAATTCTTCTGGGAGCTCTTTCCCTGATTCTTGGAACACGGGCCGATACAACGGTGCTTCTTGACAAAAACGACAAATGCATTGTGGAAGGCACATTCAGGATTGAAGAATATGATCTTAATGAATTTTTTATCTCAAATGAGCTCGATTATGAACCTGTTTCAATTCTTAGAAGGGAGATAAACCCCTCGGGAAAATCACGGGCCTTTATCAACGATACACCCGTAACCATAAACCTGCTGAAGGAACTTGGCGACAGGCTGATAGATATCCATTCACAGCATCAGACCCTTATGCTAAGTGATAATTCATTTCAACTGAATGTAATTGATTCATTTGCAGGTACGGCTAAATTAAAAAGTACTTTCAGGGAAGGTTATTCAATTTACCTGAAGTTAAAAAAAGAGTACTCAGCTGCAAAAGAAAAAGCAGACAGGAACAGGACTGATATGGAATATTACCAGTTTCAGCTTGCCAGGCTTGAGGAAGCTGGTCTCAGACCGGGAGAACAGGAAGAACTGGAATCGGAACAAGAACTTCTGGCCCATGCTGAGGAGATAAAAATGGCTCTGACGAGGTCATCAGATCTCTTTTCTGCTGAAGAATTTTCAATACTCTCAATGTTAAGGGAGGTTAAACTCAATATTGGGAAAATAAAAACATTTCTGCCGGGTGGTGAGAAACTTCTGGCAAGAACTGAATCTTCGTTAATAGAACTGGCTGATCTGACAGATGAGATTGAGAGACTGGCTTTCTCGATTGAAGCAGACCCGGACAGGCTCACTCAGGTAAACAACAGGCTTGATAATATATATTCACTGATCCAGAAACATCATGTAAAAAATCTTAATGAACTTATAATTAAGAAAGAAGAGATAAAAACTCTGATAAATTCAATAGTTTCGGGGGATGAACGGATAATTGAGCTGGAATCAATTCTTGAAATAAGCAACAGTTCTTTGAAGGTCATTTCTGAAAAGATATCAGCCATGAGACAGAGAGTGTTACCTGAGATAGAACTTAAAATTACAGGGTTGCTGAAACAGCTGGGGATGCCGAATGCAAAATTCAGAATATCACTTACCAGGTCAGATGAATTCGGTCCGACAGGTATTGACCAGGCTGACTTTCTGTTTTCTGCCAATAAACAGATAGCTCCTGAAAATCTTGCAAAAATAGCTTCCGGGGGTGAGCTGTCAAGGGTTATGCTTAGCTTGAAATCGTTATTTACCAGGAATAATAATCTGCCTACGATCATCTTTGATGAGATAGACGCCGGTGTATCCGGCGAAGTTGCTGACAAAGTCGGACAGATACTTTCGGGAATGGGGAAATATATGCAGGTCATAAATATAACACACCTCCCGCAGGTAGCTTCAAGAGGTACAAAACATTATCATGTTTATAAGGATGATACTGAGGGCTCATCTTTTACCAGGGTTAAATTGTTAACGAAGGAAGAAAGAATTCTTGAGGTTGCGAGATTGCTGAGTGGTGCAGAAGTCACTGAAACGGCATTGAAAAATGCACGTGAACTTCTTAAGGCAGCTATAAACTGATTTACTCTTAATTAAATTAGAATGAATGAAGGACTTTTACATGGGAAAAAAGGGATTATTTTTGGCGCCTTGAATGATAGATCGATTGCATGGCACGTTGCCCTGAAAGCATGGAAAGAGGGAGCTGAACTGGTTCTTACAAATTCTCCTGTTGCTCTCAGGCTGGGAACTTTAAGTGAGCTGGCTAAGATCACCGGAAGTAAGATAATACCTGCCGATGCAACCAAAATGGAAGATATTGAGAAACTGATTGCCGAAAGCATGACCATTTTCGGAGGTAAATTTGACTTTATTCTGCATTCAATCGGCATGTCGCCAAATGTAAGGAAGGATATACCCTACGAGAATACAAGCTATGAAAATATGCTTAAGACATTCGATATTTCAGCTCTCAGCTTTCACAGGGTCCTTCAGACTGCTTACAAGTCAGATGCTCTGAAAGAGTGGGGGTCGGTTGTGGCATTATCATATGTTGCAGCACAAAGGACACTTTCAGGTTATAATGATATGGGTGATGCCAAGGCCCTTCTTGAATCCATTGCACGTAGTTTCGGTTATATCTATGGCCGTGATCATAAAGTAAGGATAAATACTGTATCCCAGTCCCCAACCGCTACCACGGCAGGCAGCGGGATTCATGGCTTTGATTCCCTTATCGATTTTTCCGAAAGGATGTCACCGCTGGGAAATGCCACAGCTGAAGAATGTGCTGATTATTGTGTTGCATTGTTCTCAGATCTTACCCGTAAAGTAACAATGCAGAACCTGTTTCACGATGGAGGCTTCTCAAGCATGGGCATGAGTCTGAAAGCTATTGAGCAATACAGGAAGAGCTTTGAGGAATGTGACGAGGGGAACAGCAAATAAGTAATAAGTATAAAAACCTATTTTTCAGGCGACTTATATTTTGGTGAGTCGCTTTCTTTATATTTGGCAGGTATATAACCCTGAACCATATGATAAAAATTATACTCCTCGTCGTTTTTTACTTTACTTTTCCACTGATAATTATCTATTTATGTAAAAGATGGTCGTTCCTTAAGAAATTAGGAGCAATCGTTCTGGCTTATGGATTTGGTCTTTTGATAGGTTCCACAGGGATTTTACCCCAGGGAAGTGCCGGTTATAAGCTTGCACTTCAGGGAAAGACAGCTTTACCTAAGACTGAGTTGGAATCGCTTATCAAACAAGGAAAGGCAACTGAAGATGATCTGTATGTTAACCGGATTGCTTCTGTTCAGGATATTATTCCCTCAGTTGTTGTTCCTCTCGCATTTCCTTTATTACTCTTTTCGCTCAACCTTAAGCGGTGGCTTCGTTATGCGAAAAAAGGGTTTATATCGGTCGTACTGGCTCTGGTAGCCGGACTTGTGATGGTTACAGCGGGTTTTTTTATCTGGAAAGATTCAATACCGGAAAGCTGGAAACTTGCAGGGATGTTCGAAGGAATCTATGCCGGCGGAACCCCTAATTTTGTTGCAATTAAAATGGCATTGAATGTCAATCCGACCCTTTTTGTTATAGTCAGTACATATGATATGATAGTTGGGGCTTTTCTTGTTCTCTTCTTTATTACAATAGCTCCCCGTATATTCAGATTGATTTTACCTCCGTTTGATGAATCGAAAGGGATAGCAGTTGATGAAGCGGTAATTGCCAGTCAGACAGATGACCTCGAGGATTATTCGGGAATGTTTAAAAAAGGAGTGCTCCTGCCATTGCTCGGGGCTCTGGGCCTTTCTGTCCTGATATTTGCAGCTTCGGGAGGTATTGCTTTGCTATTGCCCGGAATTCCTATGATGGTAGTAGTTATACTTTCAATTACCACACTGGGACTCTTATTTTCACTGTTAAAATCCATAAACAGCATAGAAAAGACATTCCAGCTTGGAATGTATCTGATCCTGGTATTTTCCCTGATAATAGCTTCAATGGCAAACATCAGAACAATGTTCGGTATTGGGATGCTAAACCTTATATTATTCATAACCTGGTGTTATTTTGGATCCCTGATATTGCATATAATCCTGGCAAAAATATTCAGGATTGATGCTGACAATTTTCTTATAACATCGGCTGCCTTTATTTTCTCTCCTCCATTTGTACCCATGGTGGCCAATGCACTCAAAAATAAAGATGTTATCGTTACGGGAATAACGGGAGGTATAATAGGTTATATCGTAGGCAATTACCTTGGGGTCGCCCTTGCGTATTTTCTGAAGGGGTTTTAATCTAGAACAAATAATTCAATCCGATTGAAAATCCGATATTGCCATCCTGTTCATTAAATGCTTTTCCGATATCAATCGCAACTACAAAGTTCTGGTTCATAACAAGCATCACGCTGACCCCTGCACTCTGGTGAAACTTTTCTTTTCCCGGATTAAAGTAATCGGAATAAATCTCTGTCGGATAAATTTCCTGGAACCTCGTTGGCAGATCAGATGGCAGTTTGATATTTTTTGTAACTCGTCCGAAATCGTAAAATCCATTAAGGCCAAGATAACAATCCTGCTTCAAAAACTTGAAATATACCGGTTTCCAGCGCAGTTCAACATTACCCATGAAGAAACCATCACCCACAACCCTGTTTCTCAGAATTCCTCTTAATGTTTTGGAACCTCCCAATCCTTCAGATGTGGCGCCGGTCAGTCTGGAAGTAATTACCTGTGACTGATAGAAGAATGGGACCTCACCGGAAAGTGTTGACTGATAACCTAACCGGTAGACAAGTGAGAGGTCATTTTTGATTAATGTAAAGTACTGGCGATGTGTGATATATAATCTGGAAAAGCTCCAGTCATTTCCGAGGAATTTTGGAGCTACTTCAATACCAATCTCTGTCCAGATGCCTTTCATCGGATTTGGTTTGTTGTCGCGACTGTCCCAGGTAAGACCAGCCTTAAGTGAATTTACCCATCCGCCACCAGCCTCTTCAGGAGATATTATTCCGAGTGCTTTATATCTCTCATACAGACCCGGCTGGTCGGTAACAGAAGGCAATTTATCATTTTTTCCTCTGTTGAGTTTATTTATGTCAACAGAGCCGACTGTAAAATCCTGGAAGGCAAAACCTGCGCTCCATTTAAGATGGTCGCCTGATAGTTTTCCCTGAAAATCATTCTTAAATCTGAACTGGTTCCTCTTAATGCGATAAAACATCCTTGTACGGTAGGGGGGGCTGGTCAGCTCATCATCCATCCAGCTTTTATTATAAACAGCCTTATATCCGTTAAATCCGTAAAAATCATATGCCTGGTCAGGAAGATAGCTCAGGTCAGTAATTGTTTCCACTCCCGGTATGAGATGATTTGATTCAAACATAAACCTGAAGATCCCGCTTCCTTTTGTATAATGTGATATTTCGGTGTAGGTGTGATCAAGAAAGTCAGGATACTTGCTTCCATCTCCGTAATTGAAAAATTCTGCAAGGGCTCCGTACTGAAATCCAAGGTCGGAGTCAAAGGTAACGGCAGGGAGTGCACCGCCGAAATTCCAGCCGGTCTTCACCTTCTTTTCCTGAGCAGATACCGTGAGTACCAGCATAAATACAAGCATAACAGAAAGGGTCTTTTTCATAGGTTAAGGTTTTGGTTCATTGCGTTAAAGATAAAGAAAAATGGAAATGACAATGTCTTTTTTTTATATTTGCTACCTTAGAAACTTAATAATACGACTAAATGCTTACTGGATTACTTATAAAAAATATCTCATATCTTGTTCAGACAGAAGATATTCCTCAACTAAAAGTGTGTGGTGAAAAAATGTCGGAGCTCAACACAATAAAGGATGCATTTCTCTATATCCTCGACGGTTACATTGTTGATTTCGGGAAAATGAAAGACCCCGGTTTTATGCAGATTCATAATGAAAATCCGGGTATTGAAATTTTAGATGCAACGGGGAAACTTGTTTTTCCTTCATTTTGTGATTCGCATTCTCATATTGTTTATGCGGGTAGCCGTGAGATCGAATTTACTGACAGGATAAAGGGGCTGTCATATGAGGAGATTGCAAAAAATGGAGGTGGTATTATTAATTCTGCAAAAAAACTTCACGATACCACAGAAGATGATTTGTTCAATCAATCTCTAACAAGAATAAATGAGGTGATAAAGTCCGGCACCGGTGCCATTGAGATAAAAAGCGGATATGGCTTAAACCTTGAAGATGAGCTTAAAATACTAAGAGTTATCAGGAGAATAAAGGATTCTTGTCCTGTAGAAGTGAAGGCAACTTTTCTTGGTGCCCATGCGATCCCGGCTGAATCCAAAAACAGGAGGGAAGAGTATGTTGATCTTATTATAAACGAAATGATTCCGGTAGTAGCTTCTGAAGAACTGGCTGACTTTATAGATGTTTTTTGCGACAGGGGCTTCTTTTCTGTTGAAGATACCGAGAGAATATTAATGGCAGGTATGAAATACGGCCTTATTTCTAAACTTCATGCAAATGAACTTGATTACTCAGGAGGCATTCAGACAGGAGTAAAATACAACGCTCTGTCTGTTGATCATCTTGAATGTACCGGGGATGAAGAGATCAAGGCACTCCTTGGATCGGAAACAATGCCTACCCTGCTTCCGGGATCAGCATTTTTTCTTGGATTAGCCAATCCGCCCGCAAGGAAGATGATCGATGCAGGATTGCCTGTGGCTCTGGCTTCGGACTATAATCCTGGCTCATCCCCTTCGGGGAATATGAAAATGATCATGTCTCTGGGTTGTATTAATTTAAAAATGCTTCCTGAAGAGGTAATAAATGCGGTAACAATAAACTCAGCTTATGCTATGGGACTCTCGGAGTCTCATGGATCAATTGCAAGAGGCAAGGTTGCTAATGTGTTTATTACAAAAGAGATACCATCATACGAATTTATGCCATATGCATTTGGCAGTGATCTGATTGAGACAGTAATACTTAAGGGAAAAATTATTAATTTATTAAATCTATAAAAATCGACCCCCCACCCCCCCTGAAGGGGGGCTAAAACATTAGTATGTAAGTAATTAACACCCCCACCTTGGGGGGGCAGGGGGGTAAAACTAAAAAAACAATATCATATTTATGGAGAAAAAGATTATAGAATGTGTTCCCAATTTCAGCGAAGGAAGGGACATGATAAAAATTAACCAGATAACTGATGCAATTGAGTCTGTTCCGGGGATTAAACTTCTTGATGTTGATCCGGGAAAAGATACAAATCGAACGGTAGTTACATTTGTGGGGAGTCCGGAAGCAGTTTCTGAAGCTGCCTTTCGTGCAGTTAAAAAAGCCTCAGAAGTTATTGACATGTCGAAGCATCATGGGGAGCATCCCCGTATGGGAGCAACTGATGTTTGCCCGTTTGTCCCGGTATCGGGAATATCAATGGAGGAAACTATTCTGATTGCCCGGAAGGTAGCTGAAAGGATTGGTGTGGAGCTGTGTATACCAGTATATTGTTATGAGAATGCAGCATTCACTGAAGAAAGAAGAAACCTTGCGAACTGCAGATCAGGTGAATATGAAGGACTCAGTAAAAAGCTTGCCGAACCTGCCTGGAAACCCGACTTCGGACCGGCAGTCTTTAATGAACTTTCAGGAGCAACAGCAGTCGGCGCCAGGGACTTTCTTATTGCATTCAATGTGAATCTCAATACAACCTCAACAAGACGGGCAAATGCAATTGCATATGACGTCAGGGAAAAGGGGAGGCCAGTGAGAGAAGGGAATTCTGTTACAGGAAAGATTGTCAGGGATGAAAATGGCGAACCATTGATGATACCGGGAGCTCTTAAGTCAGTTAAAGCAATTGGTTGGTTTATAAAGGAGTACGGTATAGCACAGATCTCAATGAATCTGACAAATATCTCCGTTACGCCGGTGCATATCGCTTTTGATGAGGTATGCAAAAAGGCTGATGCCAGGGGAGTACGGGTCACCGGGTCTGAACTTATAGGCCTGATACCTCTGAAGTCGTTGCTCGATGCAGGGCGTTATTTCCTTGCAAAACAGCAGCGGTCAGGTGGTGTATCGGATGACGAACTCATTAAAATCGCAATCAGATCGATGGGTCTGAATGATATTCATCAATTCAGACCTGAAGAAAAAATAATTGAATTTGTCATGGCTGAAGAAGGCAGGCACAGACTAATCGACATGAACCTGAAAGCATTCATGGATGAGACAGCTTCAGAATCGCCGGCTCCGGGAGGAGGTTCTGTTTCAGCTTATATGGGGGCTCTCGGAGCAGCTCTTGGGACAATGGTGGCGAATCTTTCCAGTCATAAGAGGGGATGGGACGACCAATGGCAGAAATTCTCAGCATGGGCTGAAAAGGGAAAGGCAATTCAGAATGATCTTCTGCAACTTGTTGATGATGACACCGATGCCTACAATAAAATAATTGAAGCCCATGCACTTCCTAACAAATCTGAAGAAGAAAAACTGATAAGAGATGCTGCAATTCAGGAAGCTACTATAAATGCGACACTTGTTCCGTTAAAGGTGATGGAAACTGCCTTTCCGGCTTTCGGGTTAATTAAAGAGATGACCGAATCAGGAAATCCGAATTCTTTAACAGATGTCGGAGTAGGGGCATTAGCTCTTGGAGCATGCATTAAAGGGGCATTTCTTAACGTAAGAATCAACGCCAAAGGTTTAAAGGATAAAGATTATGTAAAAACTATTATTTCAAAATGTGAGGATCTGGAATCAAAAACTATAACCGCAGTCGGGCAAATCACTGATATTATTAATAGAGAGATCAACAATCTGTGACTTGTTATCAAAATAAATTAAAAAAAACTTAAGTATGATTATTGTCATATGAAATTAATAAATAAATTAGCTATCTGATTATTTACCTAATTACCTAAACTAGATCGTATGAAAAGAATCCTAATGCTTTTTTCACTGTTGCTATTGACAGGTACTCTTGTTATAGCCCAGACAGTGCAAATTACAGGGACTGTGACCAGTTCCGAAGATGGCTTGCCGGTACCAGGGGTGTCAGTTATTGTCAAAGGAACTACACTTGGTGCTCTTACAGGAATTGATGGAAGGTATGTTCTTTCAGTTCCTGCAAATTCTCAAACCCTGATGTTCAGTTTTATCGGCTTCAGGACCCAGGAGGTTGTCATTGCAGGGAAAACCAAGATTGATGTAACACTTCAGCAGGATGTATTTAAAGTTGATGAAGTTGTTGTTGTTGCTTACGGAACACAGCAAAAACGTGACCTTACAGGTTCTGTGGCATCAGTAAAAGGAGATGCTATAAAGAATACTCCCGTACAGAGCTTCGACCAGGCCCTCCAGGGGAAAGCTGCCGGGGTCGCAATCACGTTACCTAACGGTGTTCTGAACAACCCACCTATAATAAGGATTAGGGGATACAACTCAATATCAGGAAGTTCCTTTCCTCTGGTTGTTGTCGACGGTGTTCCGATAGCTACCGGAAACTTTGGAATAACAGCTTCTACCAACGCACTTTCCGATATCAACCCTTCCGATATTGCTTCAATGGACATTCTTAAGGATGCTTCGGCAACCGCTCTCTATGGTTCACGTGCAGCCAACGGTGTTATTCTTATTACAACCAAACATGGGGCAGGAGGAAAGACCAAAGTTACCTATGATGGCTATGTAGGATTAACCGAGCCATATCACGTTTTTAAGGTGATGAATGCCGCACAATACATTGACGAAAAGAATGCTGCAAGGATCAACATGCTTGGACCCAATGCTTCTCTGATTACCCAGCTTACTGATGCAAACGGCAATCCTATCAGCACCAATTGGGCTGACAAAGTTTACCGTACAGGTTTCCAGCATAATCATGCAATTACTATTTCGGGTTCAACCGCTTTGACCAACTATTTCCTTTCAGTAGGTTATTCGGACCAGCAGGGTATTGTGAGATCTAATAACTTTACTAGGAAAAACGCAAGGCTAAACATTGACCATAAAGTCAATAACTACCTTAAAATTGGCGCAAATATAGGTTACACAAATGGTTATAACACCTCACCTCAGGTGGGAGCGGACTATGCTACTGCTGCTTCAGCACGTCTTGCTTTTGTTATACCACCGGTTTTACCTGTTTATAATAATGACGGAACGTTGAATATTTACCAGGCCGGTATTGGCGGAGAGGGTGAACCTTTCGGTAATCTTGGTTACCCTAATCCTGTTGTTGTTCTTAAAGAAAACAAATTCACCAGTGAAACCGACAGGCTCCTGACTACTCTTTATGCAAGCATAACTCCGTTTAAGGGGCTGGAACTTAAAACACAGTATGGAATTGACGACTTGACTTCTGAAACGACCTTTTACTATAGTCCGATAAATGGTGATGGACAAAGCCTAAATGGCGATGTAGGAGGTCAGATTAGAAAATTCCGCAGATGGAACTGGTCGAATACGGCTAACTATACTACCATTCTGGCTGAAAAATATAATATCGGGCTACTTGCCGGTGTTGAGGAACAGCGTACTCTTGATAATGCCTCGTCATATGAAAAATATAATGTCAATGACCCGTTCTTTAAAACTTATCAGGGTTCCTGGACAAACGTAGCCATGGGCGGTGGTTCAATGGGAGAAAACTATTACATATCATATTTCGGACGTGCCAACTTCAACTTTAATAAGAAGTATTTTATTGAGGGTAGTGTCCGCCGTGATGGATTATCCGGACTGGCTGCAGGTAAAAAATATGGTACTTTCTTTGGTGCCTCAGCTATGTGGAATGCATCAAATGAAAAATTTGTTGAGGATGCAATCGGATCTATATTTTCAGATGTCCGTTTGAAAGCCAGTTACGGAAAGGTTGGAAATAGTTCGGCAGTCGGTGATTTCAGTTCCCTGTTCCTGTATGGATCGGGGCTTTATGCTACTGCTCCCACACTGGCATTTTCACAGGCAGGTAATGCAGATCTGAAATGGGAGACAAGCGATAAATACGATGCCGGTATCAGCTTCAGCCTTCTTAAAGACAGGATACAAGCTGAAATTAATTACTACTATAATAATATCAACGGCCTTGTTCTTTCAGTGCCTCAGTCACCTTCAAAAGGTATTCCGGGTGGCACCATTCCAGCAAACGTTGGATCGATGTATAACACCGGTGCCGAAATATCAATTACTTCGTATAACATTTCAAAACCGAATTTCTCATGGACTTCAACGTTTAATTTCAGTACATTGAAAAACAGGGTAACTGCCCTTGCTCCAGGTGTTACTGAAATATTCGGCTATACCGGAGGACTTGAAATTACAAACAAGACTGTAGTAGGCAAACCGGTAGGAGGTCTGTTTGTTGTTGAGACACGTGGTGTCGATCCACAAACCGGACGAAGAATATTTGTGAATAATGCTGGAAAAGAGGTTGAGTTCTATTATGAGAAGTCGGGAGACGCCAGGTGGCAGTACAAAGATGGTTCAGGAAATGCTCCGGCAATTTCACAATCATCTGATGGAAAAATAATGGGGTCAGGTATACCATCAATCTATGGAGGTCTCGACAACAATCTGGCTTACAAGAATTTCGATTTTTCACTTGGCCTTACTTATGCACTTGGTTTTGAACTATATAACGGATCAAAGGCAGGTCTGAGAGACCAGAGATGGTGGAATAACTCAGTTGAAGTTGCTCAGACATACTGGAAACAGCCGGGTGATATAACTGATATAGCAAAACCTTTCTGGGGTGATAATATATCAAACGGGCATAATTCACTTCCTCAATCCTCCTGTATAGAAAATGGAGATTATATGAAAGTACGGAACATTTCAATAGGTTATACAATCAAAAAACTACCTTCTGTTACAAATATTGAAAGCATAAGGATTTATTTCCAGGCATTTAACCTCCATACTTTTACAAACTATACCGGATCCGACCCGGAAGTGTCAAGTGTACTTGAGAGTGATGCAAACCGCAACTTAGCACCAGGCACTGACAGGAACTCTGCCCCTCAGGCAAGAACCTATACGATGGGTTTAAGTATTAATTTTTAATTAGCTAAAAGAAATGATTATGAGAAATATATTAAAAATATCAGTAGCTTTTCTGCTATTGCTTACAATCGGATGCTCCACAAAGCTCCTTGATCCGGTTCCTCAGACTTCACTTTCCGACCTGTCAGTGTTTGATAACAAGGACCGGATTGTGGCACAGGTAAACGGAATGTATGCAGCAGTGAAAAATGGATGGTACCTTGGTGGTAGATTCCAGTCTGTTGCCGATCTGAGAGGAGATAATTTTATCCCTCTGAGCAATAATTCTTATGTCAACTTTAACACCTGGAACCATCTTGAGATTTCGGCTACGATGGAAGTTAATGACGTCTGGAACCAAATCTATTCCTCAATTAACGTTATCAACGTATTTATGGATGGTTTGAAGACAAACTGGGATGGCGGTAAACTGAAAACCATACTCACCCAGGCTGAGTATGATCAATACACAAGCGAAGCACTTGCCCTACGTGCAATGTGCTACTTCGATCTTGTGCGTTTATACGCTAAACCGTATGTTCAGGGTTCTGGTGCTAATCCCGGTGTACCTCTCAGGATTAAAGCTGAAAAATCTGCCGGAGGTAACGATCTTGCAAGGAGTAGTGTAGCTGAAGTCTATACACAGGTACTTGCCGACCTCAATGCTGCTGAACCTTTGGCTATATCTTCATACGGCGACGATGTGCTGAACACCACAAGAATTCATAAAAACACTATTATCTCACTTAAAACCAGGGTTTTGCTTACCAATGGCGATTGGGCTGGTGTCGTTACAGAATCTGCTAAAATTGTTTCCGCAAATGCTCCTTTTGTAGCCCCATCGGGTGTGGCAAATACTTTAAGTGCCAGTTATCCGGCGATATTTACCACAAATACGACCAAGGAATCTGTCTTCACTGTACCGAATACTGACATTAACAACGGAGGAGTACAGAGTGCCATAACCTGGTATTTCAGTAAAGATTCGGGCGAAGCCTATTATCTGATTGGCACAAGTGCTGTTTATGCTGCAATGGATCCGACGGATATCAGAAGGAGCAGTATGGCTAAACTGAGTCCTGGTGGTACCCAACCTGATCAATTCTTCATAACCAAATACACTCATTTTACAACACTTCAGGACTGGTGTCCAGTTATCAGGTATGCCGAAGTTCTCCTGTCACGTGCCGAAGCTATTGTTCGTCAGGGAGGTTCAGTTACCCAACCGGCAGTTGACCTTCTGAATGCTGTAAGGACTCGTTCATTTCCGACAGGTGCCTATACGTTGGCAAGTTTCGGTTCGGCTGCTGCTTTCTATACTGCTATTCTTCAGGAAAGGAATTTCGAATTCCTTGGCGAAGGTATGCGCTCATTCGACCTGATGAGACTTGGATTGGATATCCCGGCAAAACCTGGTCTGACCATGGGTGATGTTGGTTTAATTGCATCATCCAGTTCAGCTTATGTCTGGCCAATGCCTTCGGGAGAACTTAGTTTGAATAAACTGCTTACTCCCTAACCTGTAATAGAAAATTATTAATAAGAAAAAAGGCTGTCTCGAAAGAGCAGCTTTTTTTTGCTCAGAGAATTCGCTTTATCACCCTGAGATGATGGGAATATCCTCCTATTTCAGGTTTGTAAATACCCTGATGATCAATTGTATCTATCCTGACTCTGCCTGAGGCGTGTATAACAAGTCCGCTGGAGATAATCATGCCAACATGTGAAATCTTACCTCGTTCATTGTCGAAAAAAACAAGGTCTCCTGCTTCTGCCTCGTTAATAAAATCTATATTTTTCCCCGTATCAGCCTGCTGCCAGCTGTTTCTGGGGATTTTAATACCATGTATCTTGTAAACAAGCTGGGTCAGTCCCGAACAATCAATTCCTGAAGGGATTCGTCCACCCCAGATATATGGGCTGTTTATGAACTTCATAGCAGTATCCGGCAATGAATCTTTTGTTGCAATGAATTTATTACTGAACTCAGGACTCGTAGTATAGGTATTTTTTCCAATAATAAAAGTTTTGTCTTCAAAATCCGGATCATAAACTTCACATCCGGGTTCGAGTACTATCTTTGTTTTGTCATTCTTATAGCAGAGCAAAGCCCTGTTAAGTGTATGTCCGCAGGAAAATCCTTCATCGGGGGAGGCCTGTTTGTGATCCATATCTATCCATCCGGAGTACTTATCGAAAAGAGTCTCAATTTTCAGCCAGTTTCCGGATTTGTCGACGATAGTATATTTTTCGCCGAAAAGAATCTGACTTAACATTTCCGATCTGTGCGATGGACCTGACCTTAGGGGCACAAAGACGTTTTCACATATATATTTATCCATTTAATCTGAATTTATGCCAAAATTACTAAATATCGCTGATTCTGTCCATGTGCTTATCAATGAGCATAGGTATTTTTTCTAAATAATTACTGAACTCATCCCCCCTTCCCCCTTCTCTTAACCCACATTGCAGCTTTGGGTTTGTAAAGGACTGATTTTATGAGCTATCATTTTTTAAAATTTCGGCAGGGGGGACAACGGATTTTTTTCTCACAAAAGGAGCATTTTTATATTTTAGCAGGTCGTATATTTTCTTCACTTCTTTTGTAGGTTCGGTACATTGACGTATAGAAATGGTTTCATCCTTTATATTGACCAGACTTGTGGTTACACATTTTTGGGTGTTCATTGTCCGCACTATTTCGCGCCAGTCGGAGTTTATCCCTTGCTGTTTCAGCTGGTAGCGTAT
>Ga0182021_10004784_pt1 | contig 15969 bp, 7 predicted proteins | sample 612E3MmetaG_FD_120493 | JGI IMG/M metagenome (GOLD analysis project Ga0182021, IMG submission 120493) | Permafrost microbial communities from Stordalen Mire, Sweden - 612E3M metaG (Illumina Assembly) | ecosystem: Environmental > Terrestrial > Soil > Wetlands > Permafrost | place: Sweden... | reverse complement strand
TTTGAAGCAGATGCTCCACTGACGGTAAAGGCAGTTCCCTGGCAAACACTTGTATTCGGACCGGCATTGGCAACCGGCGCCTTGGTAATGGAAAGTATCATGCTGCTGACGGCATTGGCACAGGGAGGATTTGCATTTGCTGTAAGCGTCAGGGTCACTGTTCCTGCAGTAATATCAGCTGCGCTGGGGGTATAAATGGGATTTATTATGATTTGATTATTGAATGTTCCTGTACCGGAAGTCGTCCACATCAGGCTGGAATAATTTGTTGCGCTTGCAGTTGTAATGGGATAAGCAGAGGAACTGCAGATCGTACTGTTCCCTCCTGCATTTGACGTCGGTGCCTTGGTTATGGTTAGTGTCATGCTGCTGACGGCATTGGTACATGGAGCGTTTGCATTTGCAGTCAGGGTCAGAGTTACTGTACCAGCCGCGATATCAGCCAGGCTTGGAGTGTAGACCGGATTTAATATCGTTGCACTGCTGAATGAGCCGGTACCGGATGTTGTCCAGGCCAGTGATGCATAATTGCTTGCTGTTGCTCCGCTTAAAGTATAAGTACCCGTACTGCATATGGTGGCATTTGATCCGGCGTTTGTTACGGGTGCTTTTGTAATGGAAAGGGTCATGCTGTTAGTCGCATTGGGACATGGTGCAGCTGCATATGCAGTAAGGGTCAGTGTGACTGACCCGGCTGTGATATCAGCAATACTCGGCGTATAGATCGGATGCAGTGCGGTTGGATTATTAAAGGTTCCTGTACCGGAAGTGGTCCAGAGCAGACTTATAAAATTAGTTGCTGACGAACCTGCAATGTTGTAGGTTCCGGAGCTGCAGATGGTATTGTTCCCGCCCGCATTGGCCGTAGCATTAAGACTGACCGTAACAGCTACCGGGACAGAGGTTGCAGTGCCGCATCCATTACCTATGGCTGAAATGATGACTTGGTAGTATGTAGTTGCGGCCAGAGCGGGTGTTGTGTAGGTTGCCGTATTGGCGCCAACCCCTCCGACAACATTGCTGTAAGGCCCTGCCAATGCACTTGCGCTTTGCCACTGATAAGTAAGGGAAGGTGTTCCCCCACTGGCGGTGACGCTCATCGTAAAGGTCGAACCGGAACAAATGGTACCTCCGGCTGGCTGACCTGTGATATATGGATCAGGAACAACGGTCACTGATGCACAATTGGTAACCAGGTTTGCACAGGTCGGCGTGGAAACTGTAATCACACATTGATAGAACCTGTTGCCGGTAAGCGCCGGAGTGGTATAGGTTGCGCTTGTGGCACCGGGGATATCAAAGAAGCCCATCGAACAATCAATCGCTGAAGCCTGCCATTGATAGGAATAGGTGGCAGTTCCGCCATCTGATCCTGCTGCAGCAGATAACAACTGAGTTCCTCCATCACAGACAACGGCACTGACGGGTTGAGTGGTAATATGCGGGATATGAACTGCAACTGGGTTTGAAACAACAGGATCGCATCCATTGCCAGTTGCCGAGATCAGAACATGGTAGTAGGTTGTTGCAATAAGCGATGGAGTGGTGTATGCATTCGTTGTTCCCCCTGAACCCCCGGACACATTGACCCAGGTATAGGGTGAATTTGATAATGAATATTGCCACTGGTAAACAAGGGAAGGAGTTCCTCCATGGGTTGTAACCGTCAATGTAGTTGTTGTACCGCTGCATATGGTAGCATCCGTGGGTTGTACATCAATGGTCGGGTCAGCTACCACGGTCAATGTTGCCGGATTCGAAACCGTGGTGTTGCAGTCACTTCCGGGGGACGTGACAATGCATTGATACTGGTAATTACCTGGAACCGAAATTCCGCTTACGGTGAAACTGACAGTTGTACTGTTTGTATAAGTTGCTCCCGCCGGTGTGCCATCTACCACATTATTCCATGTGGCACCATTAAAGTATTGCCATTGGTAGAACAGTGAAGGTGTTCCTCCCGAAGCTACAATTGTCATGGTATTAGACCCCCCGGTGCAAATGCTGTTTCCGGTGGGTTGGGTATTGATGATGGGATCCGCATGAACCGTCACCGTAATGTTATTCGATGTTACTGTTCCGCAACCATCACCGGTAGCCGAAATCACCACATGATAATATGTCGTCGCTACTAGGACCGGCGTAATATAGCTGTTTGTATTACCGCCTGATCCGCCCACAACATCTGTATAGGGTCCGGCAAGGGCAGGCGCACTTTGCCACTGGTAAAGCAGGGAAGGTGTACCCCCGGTTGCCGTGACATTCATGGTGGCGAATCCGCCTGTACAGATATCCGATCCGGAAGGCTGTATCGAGATTGCAGGATCACCTACAACGGTGTAGGAAACACCGGCACTGATGAAATCGCAACCGGATGCGTTGTTGGTAGTCAGCCTGTATTGGAAAGAACCGGTAACTGATGTTCCGGAAATCGTCATGGACGTGGTATTAAAATTCGTGTAGACTGAACCGGTAGGTATACCATTAGCCACACTTCCCCAAGAAGAAGTACCTGTATTATAATATTGCCACTGATAAACAGGCACACCTGTGCCTCCGGCGATCGTACTGCTTACAATGGTCGTACCGCCTGTACAGATAGTAGTATTTGTATAGGACGGAGGGGTCAGCGTGGGATCCGCAATAACGGTAACGGTCACTGTATTCGAAGTTATTGGATCACATCCTACACCGGCAGCTGATACATTACAACGGTATTGGTAACTGCCTGCCAAGGAAATTCCGGCAACATGGAAGCTTGATGTTGTATTTCCTGTATAAACCGCTCCCGCAGGAGTTCCGCCCACGACATTATTCCAGGTAACTCCATTATAATATTGCCATTGATAAAGAAGGGAAGGTGTTCCTCCTGTTGCAGAAACCACCATATTGGCGGTCGTCCCACCCGTACAGATATCTGCCGGGTTGGTGGGTTGTGTGTTGATCGTTGGATCCGCCACCACATGAACATGAGCCGCTGTTGTTACCAGGTCAGCACATGCCGGGGTATGTACGCCAATCACGCAATGATAATAATAGTCGCCTACAGTAAGGCTTGGGGTTATATAGGATGCCAGTGTTGCACCGCCAATCGTTGTCCAGGGCGCTACACCTGTCGGACTCGATTCCCATTGATAGGTGAAAGTGGCAGTTCCGCCAGCTGCTGCAGTAGTAAGTGTTATCGACCCGCCATTACAGATATTGGTAAGAGCTGCCGGTTGTGTTGTGATAACCGGAACAAAAACAGTGGCACAGGCAGAGGTGGCCGTGTTACAATCATTTCCAGTGGCTGAAACAAGTACATGGTAATAAGTGGTCTGGGCCAGGGCAGCTGTAGTATAATTTGGGCTGTTACCGCCAACATTTGCCCAGACGCCACCGCAACCGGTCGTGTTGGATTGCCATTGATAATTCAGGAAAGGTGTTCCGCCGGAGGCGGTTACGCTTAATCCGTAAGTTGTACCACTGCAGATGGTTGATCCGACCGGGTTGACGGAAATACTGGGATCCGGCACCACGGTAATATGGGAAACAGACGAAGTAGCCGTTCCGCAATCACAGGTAACGATACAATGGTAATACATATCGGAAACCAAAACAGGTGTTGTGTAAGATGAACTTGTGGCTCCCCCGATCGTTGTCCAGGGAATACCTCCGGTCGTACTCGATTCCCACTGGTAAGTATAGAGCCCGGTACCGCCGGAAGCCGAGACCGTCAATACCTGGGTTCCCCCTGTGCAAATGGTTGCATCGGATGGTCCTGTAATTACTACATCTGAAAACCTTGTGATTTGCATCTGGTCGTCGGATACGCAAAGCGGCGATGTGGCTATTTCCCATTGGAATACGTAGACTCCGGGGGTTGACATACCCGTTATCGTTGTCGTGGGGCTGTTCGGAGAAGTGATGGTAGCTGCAGGACCGCTTATCTTCGTCCAGGTCCCGGTTCCGTGTCCCGGATCCGGTGTATTGGCAGCCATCGTTGCAGTGTTGTTGTTGCATAATATCTGGTTCGGACCGGCAATGGCAATGGTCGGATTCGGGTTCATGGTCACGATGACATCATCAGAACTTGGAAGACAACCGTCATTGGTAATAGTCCATCTGAAAGTATAAACTCCCTGGTCAACGCCGTTTACAATCGTCGTTGGGGAATGGTTATCGGCAAAAGATACCGTGGTGGGTCCTGCAATCTGTGTCCAGGTCCCGATACCGACAGCCGGTGCATTGGCTGCAAGGGTGATGGGGCTGTATAGACATACCGATTGATCAGGACCGGCATTGGCTGTTGAGGGCAATGCATTATTCGTGATCTGAACGTTATCGGAAGATGTACATGCACCGATACCATATGTCCAGGTTAATGTCGAAGTCCAGGCAAATTGATAAACCCCGGGAGCTGTTAATCCGGTCACCGTGCTGTTGTTGGCTGTCGGAGTAGTGATGGTTGCAGCAGGTCCGCTGATCTGCGTCCAGAGCCCTGTTCCGGTTGAGATGACATTTCCGGCAAGGGTGGCAGATGCAACATTGCAGAGCGACTGGTCAGGTCCGGCATCAGCAGTAGTGGGGGCTGTGTGATCATTGATGGTGACATCTGAACTGCTCGGTGTACAAGTAGGGCCATTGGAAATAGTCCAACGGAAAACATAGGTTCCGTTTATCAAACCGGTGATTGTTGTATTCGGAAGAATCACCGAAGTTATGGAAGCTGTATTTGGCCCGCTAACTTGTGTCCAGTTCCCGGTTCCGTTTACAGGAGTATTTGCTGCCATGGTAGCCACGGTACCGCAAACATCTTGCGTCAGTCCTGCATTTGATGGGGTCGGAGCAGCATAATTTGTAATCCTGACCTGGTCACCGTTACTGCAACCGCCCTGGCTGACGGTCCAAACGAAAACATACAGGCCGGGCACAGCGCCTGTAAAGGTCGCGGTGGGTGAATGAATGTCGGAAAAAGAACCTCCGCCAGGACCAGGGATCTGTGTCCAGGTTCCGGTTCCTTGCGCAGGAGTATTTGCCGCCATGGCAAAGGATATGGCGCCACAGAGATCCTGATCCGGACCAGCATTTGCGGTAGAAGGCTGACCGGAAATCGTTACATGCATGGTGGAGGAAGTTTGGGGACAACCTCCTGAAGCTGCAATAGTGTATTGAAATGTGTATACGCCTGTTATAAGTCCGGATGCAGTAGCTGTATTGGATCCGGTGGTGGTGATGGTAGCAATGTTTGGAGTTATTCCCACTTGCGTCCAGGTTCCGGTGCTGGCAACATTTCCGGCAAGATTTACCGTGTTTGCATCGCAATAAGTCTGGTCAGAACCGGCATTGGCGTTCTCATGAATGAAAATATTCATATCATCCGTGTTGGCCGTGCAGTTGGGTCCGTTGCTAACAGTCCAACGGAAAATATAGGTTCCTGTTATCATTCCTGAGATCAGCGTCGTTGGAGAAGAAGGATTTACAATTGCAGGCGTATTGGGTCCGCTGACCATGAGCCAGGTCCCTATGCCATTGACAACAGGTGTCGCGGCCATGGTGGTGGAAGTGGTACCGCAAAGCGTCTGATCAGTACCAGCAGCTGCCGCGGAAGGTGGAGTGGTAACATAAATGGTGGTTTCTGAGTAATTGCCCGGACAAGCCTGGTTGGAGATCGTCCAACGGAATACGTAAACCCCGTCTGTAAGCCCATTAACAAGGGTAGTTGCAGAAGCCGGCGTAACAATAATAGGTCCGGCATTTCCAACTACCTGGGTCCAGAGTCCGGTTCCCACAACCGGTATATTCCCGGTCAATGTGACTGAATTGCCACAGATATTTTGATTTCCTCCCGCATTGGCTAGTGTTGCAGGAGCTGAAATTGTGACTATCATCGTATCCCGGGAAACAGCACAGCTACCAAATGTAATGGCCCATTCAAAAGTATATGTCCCGTTGATCAACCCTGTTACAGTGGTTGTATTGAGCGCGGGATTCGTTATCGTGGGGGTGTTGGGCCCTGTAAGCCGCGTCCACAAACCGGTACCTGGCGCCGGGCTATTCCCTGCCATGGTCATCGTGTTCGTCCCTGATGACAAACACTGATCAGGGCCGGCATTTGACTGGACCGGGCCTTGTGTGCTTGAAGTGGTAATTACAGCATTATCTGTGGTTGTCCCGCAGGCATTGGTAATCGTCCACGTAAATGTATAAACCGTGCTGGCAAGAAGTCCGTTGACAATTGCATGAGGATTATGAATATCCGAAAAGGTAGGATATGAAGGTACAACAGTCCAGGTCCCTACTTCATTAAGTATGGGATTATTCCCCTGAAGTATGAGCGGTGTTCCAAAGCAAACAGTTTGATCAGGGCCTGCATTTGCGTTCGTGGGTGTAATACTTGCAACAACAACTCTTGCATCTGCCTGGGTGGAGGGACACATAGGACCTGCCGAAATCAGCCAACGGAAAATATAAACCCCGTTGATAAGGCCGGAAATTGCTGAATTGTTGAGATTCACATTGGCAATTACCGCAGTATTGGGCCCGCTTACCTGGCTCCATCTCCCTTTTCCGACTAAAGGAATATTTCCGGCAAGGGAAGTGTTGAATATATTGCATGCCAGCAATTGAGCGGTACCGGCATTACTGGCAGTCGGTGGCATTGATACGATAATGCTGATATCAGCGTAAACTGTTGAACAGGACGATCCTACTCCGGGAGTCTTACGAAACCGGATCACATAAGTACCCGGTATGCTCAGGTGGGCAATGATCTGTGGAGAAGCTGTTGCATTCTGGTAGGCGGTTGGAATGACTGGATAATACCAGTTTGTAGGTCCGCTGAGGATAATCCATTGAACGATACCGGATCCGGTTTCCGTATAATTTACGGTGGCCGTTGAGTCTCCGCAGGGCAGATTAATAAAGGACCCTGCTGTGAGGGTGATCGAAGGTGCAACATTATAGGTTACGGTGGCATTTGCAGAGGAGGAACAACCAGTAACCGGATTTGAGATAGTATAGGAGAATGAATAACTACCCGTACCACTGGGGACTGTAACACTTGTGATCGGAGTGTTAGGGGACGCTATGGTTGCTGGCAGACCGGAGGTCTGGGCCCAATGCACCGTTTCTCCTGCATACAGTGGATCGTTTCCGGTCAGAACGAAAGAAGTTCTTCCATCACAAAAAGAAAGTGAAGAAGCTGATGCTCCTGTGACATTTGCAGTAGCGGCAGGGACGGTAATGGTCATTGTGGCTGAACCGCTTGCACAGGGTCCTGAAACCGTCCATTGCAGGGTATAGGTTCCCTGGATCAGGTTTGAAACAGAGGTATTGTTTTGATTTGCATTTCCAAACGTCGGAATGTTCGGCCCGGATAAAACAGACCAGGTACCATGTTGCCCATTGATTCCGTTGCCGCCAAAACTTCCTGCAAGTGCGGTCGAGGTGGTGGAAGAATAGCAATTACTCAGGGTTTGATTGGGCCCGGCCGTAATTGGCATCACGCCACCGGGGTTGGTGATGATCATGTCGTCCTGCGAAACACATTGAGGTAGAGGTACTGCTGATCCGGTAATGGTCCACCGAAGCGTAACTGTTGATGAACCATTCTGACTGACGGTAATTGCACTGGTGGGAGAAGATGGAGTCGTGATCGAAATTCCGGTACCCGAAACAATGGTCCAAAGACCGGTTTCACCCGCTGCAGGCGCATTGGCTGCGAGGGTTCCGCTGCCCGGACACAGGGTCTGGTCAGGGCCCGCATTGGCATAGGTAATCGGTTTGACCGTATAATTTACCAGATCCGTTACCAATGAACCGTCAAGACACTTGACGCTCAACATAAAGGTGTAAGCTGTGTTCGACGAAAAACCTGTGACATTCGTAATAAGGTTATGTGGGTTCACGATCGTAACACTCGGCCCTGAAACCTGGCTCCAGGTAATAATTCCGGTCTGGAAAAGTCCATTGTCAACACCAGAAAGTGTCATAGTGGAATTAAAACAAACGGTTTGATCCACACCGGCATTTACTGTGCAGTTTTGTCCCTGCACCTGGCTTACCGTCAGGCAGGAAATAAGGATCATGGAAAATGTGGTTACAACCGACCAGAAAAAATTATTTCTTGTTTTTATCTGGCCTAAGGGTAGATTTATTTTCATATGTTAATTTATTTTATGCAATACGATACAATCCTAATCGTAGATGTGGAAAACATCTCTTGAAAATTTGTTATTTCAACAATTTTATCTAGGTGAATATCAGTGTTTTAAAAAAGAAAACTGAAAAAAATAAAAATATGCAGCATGACAAATGTATAAAATTAACATTAACACCCAACATAGATTGAATATTTAGAAGCATTCTATAGTATCTGGGGACTGGAAATATCATTGGATATTTCAGGAATCTGGTAAAAATTCACATTTGATCATCCTGTTTTTGCACTAATTCCTGAATTTCCTTTGTTTTTATGCTACTTTTCGCAAAGAATGAGAACATTTCTCCCCTCTTACTGAATATTTCCGTTGAAGACCGGATTTTTTCAAAACCGCTGATCGTCATCCTCAAGGATCAATTTCCTGAACGGCTGGAACGGGTATAATTTTGTTCATACAAAACCCAAAAAACAAACGCCATGAAAACAATTGCAAAAACCCTGATCGCAGCAATCGCCCTGCTGTTCGCAATGCAAATCAATGCTGCCCCCATCAATGGAGGACCCATCTCATCGACGAATGAGATTCAGTACTCAGTAAAGATTAATTCCACACAAATTCATTCCGGATCTTTTAACCTGAATCTTTTTGTGATGATTACCGATGAACATGGAAGGCTTGTTGCTCCTGTCCAGGCAGTTCGTCCTGGTTTGTCAACCTACCATTTTTCTGAGTTTGGCCCGGTGATTGGAACGCGTGTTGCCCGTCTAATCTATGATCCGATAGGGCCCACCGATCTTCCATTTTACTGCGCACCTGATGTAAAGACCGGTAAATTTATTAATGGAACCACCTATCTCTTCAATCTTTATCCTACTAACAATCCTCCAAAAAGAGAAGAGTAAAAAATATCCAAAATCACAGCTTGAATTTAAAAACCGGTCGGAAATGACCGGTTTTTTTATGTTTTGAACTAAAAGATGGGGAAGAAAAAGATAGTTACGATTGGACGGTTTGGGCTTTTAAATTTTCATAAATTTGTTTCTTTCATTCCTAAACTGAATCATCATCCTGCATCTGAAAAATCTATAAAAAACAATCATGACTGAAGCAAATATTAAAATTTACCCTTACCGGTGGGTGGTCCTGGCAGTGTTTATGCTTGTTGTTTCTGTTAATCAATTGATGTGGATCACCTTTGCCCCTGTAACTGGCACTGCAGCTTCATTTTACCATGTCTCAGATCTCTCAATCGGGCTTTTATCCATGGTATTTATGGTGGTGTATGTCCTGGTTTCCATTCCAGCGTCTGCGATTATCGATATCTATGGGATCCGGATTGCCGTCGGTATCGGTGCTGTCCTGACAGGTGTTTTCGGATTGATGAGGGGAATAATGGGATCCGATTTCACCTGGGTCATGGTTGCCCAGATCGGTATCGCCATTGGTCAGCCTTTTCTCGTGAATGCGATGACGACGGTAGCTGCCAGGTGGTTTCCGATGCGGGAACGTGCCACAGCATCCGGGCTTGGGTCGCTGGCCATGTATTTTGGCATTATCCTTGGCATGGCGCTTACCCCCTATCTGGTCATCCATTCCGGTGTGAACCGGATGTTGGTCATTTATGGAATCGTTTCAGGAATCGCGGTTGTTGTTTTCCTTGCCATGGTAAAGGAACGTCCTCCAACCCCGGCAGGTCAGGAAGAAAGGTCCCTTGTGTTCGATGGCCTGAAAAGTATGCTGCATCGGAAGAATTACCTTCTGCTGCTGGTTATTTTCTTTTTCGGCCTTGGTATCTTCAATGCTGTCGCCACCTGGATCGAAGAGATCGTAAGACCCAGGGGATTCTCCATCACCGAAGCAGGAATGGCAGGAGGAATGATGATCTTCGGGGGACTGGCTGGGGCTGCAATAATTTCATGGCTTTCTGACCGCTATCGCAAAAGGGTTCCTTTTATTCTTCTGGCATTGGCGATTTCCAGCCTGGGACTTGTGGGAATCACTTTTGCTACCAGCTATGCTCTTCTGCTTTTTTCCGCTTTTATCATGGGTTTCTTCCTACTAAGCGCCGGCCCGATCGGTTTTCAATATGGCGCAGAGATTGCTTACCCGGCCCCTGAAGGAACTTCCAACGGACTTTTAATGCTTATGGGACAGATCTCCGGTATTGCGTTTATTTTCGGTATGGACTTTTTTAAGACTCCCGGCACCGGATCCATGACTTATTCTCTTCTGATCCTGACAGGGCTGCTGATGATAAGCTTCCTTCTGGCCACAAGGCTCAGGGAATCAACATTGCTCACCAAAGAAAAACCATTTGAAACGGCAGCAACGAAAAAAGCCGGGTAAACGGATGGTAATACCTGGCAGTTTTCTTTGTGATCTGCTTTTCCAGTTCTAAGGAATCAGGCTTTTAAATTGCAGGTATTCTGTTACGAAGGTTTGACCGTGAATGCCTCCCAGTGAATTGAACATCTCAGTGATCTTTGTGAGGCGGTCGGCTGGAGATGGATGATCGCTAATGAATTCAGGGATCGCTTTTGCGGGAATGAAGAGGACCGGGTAATACGCCGGTTAAAGAATTATTCGTATTTTTGAACCTTAAATTCATTCCAAATAGAAAAATGTTTAACGAAAAATATTCCTCTGATGAAAATATGTATTGTGGGTAGCGGATATGTCGGACTTGTTACCGGGACCTGCTTTTCCGAAGTGGGCATTGATGTAACCTGTGTTGACATCGACCAGAAAAAAATCGAAAATCTTAACAACGGGATTGTCCCGATCTATGAACCCGGGCTGGAAGAAATGGTGCACCGGAATATGAAGAAAAACAGGCTGCAATTTACCACGGATATCGCGGAAGCCATTAAAGATTGCGAAGTACTGTTCAGCGCCGTAGGTACTCCCCCTGATGAGGACGGGAGTGCCGACCTGCAATATGTATTGAATGTTGCCAGGAATTGCGGGAAGTATATGAATGATTACCTGCTGATCGTCACCAAAAGCACGGTTCCGGTCGGTACTGCCCAAAAAGTAAAACAGGCTGTACAGGATGAACTGGATAAACGGGGTGTGAAGATAGAATTCGATGTGGCATCCAACCCTGAATTTCTTAAAGAAGGAGCAGCCATTGATGATTTCCTGCGGCCCGACAGGATCGTTGTCGGCCTCGATTCGCCGAGGGCAGAGGAATTGATGAAAAGCCTGTATAAACCATTCACCCTAAACGGTCACCCGGTCATCTTTATGGATATCACTTCTGCCGAAATGACCAAATACGCAGCCAATTCAATGCTGGCAACCAAGATCAGCTTCATGAACGACATTGCAAACCTGTGTGAGATCGTCGGTGCTGATATTAACATGGTCAGGAAAGGCATTGGTTCCGATTCGAGGATCGGGACGAAATTTATTTATCCCGGGATCGGTTATGGTGGATCCTGTTTCCCGAAAGATGTGAAAGCCCTTATCAATACTTCTGATGCATATAAATATCCCCTCCGGGTACTGAAAGCAGTGGAAGCTGTGAACGATGACCAGAAATCGCTGATGTACCGCAAAATCCTGAACTATTTCAAGGGTGACCTGAAAGGAAAACGGATCGGGATGTGGGGGCTGTCATTCAAACCGCAAACCGACGATATGCGTGAAGCTCCTTCGCTGGTGCTGATCAGGAAATTCCTCGAAGCGGGTGCGAAAGTAAAGGCCTACGATCCCGTTGCCATTGATGAATCCCGGAGGATCCTGGGCGATTCCATTGATTATGGCACAGACCAGTACGACACCCTTATCGATGCGGATTGCCTGTTGCTTGTCACCGAATGGCCTGAGTTTAAATTCCCGAATTTCAACATTATTCGTAAACTTCTCAGACAACCCTTGGTATTTGACGGAAGAAACATCTATGACCTCCAGGAAATGAAACAGAAAGGGTTCTCTTACCATTGTATAGGAATCAACACCGAATCCCTTTAAAATTTAAACTATGGTAAAGAAAAAGGTTTTGGTTACCGGTGGCGCAGGGTTCCTGGGGTCACACCTCTGCGAGCGCCTGCTGAAAGATGGAAATGAAGTGGTTTGTCTCGACAATTATTTCACAGGACAGAAACAAAATATTGTGACACTTCTGAACAATCCCTATTTTGAACTGATCCGGCACGATGTAACCATGCCATTCTTCATTGAAGTGGACGAGATCTATAACCTGGCATGCCCTGCATCGCCTATCCATTACCAGTATAATGCGATCAAAACCGTGAAGACATCGGTAATGGGTGCAATCAACATGCTGGGATTGGCCAAGAGGATCAAGGCGAAAATCCTACAGGCTTCCACGAGTGAGGTATATGGCGATCCGAATGTTCATCCGCAACCTGAAACCTACTGGGGGCATGTGAACCCGATCGGGGCCAGGGCCTGTTATGATGAAGGGAAAAGGGCGGCCGAAACCTTGTTCGTGAATTATCACAAACAAAACAACGTCCGGATCAAGATTATCAGGATCTTCAATACCTACGGCCCCCGCATGCATCCCAACGACGGGCGGGTGGTTTCCAATTTCATTGTTCAGGCACTCGGTAACAAAGATATCACCATCTATGGCGACGGCACACAAACCCGCAGCTTTCAATATGTAGATGACCTGATCGAAGGGATGATCCGTATGATGAACACAAGGGAAGATTTTACAGGCCCGGTGAACCTCGGTAACCCGGTGGAATTCACCATCCTGGAACTTGCCGAAAAGATAATCCACCTCACAAATTCACGGTCGAAGATCGTCCGGATGCCCCTTCCTCCGGATGATCCCACGCAAAGGCAACCCGATATCACGCTTGCAAAAAAGGAACTTGACTGGGAACCCAAGATTCCCCTGGAAGAAGGTTTGAAAAAAACCATTGAATATTTCGTTTCCATCATTTGAAACCATCTGCCCCCGGGCAACGCTATGATCGACCGGAAAAAATTTGACGATACTTTTCAGTATTTCGACAAAGAAGTGATCCTGAACATCATCGATATTTTTGAAAAAGAACTTCCTGAACGGTTTGAAAAGATTCAGAAGAACATCCGGGAAAAAGATTTTAATGCACTCGCTTTCAATTCCCACAGCCTGAAGAGCGTTGCCGGGACGTTCATGGCCACCGAACCATCCCGACTGGCAAAGAAAATGGAGGAACTGGCCATCAGGGGGGACGAAAAGGGTCTTTCGGAAGTGTTTGAAAACTTAAAATCTGCCACGGAAGAGCTTCTCAGGGAGTTAACCGAAATCCGAAGGGAGTTTCTTTCTAAAGATCCTTCCCTGCAAAACCCTGAATAATTCCCTATAACCCTTCGTTAAACCGCTCTTGCGGCTCTTTCCCAGTTTACCGATTGCGAACCCCTGAGAAACCTTCTCAGTCCGAGAAAAACGGAAAGGTTCATGATGAAAAAATAATAGGGGATAAATAAAATCTTGATCCGGATGGAACGGTTTTCAAGGAACCATCCAAGTAATGCAGCCATGTAAAACAAAACCTGAAGCCAGAAAAGGACACTGTAGAATCCGAACTCCATCAACCCTTCCTTCATCGCAAGCAGGAACCCGGCAGGAAAAAACAGCAACAATGCCAGCGGCGCCAGCGTCCAGCGGAGAACACGGTGCGAGATATACTGGAACGACAAGGTGCCATACTTAAAAACATTCAGCAAGGACCTCAGCCTGATGACCGATTGCAGCCCTCCAGCAGAAATCCGGATCTTTCGTTTGAGTTCTTCTTTCACATTGGCAGATGCAGTTTCCATTGCATAAGCCATGGGGTCATACTTTATCGTATAACCCTGTTGAGCAACCCGCAGTGAAATAATAAAATCATCGAGCAGGGTATCCCTTTCAACTTCCCGGTAAAGTTCTGTACGGATGGCGAACAACTCCCCTGCCGCACCCACCACTGAATACAGTTCGGCGTCCCATTTTTTCAGGGTCGATTCATACTTCCAGTAGAGTCCTTCACCGGCTCCTGCCGCCGTATCCTTCTCTTTGTTGAGAATTCGTTTTTCGCCGGAGACACAACCCACTTTCGGATCCCGGAACAGGCGGACGATCCGCCTTACAGATTCGCGACCCAGTAAGGTGTTGGCATCGCAGAAAACCACGATCGGCGTTTTGACGAATTGCATGCCCCGGTTCATGGCCCCGATCTTCCCGTTCCGTTCCGGCTGGTGATATACCTTGATCCCCTCATACTGACGCAGCAGCTCGGGCGTTCCATCATCCGACCCATCGGTGACCCAGACCATGTGAAGTTTTTCGGCAGGATAATCCAGATTGGAAGAATTTCTGATCTTTTCAATCACAAAATCATGCTCATTATAAGCGGCAATGAAAAGGGTCACATCAGGTTCATAATCACCGGCGGATTCAACATTGTTTGCTGGCCGGAAGGATCGTTTGATCCTGACCAGGATGAACAACAGAATCCCGTATCCGATATATGAATAAAAGATGATGAAAAGCAGGACCCAGAATATTATTTTTACAGTCAACATCAGATTTTTTGTTTACGTATTTCCTTGATTATTCCCGGCAGCACCTATTTCCCGGTAGATGGCAAGGACATTTTCCGCCATGGTTCTCCAGGAAAATTTCCGTGCCTGGATAAACCCGTTTTCTACCAGCTTGCCCCGGTAAGTTGTGTCGCTTGTGATCCTGTATAATGCAGCTGTAATCTCCTCCGGGTTGAAGGGATCAATGATGCAGGCTGCCTGCCCTGCCACTTCCGGCATGGAAGAGGTGCCTGAAGTGATCACCGGGGCACCGCAGGCCATTGCCTCGAGCATGGGAATACCAAAGCTTTCGCGCAGTGAAGGATAGAGGAATACTTCACATTGACTGTAAATAGCCGGCAGATCAGTATTGGACACATATCCTGTAAGAAAAATCTTGTCTTCCAGAGAAGGATCGCCGATCTCTTCCAGGATTTTATGAAGTTCGGCCTTGTCATAATCAAGCATAACCAACCTGATATCGCTTCCGGTTTGTTTATGAAATTCAGAATAAGCTTTTAATGTTCCTTTGGTATTCTTCTTCGGATCCGTATTTCCGAGAAAGAAAAAATATCGTTCGGGAAGATGATACTTTTCTTTGACGCGCTGCAGCTGTATCGTATCTGTAACGGGAACAAAATGCCCACTGACCCCATTGTAGACAGCAACCAGGCGCGAATCGCCGCTGATTCCGAAAAAATCCCCGATTCTTTTCTTTTCATATTGTGAAACTGTGATGATCTTACTGCTTTTCCGGAGGATCTTCGGAACGACATAACGCCGGTAAATGTTTCCGAATTTCTGGTAGTTTGAACCGCTTCCCTTCAGGATCTTCCCATAACTGCTTTCCATGTAGATAATGTCATGGAGCGTAACCACCAATGGAACCGGCGAATGAAGAGGAGCTGTATTGCTTGTGCAATGCAGCAGATCACATCCTGCTTTTTTTACGGCCTTTGGCAAGGATACCTGCTCCCAGAACGGATAGGCGCCTCCGTCCACTTTTTCAATCCTGAAATTAGCTGTTTCCCTTAACACTCCATCATCCTCACCGGGTTTAACGAAAATCACATATTCATTTTCACGATCGATCTCCTGAAGGTTACGGATCAGTTCCAGCGCAACCATGTCCATGCCATGTTTTTTACTGCGAAACAAACGTTGTCCTTCAATTCCGATTTTCATACGCTCCTGTTGGGGTTTCCCTGTTTTTTCTTATAAATGGGTCCTGACAATATTATGTTTTGTGTGCAAAAACTGTTTATTGGCGCCCCTGACCCTCAACAGGGATCCGAACATC
>Ga0182021_10004783_pt1 | contig 15969 bp, 14 predicted proteins | sample 612E3MmetaG_FD_120493 | JGI IMG/M metagenome (GOLD analysis project Ga0182021, IMG submission 120493) | Permafrost microbial communities from Stordalen Mire, Sweden - 612E3M metaG (Illumina Assembly) | ecosystem: Environmental > Terrestrial > Soil > Wetlands > Permafrost | place: Sweden... | reverse complement strand
GAGGCGGCGGCGCTGGCGCGGCAATACAAGGTACAATTGCACACACATCTGGCCGAGACGTTCGACGAAGACGATTTCTGCCAGCAGATGTTCGGCGTGCTGCCCGTGGAATATGCGGAGCAGGTCAACTGGCTGGGCGATGATGTATGGTACGCGCAAAGCGTCCATTTACGGCCGCAAGACATCGACTTGATGGCGCGCACGCAAACCGGCGCCGCCCACTGCCCCACCAGCAACATGCGCCTCGCGTCCGGCATCGCCCCCATTCGCGCCATGATCGATGCGGGTGTGCCGGTGGGCCTCGGCGTCGATGGGTCTGCGAGCAACGACGGTTCGCATATGCTGGCCGAGGCGCGGCAGGCGATGTTATTACAAAGAGTGCTGGGCAATCCGGCGGGATTGACGGGCCTGGAAGCGCTGGAATTGGCGACCCTCGGCGGGGCGAAGGTGCTGGGCCGCGACGACATCGGCTCGATCGAGCCCGGCAAGTGCGCGGACTTCATCGGCTTCAACGCCAACCGCTTGGATTACGCGGGCGCACAGCACGATCTGCAATCGGCCCTGGTGTTCTGCGCTCCGCAGCGCGTCGATCTATCCGTCATCAACGGGCGCATCGTCGTGGAAGATGGCGAACTGCGAACGGTCGATGTGCGGCACGTGATGGAGCGGCATAATAAGATTTCCATGAAGTTGATCAACGGGTAAAGATAGCAGACTCGGATAACACCGAGTCACGAAAGAAGGCAATACGATGATCACCTCAATGTCTTTGGCTAACTTCAAAAGCTGGTCCAGGGTAGATGTGCCGCTAGGGCGCATCTCGGTCTTCTTTGGCGCTAACAGTTCCGGCAAGACCAGCCTGTTACAAGCGCTGCTGGCCTTGAAGCAGACGTCCGCCAGTTTTGACCGCCGCCAGGCATTTGATTTTGGCGAGGAAGGCAAAGAACAAAATTTCGTCGTGCTAGGTACTTTTCGTGATGTCGTTCATCAGCACGAGATTACTCGCCCCATTTCTGTACAGTTAAGCTGGAATCCAATTGTACCCGCGCCATTGGGGGAGAATGTGACAGCTAGCGCCATCATGTATGAAGTGGAATGGAGCGCTCTACAAGACGATGTAATCGTAAATCGCATTCAGTACCGGACGACGGATGTTCAGTTCGATCTAAAGCGGCGGAGCACAACAAAGTTTCCGCTCTATCAGTGGTCTCTCAGCCGCTCCGGCCAAGACCATCCCGAATTAAACTCGATCATTTCACCACCTGATAGCTGTTACGGCATTCCGCGCGAACTGGCGCGCACGGCTATCGATATTGATCTGCTGGAATTCAATCATCAATTTGAACTTCTGATGGAGCGCATCGCTTATCTTGGGCCGCTGCGTGAGTATCCGCATCGGCATTATACGTGGACCGGCGCTGCGCCTCAAACCATCGACCCACGCGGACGCGGAGCCATCGAAGCCCTGCTGGCGGCGGAACGACAATCCGGCAACGGTAAACTCCACTCAGCCACGTCTTCCATTGTCGAGCGTGTGGCGTCCTGGCTAAGCCGTTTTGAATTGGCTGAACAATTCCAGCTGACGCCTATCGATCGTGAGCGGCGCATCTATGAAGCCCGCTTACAAACCCAGGGTGCGGACGCGATTATCACCGATGTTGGCTTCGGCGTTTCTCAAATCCTGCCGATCATCGTGTTGCTGCATTTCGTACCAGAAGGATCGATTGTCGTGCTGGAACAGCCGGAAATACACCTACATCCACTGGTACAAGCCGAAATGGCCGATCTGTTTTTGGAGATAGCGCACGAACGGAATCTGCAATTGATCATTGAAAGTCACAGCGAACATCTGCTCCGCCGACTACAGCGCCGTATTGCCGAAGCAGAACTGCCTCTGGCTTCGCCGGAGTTTATCCGTTTGTATTTCTGCGAGTTATCGTCGCAAGGCTCAACGCTTCGGCAGGTAGAAACCGATATGTTCGGCTCCATCCTTAACTGGCCCGAGCATTTCTTTGGCGACGAGGCGGGCGATCTGGATGCGATGACACGAGCAGCGCTACGTCGAAAGAAGGAACTGATGTCTCGTGGCTAATTTTGTCATCGACACGAACGTGTGGGTTATGCCAGATCGGAAAATTCACACGCTTGACACCTTGCCATTAGTGACTTGTGCAGAAACCTGTCGGGGATGGTTGGTAGCTCTTCGCACAGGTGAAAACCAGGCCGTGGTTGATGATACCTATACCATCGTCGGTGAATACCGGCGCAATCTGCGTCAAGGCGGCTTTGGAGAAAAAATCCTGAATGAACTGATGAAGACGGGTCGGCTGATCTATCGTTCTGCATCACAACTGCCAGTTGAATTGGAACTCGAACACTTCGATCCTTCTGATCAGAAATTTGTCACCGTCGCGCTGGCAAGCGATCCCCCTGATCCGATTGTGAATGCGGTCGATTCTGATTGGAACGAACATCATGCCGCGCTTGCACAAACAGGACTAACCATCATTGAACTGTGTCCAGACTGCATTGCTCAAGAGTAATTGGTTCAGTTGTCACAGCTTCGCTACAATGCGTCTCGCACTGACACATTCCAAAATCCGTGTAATCTGTGTTTATCCGTGTCCAATAACGAGGTGAGAATGGAACTCAGTCAATTTATCAAAATCGCACGCGGGGAAGCGCCCGCTGATCTGCTACTCAAGGGCGGACAGATCGTCAACGTGTTTTCGGGCGAGGTACACGAGGCCAACATCGCCATTGCCGACGGGCGGATCGTGGGCGTGGGCGGCGGATTCTCCGCTGGGGGCTTCACGGCCAACGAGACGATCGACGTGACGGGCAAGGTTATCGCGCCGGGCTTCCTCGACGCGCACGTCCACATCGAATCGAGCATGGTGCCGCCGCCGGAATTCGCGCGCGCCGTCGTACCGCGTGGCACCACCACCGTCATCACCGATCCGCACGAGATCGGCAACGTGCTCGGCCTCGACGGCATCCGCTACATGTTCGACGCGGCCAAATACAACCCGCTCAGTATGTTCGTCATGCTGCCCTCGTGCGTGCCCGCCACCGACATGGAAACGTCCGGCGCGACGCTGCGCTCGTACGACATCGAGCCCTTCAAGGACAATCCGTGGGTGCTGGGCCTGGCCGAGATGATGAACTATCCCGGCACCATCGACGGCGACCCCGAAGTGCTGGCGAAGATCAGGCTCTTCAAAGACAAGATCATCGACGGGCACGCGCCGGGCCTGACGGGCTTGCCCCTCAACGCCTACGTCGCCGCCGGCATCCGATCGGATCACGAATGTACGACGGTGGCCGAAGCGCGTGAGAAGCTGCGCCTGGGCATGACCATCTTCATTCGCGAAGGGACCACCGCGCACAACCTCGACGCGCTGCTGCCGCTCATCACGCCGGCCACCTCGCCGCGCATTTGCTGGTGCACCGACGATCGGGAACCGGCGGACTTGCTCGATCAGGGCGGCATCGACTACGTGATTCGGCGCGCCATCCGCCAGGGGATCGATCCGGTGACCGCGATCCAGATCGGCACGATCAATCCTGCCAGCTACTACGGCCTGCACGATCGCGGAGCGATTACACCCGGTCGCCGCGCCGATCTGGTGGTGTTGGACAACCTGCGCAACGTCACCACGAAGATGGTGCTGCGTGGCGGAGCAGTCGTCGCGCAAGACGGACAGTTATTACCCTTCGAGAAGCCTAAGCGCCCCGCGCGTGTACGCGGCTCAATGAACGTCAACTGGGACAAGATCAGTTTCCGTATCGAGGCAAAGGGCCGCCGCGCCAATATCATCGGTGTGATGCCCGATCAGATCGTCACCGAGCACCTCGTCGAAGAACTCACCATCGAGAACGGCGAAGCGGTGCAAGACCCCGGGCTTGATCTCTTGAAGATTGCCGTAATCGATCGGCATGCCAATACGGGCGCGCATACGGTCGGGTTTGTAAAGGGCGTCGGGCTGCGGCAGGGCGCCATCGCCTCGTCCATCGCGCACGATCATCACAACCTGGTCGTCATCGGCGCCGACGATGTATCGATGATGACGGCGGCGCGCGCGATCGCCAAGACGGGCGGCGGGTTGAGCGTCGCTAACAAGGAGACCGTGATGGCGCAAGTGCCGCTGCCGATTGCAGGTCTCATGTCCGATCAGCCGATCGAGACGGTGCGCGCCCAGATGGACGAAGCGCTCAACGCCGCGCACAACCTCGGCGCGCTATTGCACGATCCGTTCATGGCCATGTCGTTCCTGGCATTGGCCGTGATTCCCGCGTTGAAGATTACGGATCAGGGACTGGTGGATGTGACGAAATTCCAGAAGGTGCCGCTGTTCGTAGAATAAGGATAACAAGTAACGAGTAATGAGTGACGAGTAAACAGGTTACTCGTTACTTGTTACTCGTTACGTTCTTCGGTTGGCAATTGCCTCAAACTCGATTACAATCATTCGCATCGGTGCAGTTTCAGTCGGGAAGTAGTGGTAGAAACGTATGCTAGTCCACTGGAGCGTGTTACGATGCCAACAACTGATCAGCATGTTCGTGCAGCATTAGCGCGAGGGTGTTGGTCAGTTTTGTTTGGCGCTTTCTGCTGAACAGCAATGTGTCCCACCCGTGTACTCAGAAAGGAGGCCCAACGTTCACCACCCAGTCACGTCCAATTCGCTTTAGTTCCCCGTATCTCAAATTCTGTTAGGAGGAGTAAGATGTCTAAGAAGCTGTGGTCTTTGATCACCGTATTACTCGTAGTGGCGATGTTCGCAACGGCGTGCGGTACGCCGGCGGCCGCGCCCACTCAAGCCCCTGCCCCGCAGCAACCGGCAGCCACTGCCGCTCCGGCGGCCACCACCGCGCCCGCTCCGGCGGCGCTGACTATCCCCGATATTGTGGCCGGTAAGTTTAACGTAGCGGTCGTTCTAGTCGGCTTCCATGCCGACGGCGGATGGTCGCAGGCGCACACTGAAGGCGCCCAGTGGCTAACCACGCAAGATTCGAGCATTGCGGTGGCTTATCTGGACACCATCAACCCAGGCCCCGATGCCGAGTCGGCGATGCGCTCGCTGGCGCGCAAGGGCTTTGACCTCATCATCGGCACCACCTTTGAATATGGCCCGACGATGGACTCGCTGTCGCAGGAGTTCCCCAAGGTCAACTGGCTGCATGTCTCGGGCTACCGCAACAATGGCAAGAACTACGGCAACCTGTTCGGCGCGATAGAAGACATGAAGTACCTGGCCGGCATGGTGGGCGGTGCGCGCGCCAAGGCTGATGGCAATACCAAGATCGGCTATGTGGCCCCGTGGCCGCTGCCCGAAGTGATCCGATTGGGCAATGCCTTCATGATCGGCGTCAAGACGACCTGCCCGGAGTGCACGATGGAAGTCCGCTGGATCAATACCTGGTATGACCCGGACAAGGAAAAGCAAGCGGCGCAATCGCTGTTGGATGCCGGCGTTGATGTGGTGCTGATCGGCTCTGACACGCCCGGGCCGCTGGTGGCGGCGGCGAATGGCGGCAAGTGGGCGTTCACCTACGACTATATCAACTCCTGCAAGCCGGCCGCGGACAAGTGCCTCGGCACCCCGTACTGGAATTGGGGTCCGGCCTACCTCGACATCATCAAGCAGATCCGCGCGGGCACGTGGAAGCCAGGGAATGATTTCCGTGATGCGAGCTCGGGCATCGTCGGCTTCTATGGGTTCATGCCGGGCCAGACACCTCAGCCGGGCGTGCCCAAGGATGTGATCCCGCTGGTGCAGGCGAAACTCGCCGATATGGTGGCGGGCAAGTTTACCTTCCAGGATGTCTTCAAAGGCCCCATCAAGGACAACACGGGCAAGGTCATCATCCCCGATGGCAAGACCCTGACGGTGGAAGACCTGTTTGGGATTGATGCCGCGACGATCAAGTCCAGCAATATCACCGATCGCCAGCCGTGCACGATTTGCATGAACTGGTTGGCGGACGGCATTCAGGGCACGATCCCGGCTATGCCGAGCCAGTAGAAACCCTGATTCGATATTTTCCTGGCGCAGGAGCGCTCCTCCTGCGCCAGGAAAACCACGCGTTGTGCCGACAAGAGAGACTCCAATGACGGAAGCCCCTAACGCTTTTGAAATGCGCGGTATCGTCAAACGCTTTCCCGGCGTGCTGGCGAATGACCGCGTAGACTTTGCCTGCCAGGTGGGAGAGGTTCATGCGTTGCTGGGCGAAAATGGCGCCGGCAAGAGCACGCTCATGAACATTCTGGCGGGCATGTACCGCCCTGATGTCGGCGAGATTCTCGTCAAGAATCAACGGGTTTCCTTTCACTCGCCGCAAGATGCCATTGCCCACGGCATCGGCATGATCCACCAGCACTTTATGCTAGTCCCTTCTCACACGGTGGCGGAAAACATGGTGCTGGGTCTTAACCAGCCCCGCTTTTTGCTCAACCTGTCACACATCGAAGAGCAGGTTCGGGCGCTGGGCGAGCAGTATGGCCTCGTCGTCAATCCGCGCGCCAAAATCTGGGAACTCTCCGTGGGTGAACAGCAGCGCGTCGAAGTACTGAAGATGCTGTTTCGTGGCGCTAAGGTGCTCATCATGGATGAGCCGACCGCCGTCTTGACGCCGCAAGAAGTGGAAACCCTCTTCCTCACTTTGCGTGACATGATCAAGCAAGGACACTCGATTGTCTTCATTTCGCACAAGCTCGATGAGGTGGTCAGCATCGCCGACCGCGTGACCGTGCTGCGTTATGGCCGGGTGACGGCCGCCAACGTGCCCGCCCAGGGCACGACCAAGTCGCAGCTCGCCCGGTTGATGGTGGGCCGCGAAGTTTTATTCTTAGTCGAAAAAGAAAAAATAGAGCCGGGTGAGATCATCTTGACCACCGATCGCCTGTGCGCTTACAACGATCGCGGCTTGCCGGCTTTGCGCGACGTATCCCTTCAAATTCGTGCTGGAGAGATACTCGCGATCGCAGGTGTCGCAGGCAACGGCCAGCGCGAATTGGCCGAGGTGCTCACCGGACTGCGTTCTGCTACGAGCGGCAGCGCGCACTTTGAAAAAACCCCCTTGGACAATCACACGAATTGGTTGGAGATCGGCCAGCATCTCGCTCACATTCCTGAAGATCGCGCCGCGGTGGGCAGCGTGCCCTCGCTCAGCATCGCCGAAAACCTGATCCTCAAACGCTTTAAGCGCCCTCCGATTGCAAAAGGCTGGTCGATCAACAAGGCGGCGGTGCGCCAGAATGCGACGCGCTTGGTGCAAGAATACAACATCGCTACGCCAACGGTTGAGACGCCGGCGCGCATGTTGTCGGGCGGCAACTTGCAAAAAGTCATCCTCGCCCGTGAGACTTCGGAGAAGCCCAAGTTGTTGATTGCGGATCAACCGACACGCGGGTTGGACGTGGGCGCCATCGAGTCGATTCACCGTCTCCTCATGGAGCATCGCAATCGCGGTGCAGCGATCTTATTGATTTCCGAAGAGCTGGACGAGATCTTCTCGCTGGCCGATCGGATTGCGGTGATGTATGAAGGGCAGATCGTCGGCGAGATGCCCGCCGAAGGGGCAGACATCCACCAGATCGGCTTGATGATGGCCGGGGTCAAGGCGGAAGCATGAATCTACTATCCCGTCGCATACGAATCGAAGCACGCCTGGACAACCCAGGGTGGATCGGCGTCGTGTCGTCCATTCTGGGGATTGTGTTGGCACTGATTGTGGGCGGTTTTGTGCTGCGAGCGGCCGGGGCAAATGATCCCATCGGAACGTATCAAGAAATCTTCAAAGAAGGCTTCGGCACGCCTGCCGACTGGCAAGCCGGGATCACGGCGTTACTCGCCAATACCGACTGCCCGAAGGGGTCGCTGTGTTTTGGTCCGCTATCGGACACGTTGGTGAAAGCCTCGCCCATCCTCCTCACGGCTCTGGCGTGTATCATCGCGTTCAGGATGAAATTGTGGAACATCGGCGCCGACGGCCAAATGTTCATGGGCGCGTGGGCGGCGACAGGCGTGGCGGTATTTCTCCTGCCGCCCACGACTGATCGACCGGTGATGCTGGCGGCCATGGCGCTGGCGGGCATTTTGGCCGGTCTCTTATACGGCGCGATTCCCGGTTTTCTCAAGGCCCGCTTGAACATCAACGAAATCATTACGACGTTGATGTTGAATTACATCGCTTACAAATGGATGGAATACTTCGTCGTGGTGGGACCGTGGAGCATCGGCGATTTTGAATCGACCGGCAAGTTTCCGGCTGCGGCATCGTGGCCGCGCCTCACTGAACTCTCCGATCGGATTCCGGTTCTATCGGGTTTGACGGTGCACCCCGGCATTTTCCTGGGTATCGTCGCAGCCATCTTGTTAGCCTGGATTCTCTATCGGAGCCGGTGGGGTTATGAGATTCGGGTCATTGGCAACAACCCGAAGGCGGCGCGTTACGCCGGCATCAGCCTGCGCCGCAACATCATTTTAGTGATGGGGCTGTCTGGTGCGCTGGCCGGCCTGGCCGGGATGAACGAGGTGGCCGCGTTGCGCGAGTTGAACGGTCGGTTCCAGCGTGGTTTCGGTTTTACGGGCGTGATCATCGCCTGGCTGGCCCGGTTGAATCCCCTCGCCGCGATCTTGGTGGCCTTCCTGTTCGGCGGCTTGATCGTCGGCACACAGCTCATTCAACCGCAAGGCATCGCTTCGATGTTGCAAGGCGTGATTCTGTTTGTCGTCGTCGGCACGGAATTGTTGTTCCACTATCGAGTGCGCGTGGAGAAAATAGAACAAGTCACCGCTGCGCCGGAGGCCTCGCCATGACGGGTAACGAACTATTTGTCCTCGCCGTAACTATTTTGTTTGGCGCACTGGTCAGCGGTACGCCACTGTTGTTCGCCACCATGGGTGAGATTTTTTCCGAACGCGCCGGGGTGATGAACCTGGGCATTGAAGGGATGATGCTCGTCGGTGCGATGAGCGGCTTTGCTGCCTGGTTCAAGACTGGCAATCTGCTGCTCGGCTTGCTGGCGGGTATGGCGTTCGGCGCTCTGCTGGCACTGCTGCACGCGTTTATCACCATCTCGCTGCGTGCGGATCAAGTGGTGAGCGGGCTGGCCGTCACTTTCCTTGGCACCGGGCTGTCCAGCATTCTGGGCCAGCCCTATGTGGGACAGCGCACGCCACCACCGACCACACTGGTTCTACCCATTCTGGAGCACGTCGCGGCCGAACAGCTGATCATCATCGTGGTCGGCCTGATCCTCGCTCCTTTGGCCTGGTATTACCTGAATCGCACACGCCCCGGACTCAACCTGCGATCGGTCGGCGAATATCCCTCCGCGGCCGATTCACTGGGCATCAATGTCCTCAGGACGCGCTACCTCTACGTTATCTTTGGCGGCGCGATGAGCGGCTTGGGTGGTGCAACGATGAGCCTCATCACCGATCCCGGTTGGGTGGACGGTAAAACGTCGGGGTTGGGTTGGATCGCGGTCGGGTTGGTGATCTTCGCTTCGTGGGATCCGCTGCGCGGCTTGTGGGTCTCGTACTTCTTCGGGCTGTTGCGTCGCTTGCCGCTCGATCTGCAAAACCCAGCCCTGCCACTGATCTCCACGGCGAACAATCCCTCGCTAGGGCGGCTGATGGACATGCTGCCTTACCTCGCCACGATCTTCATTTTGATTCTGGGTTCGCGTGAAGCGTTGCGCAAACGGCTCGGTGCACCGGCGGCATTGGGCGTGCCGTATGTGAGAGGGGAGCGAGGGTTGTAAGGCGTCATCGGATAGGCAGCGAACACACACCTGCGGTGGGTGCAGTGCTCCCGTCAGCGGATGAATGGATGCGCGGATTGGCTATCCGTTTATTCGTTGTCCATTCGTTGCGGCAAGATCAACGACGACTACAGCAAATTGGGAAAGTAACGAATTCAAACGCGCCTGCCACAATTCGCTTGATTCCAAATTCGTTGTAGTGGTTTAGCGTGATGCAAAAAAACAGTTCGACGAGGTAACTATGCCCAAGACTAAACGTGACGAAGCCCGCGAAGAGCGCATCAGGATGGAAGTCATTGTCGATGCTTATGACAGTGAAGAGCAGGCGCTGGGCTGGTACTACTATTTGGAAGAGAAGCTGCACTTTCCGTTTCCGGCTAAATGCATCGCCGAAAGAGCAACATCGCCTTTGCGCAAAGGCGACGAAGTTCAAGTCGTCGGCATGGCTCCTGAAGACGAATGCCTACATGAGATGTATGTGGCGATGCCGTGGGAAGGTCGCACACTGAGTGTTCCACTGTCGCAGCTAAAGGGTATCAGGCTTGATGAAGAAACCCAGGAAGCTGTTGAAGACTGGCATTACTGGCTGGCGCAAGGATACGAATTGTAATGTGGGTGAAGACCTGCCGGCAGATGACAACTCGCCCCCAACGGCCTGCTGCTGAATAGTCCTTCCCGGCTGTGCTACAATCAAGACAGTATGAAAAGCGAATGACGATGGCCGATCCACCAGACGATGACAACGTGGCCGCTGATAAGGTGATGCCATGAAACACTTCAAGTGCCCTGAGTGCGGCCTGCCAGTAGCCGAAGGCTTCACAGATCTCGCTTACGAAGTCAGCGATACCACCGTCACTCTGCGGAACGTCCCCGCGATGATCTGCGCGAACGGCCACTCTTACGTGGATGGTTACGTTGCCGAGAATGCCAACCGCCTGGTCGATCGCGTTGTCGAAGATTTGACCAGCTTCGCCAAGAAAATGCCGCGCTCCTCTTCCACCCCACGTCAGATCATGATTGCGACCTGAACGGTTATGAAATCCACCGTCGAGCAAATCCGCCAGCGCTTCGATCATGATGTCGAGCGCTTCTCCAATCTCGACACCGGTCAATCGGCGACGATCGATGCGCCGCTGGTGTTGGACTTGATCACAGCCGTGGCCGCCGCGACGAATCCTCAGGCCGCGCACGTGCTTGACATCGGCTGCGGGGCGGGCAACTATACTCTAAAATTATTGCAGCGCTTGCCTGATCTCCATGTGACGCTAATCGATCTGAGCAAGCCCATGCTCGATCGGGCCTTGCAACGTCTCAGTCCGCTCACCACGGGCAACATTGCCGCGCTGCAAGGAGACATCCGCCATATCGTGCTGGAGCCGAATTCGTTCGACATCATTATGGCCGCGGCGGTGTTTCATCACTTGCGCGGCGATGAGGAATGGCACGCGGTGTTCGGCAAATGCTACGCGGCCCTTAAACCCGGCGGATCGTTGTGGATTTCCGATCTGATCGCGCATGATGATCCGGCGGTGCAACAACTCATGTGGCAGCGCTACGGCGAGTACCTGACGCAGTTGAAAGACGAAGCATATCGCGATCAGGTCTTTGGCTACATCGAGCAGGAAGACACGCCGCGTCCGCTGCTGTATCAACTTCATATTCTGCGCACAGTCGGCTTCCGCACGGTCGAGGTACTGCACAAGAACGCCATGTTCGCGGCGTTTGGCGGGATAAGATAGAGGTTACGTGAGACGACATGAACTATATCAATCCGCAATTTCAACAAGTTTGCGCAGAAATCACCGCCGGCATGCAACGTGTGCCGATTCCGGGTCTGGCCGTAGGCATCTTGCATGACGGGCACGCCTACACCGCAGGTTTTGGCGTAACCAGCATCGAAAACCCACTGCCTGTTACCGCTGACACGTTGTTTCAGACCGGCTCGATCACCAAGACATTCACGGCCACGATCTTAATGCGGCTGATGGAACAGGGTCGCCTCGAACTCGATGCGTCGGTGCGCACCTACCTGCCCGATTTTCAACTCAGCAATAAAGATGTGGCCGCGCGCGTGACGATTCGACATTTGCTCACACACACCGGCGGTTGGCTGGGCGACTACTTCAACGACTTCGGTTACGGCGACGATGCGTTGCAGAAGATGCTGAGCGAGATCGCCAAATTGCCACAATTGACTCCGCTGGGCGAAGTGTGGTCATATTGCAATACGGGCTTCAATATCGCCGGCCGCATCATCGAAGTGATTACCGGCCAAACATATGAAGCGGCGGCCAAAGCGTTGCTGCTCGATCCGTTGGACATGAAACTGTCGTTTTATTTTCCGCACGACGTGATGGTTCATCGCTTTGCGGTTGGACATCAAGTGATCGACCAACAGCCTCACGTTGCACATCCGTGGCCGATCGGACGGGCGGGACATCCGATCGGCGGAGTGGTCAGCACGGTCAATGATCTGCTCAAATACGCGCGTTTTCACATGGGTGATGGTCATGGTCTCTTGAAGCCCGAAACATTGAAGTTGATGCAAACGCCGCAAGTACCGGGCAGCGGTCTGAACGTCTTTGGCCTGAGTTGGTTCATCATCCCGATCGGCGAGACGCATGTTTTACGTCACGATGGCGCGACGCACGGCTTCACCGCCGATTTCACGCTCGTGCCGTCGCGGCAGTTCGCCATTGTGACGCTGACCAACAGCGAGCACGGTTCAGTGTTCTACGGCCCACTGCGCGCCAATGTGCTCAAGCGTTACCTCGGTATCGAGTGGCCCAACCCGCCGCACATTACAGTGTCGCCCGATCAACTGGCGCAGTACATCGGCGATTACGATGCGCCTGAAGATTGGGTAGAACTGCGGGTACGGGATAATGAATTGTGGCTGCAACAACGACCCAAAGGCGGCTTTCCAATACCCGATGTGCCTCCCGGCGAAACGCCGCCGCCCACGCGATTGGCCTTCTGGGGTGAAGACAAGATCATCGGGTTGGACGAGCCCTTCAACGGCTCGCGCGGCGAGTTCTTGCGGAACTCCGACGGATCGATCGCGTGGTTCCGGTTTGGCAGCCGCGTTCATTCCCGAATGATGTGAGGCGAGATCCATGTTCGAAGGCGCTGTGCTTGGCGTTCTCCTTTTTACCGTCGGCGTGATCTGCCTGGGCCTGGCGGTGTTGTGGTATGACGTGTGGCCCAAAGATAAGACTCCTGAGCCGTTCAAGCAGCTGCCCCAATATCGACCGCGCCCGGTCGCAGTGCAATCGATCCTGCGCTGGTTTCACACGCTGATATGGATGCTATTGGCCGCCGCCTGTTTCTTCGCCTTTACTGGGCGGTCTACATTGGTGACAGCCTGCTTGCTGTTGGCCGGAGTAATGTATGTTGTGTTCATCGTCACGCTGATCAAAGACAGGCAACGTCAGAAAGCGATCGAACGTGAAGGCACTGGTTCTCAACCACCTCGTTAATCTGGCCGATAATCCTCATCCCTTGCAGCTAACCATCCTGCCCGATCCCGTTCCACAACCCAACGAGATTCTGGTGAAAGTGGCGGCCTGCGGCGTATGCCACACCGAGTTGGATGAGATCGAAGGGCGCACGCCGCCGCAGTTGCCGATCGTGTTGGGGCATCAAGTGGTGGGGCGGGTGGAAACGATCGGGGAATACGTGACGCGCTTTCAACCCGGCGAACGGGTCGGCATCGCATGGATTCATTCGGCGTGCGGGCAGTGCGCCGCCTGTCTGGCCGGCAACGAAAATCTGTGCCGCGACTTTCGGGCGACGGGACGTGACGCCCCGGGCGGCTATGCCGAATATCTGACCGTGCCGGAAAACTTTGCGTATCGCATTCCCGACGTGTTCTCCGACATCGAAGCCGCGCCACTGCTCTGCGCCGGCGCGATCGGTTACCGCTCCTTGCTGCTCACCGGCTTGCATGAAGGTCAAAATCTGGGGCTGACCGGCTTCGGCGCTTCCGCGCATCTGGTGTTGAAGATGGTGCGCCAGCGGTATCCTCAGACGCGGGTGTTTGTCTTTGCGCGCAGCGAAGCCGAACGCGCTTTTGCACGCGAACTCGGCGCGGCCTGGGCGGGCGACACCGCCGACGAATCACCCGAGCTGCTCGACGCCATCATCGATACGACGCCCGTGTGGACCCCCATGGTCGAAGCGCTGAAAAACCTGACGCCGGGCGGGCGGCTGGTCATCAATGCCATTCGCAAAGAAAACGCGGACAAAGCGGTGCTGACCCAACTCGACTATACCAAACATCTGTGGCTGGAAAAAGAAATCAAGAGCGTCGCCAACGTCACGCGCCGCGACGTGAGCGAGTTTCTGGCGCTGGCCGCTGAGATTCCCATCAAACCCGAAGTGCAGACCTACGCGCTGGCCGACGCGAATCAAGCCTTGATCGATTTGAAAGCGCGGCAGCTGCGCGGCGCGAAAGTGCTGGTGGTAGGATGACCCCCCTGGATATTACACTCACGACTCCCGCGCTCTTATTTCCGGCATTGTCGCTGTTGATGCTGGCGTACACCAATCGGTTTCTGGCGCTAGCCAATCTCATCCGCGAATTGCACAAGGGTTATCAAGAGACGCACGATGAGATCATCCTGGGACAGATTGCCAATCTGCGCTATCGCGTGGTGCTCATCCGCAACATGCAAATCTTCGGCGCGGCCAGCATTCTGGGCTGCGTGGTGTGCATGCTGGTGTTGTTCTTCGGATTGCTGGAGATGGGCAAAGTTATCTTCATCCTCAGCCTAGTGCTGCTGGTCATCTCGCTGATCTTGTCCATCCGCGAGTTGCAAGTATCGGTCGGCGCATTGAACTTGCACCTCAGCGCGTTGGAACGCGAGGAAGACAAAATCAGCCAGTGAAGTGTGCTACAATCAAGTCCACCTTTAGACCGACAGAGTTGAATGAGCGCTGAACTTTCTTTTGCCAATTACACCACCGCCGCAGAGACCTGCGTGCTTAATGCTTCGCGCGAAGCCACCACGCTGCAACACGCCCAGGTGCAGCCCGAGCATTTGCTGCTGACACTGCTGACGCCTGAATCGGGAACGGCGTGGAATCTGCTGGCGGAGACGCTGCGCAATCCGGCCACGATGCAAGAAGGGCTGCGCATTGTGCTGGCGGATGCGCTCACTACGGCAGAGAACACGCCGCCCGCTTACGGGTTTCGCATCAAGCGCACGTTAAGCGAAGCCGAAGAGGAAGCGCAGCGCGCCGGGCATGTCCAGGTGGACACGGGGCACTTGCTCTTGGGCCTGCTCAACGAAGGCGGCGCGGCCGGGCAAATGCTGCGCCGCAGCGGGTTCGATGCGATGAAACTGCGTCATTGGTTGCGCCAGCCGCAGGCGACTGCTCCAGTGGCGGGCAGTACGGCTGCGCCGGCCCGTGCGGCAACGCCGCCTAAATCGAAAATGCGCGATGAACGTCTTATTCTATTGGAAAGTCAGCCGCTCAAGAAATTACTGCCGCGGCTCATCAGTTGGCCGGCCGTCATCGTCATGCTAGGCGCGCTGATCATCAGCACCACCTTGATGGTCCAGGATAATTCCAATATCGCGCGGGCCGGGCTGGTCGTCTTCGTGCTGGATAGTTGGATTGTCAGTTTGTGTGCGCACGAATTCGGACATGCGCTGGTGGCCGATCTCGGAGGCGATCGCAGCGCGCGCGGCAATGGCTATTTGAGTTTCAATCCATTGAAGTACACTCATCCGCTGTTGAGCATCATCATGCCGCTCTTATTCATGATGCTAGGCGGCATTGGGCTGCCGGGAGGGGCGGTCTATATTCAAACCGCGCGGTTGCGCAGCCCCAAGTGGCAGAGCGCGGTCTCGTTTGCCGGGCCGGCCGCCTCAGCCCTGATGGCGGTTTTGTTCTCGCTGCCGTTCGTCTTTAGCCTGGATCACTACGTTGACAATCTATTGTTGTGGGAAGCCTGTTCTGTAATGGTCTACCTGAACTGCGCCGCCGTGGTGCTGAATTTATTACCCATTCCACCGCTGGATGGCTTCGGCATCCTCGCGCCGTTTTTGAGCGCCAACCTGCGCACGCTCTTTTATTCGTTCAGTAGCTTCGGCTTTCTCTTGATCTTCATGCTGCTCTTCATCAACCCTTCCATCCGGACGGCCTTTCAAAATACGATCGATAGCATGATGCAAACCTTAAGCGTG
>Ga0182021_10004782_pt1 | contig 15970 bp, 14 predicted proteins | sample 612E3MmetaG_FD_120493 | JGI IMG/M metagenome (GOLD analysis project Ga0182021, IMG submission 120493) | Permafrost microbial communities from Stordalen Mire, Sweden - 612E3M metaG (Illumina Assembly) | ecosystem: Environmental > Terrestrial > Soil > Wetlands > Permafrost | place: Sweden... | reverse complement strand
CATCAAGGACGGATTGGTCGTGAGCCCCTTGATGTAGGGCTTTGCGTAGAGGTCGAGGATGCCGGCCTTGTCGGCGCCGTCGGCGTAGATTTGGACTTTCAGGTCGTTGAGCGAGCGCATGGGAAAGTGAAGGTGAAAGTGAGAGTGAAAATGAGAGGGAGAGGGAGCCGGAAGTGAAAGTGAAAGGGAGGGTGAAGGTGAAAGGGGCGCTGGTTCAGCTCTCGGGGCGGTTATAGAGGGCGACGGCGACGGCCTCGGCGAAGTTTTGCACGATGAAATCGGGCTAAAGCGCCACTAAGCACGGTGATCGTTGATGGCATATTATTATCAATGCATTTTTGATCTGAATCGCAGCGACAATGACTTCAGCGCCAGGCTTCCAACCATTTCAATTCCGGCAAAAAAGGTAATCCGCCTGGACCAGCCGGCCCTCCACCTGCAAGGGATTGACGCACTCGCGCTGGACGAAGCCTTGGGTCTGGAGGAAATTCTCTATATCCGGCCGGAGGGCCTGCCCGGCATACAGCGGCACCTCGGAACACTCGACATACACAAAAGCGCAGTTGCGCAACGCAGCGGTGGCCCCGCGGAGCACGTTCAGCTCGAAACCCTGCACATCCAGCTTGAGCAACGCACGCCGGGCGTTCAGCCAGTGAGCGGGCAGGCTGTCCAGAGTCGCGACCCGGACGCGTTTGGTGCCGATTTCCGCGGTACCGGGGAAACAATGGGTCTGCAGTTCCCCAATCGGGAGCAAGGACGAACTGTCGGCCCGGCCGCTGATATGCAGGTCGGCCGAACCCTCCTTGTCGCCCAGTGCCAGCTCGTGCAATTCGATGCCCGGTTGCGCGCCGTGGATCGCCCGGTAAACCGCCGCCTCGGCGGCGAGCGGCTCATAGGCCTGAATGGGCAAATACGGATGGAGGATCCTGGCCATCAGGCTGAATTGCCCCCGGTTGGCGCCGACATCCAGGAGCAGGTCCATCTCCAGGTTCCTCAGGATTTTTTGGTGTTCAATACTTGGCGCCACCCCAAGGAGAAGCGCCGGCCAGCAACGAATGTGCCGCGCCGAGTACCAAGCCTTCGCCAACTTCAGGCTATACAAGTTATACATCGCACTCAGGTTGGGGTGCCGCCATGATTATACACATGTCTTCTGGAAATCAGAGAAAGCTTACACAGGCCGGCACCGGTCCGCCTTGCAACCAGGCGTAGACCGCCAGCTGTTGATCGACCACCGAGGCGAGCGAAAAATGTTCCAAAATCATGGCGCGTCCGTGCCGGCCCTTTTCCTGCAACTCGCCGGCCGGCGAGGCCAGGGCGCGACCCAGCGTTTCTCGCAGGCTCAGGGCGTTGTCCGGGCACACCCATCCGCAGTTTCGCTGCTCCAGATCGGTCCACGGAGTCTGCATCGTCGTGACCACCGGAGTGCCATAACCCAAAGCCTCCTGGACGGTATTGCCGAAATTCTCCTTGTGCGAAGGCAACACATATAACTCGGCCCGCGTGTAGGCCCAGGCCCGTTCGACGTCCGTCACCGTTCCCGCCCAGACGCACCGTTGTTGCAGACCGGCCTGGGCGACATGAGCCTGGCCCTTTTGCACTTCTTCGGGGCTGCCGGGGCCAACGATCAATAGATCCCAGTCGGGGAAGGCCGGGGCGAGGTCGTTCCACGCCACCAGCAAGTCGTCGATACCCTTGGCCGGGTGAATGCGGGCGAGATAAAGCAGTACCCTCCGCCCATGGAGCGGTGCGCCCCATGACGGCTGAATCGCGCTGGCCTGTTGCGCCAAGGCGTAGAATTCCGCCACGTTGAATCCGGCTGGGATCACCGCCAGCGGGGTCGCAAATCCGAGCGCCCGCAGATGTCTGGCCTCCCGGGTGGAATTCACATGAATGCACGGCGCCTCCCGCAACATGCGATCCTGATACCAACAACGAACCAGCCGCTTCCGCCAGGGCTTGGTCGCCAGCTCCAGCGGATCCAACGCGCCATTGATCTCGATCAAATAGGGACGCCGGGTGGCGCGCGCCTTTTCCCAGCCATAAAACATGGCGCGGAGCCAGATGCCGTGGAGATGATAGACATCGGCGGCGGGCGCGGCCCGGAGGGCCGCCCTCAGCACCGGGGATCTGCCCAAAGCCGCCGGCCAGGCCAACGGGCTGACGATTTGCCGTACCGGTGGCGCCAGGCGGACTGCCGGCGAAGTGTTGGGGTAGCCTTCAATTGTATATACCCTGACATCATGGCCACGGCGCGCCTGTTCCATCGCATAATTGCGCATGGAGACGACGGGCCCGCCATGCTCGGGGGAGAATATTCCAATAACATGATTAACTGACATCGCCGCTCTTAGAGTCATCATTTTCTTTCGCCGAGGAGTTCCCTTGCATCGACAAGCCCTCCAAAATCCGCCGGATGGCGTTGCCCGCAGTGAAATTGGCGCGCACCCAACGCCGGGCCTCCTCACGGTTCTCGAGCATGGCATCACCTATCTCAGGCAGGCGATTCAGCGCCTCCAAACAGCTCGAAACCGGGTCCCCTTTCAGCCAATGGATGGCACCGGCAACCTCGATGGGACAACCGTCCATGTCGGTTGAAAGCGTTATTTTGCCCGCGGCCACTGCCTCCAGGATTTTGTAGGGGAAAACACCGCGCGAGAAACCAGCCAGGGGCTTGTGCAGATTCACCACGGCAGTAACCGATTCATAAGCGCGGCGGAAGCCTGCTTCATCAACCGCGCCAAGGTAGGCCAGCCGTTGCGGCATCTCCCGGGCCAACCTTTCAATGTCCTTGCTCAATTCGCCCGCCCCACAGATTAGCCAACGGCAATTTCCGGGACTTCGACGAATGATCTCCAGCAGCCCTTCGACCCCTTTTTCCACCGACAATTCCCCAAAATAGCCCACGAACGATACCCCGCCAGTTGGTGCGAAATCCTTCATGTATGAATCAGACAGCAGAACCGGCATATACCAAACCCGACGCAGGCGGGAGGGCAGTGCGCGTCGCATGCTCTCTTGCACGACGGTCGCGCCGTCCACCCTGCGGCTTAAAAAAGACAAACCCCAGCCATCCAGCAGTATCTTGACATAGCCCAAACCAGCGCGCCGGCGTGCGGCCGGCAAATCCTCCAGTTCAAGGACGAGTTGGACACCCGGATCTGCGATCCTGGCTCCCCAAGCATAGAGCGCCTCGAACAAATAGGAATTATAGAGCCAGACCAGAGTTGGACGATAACGCCGTTGCAGACGGTAGCCGATGAACGGCGCCAGCAGGCACTGAAGGAATTTCCCGAGCGGACGCAAAGGCAACGTCGGCGGATGCAATTCCGCTATGTGCAGGTCCGGCAATCTCAGCCCGCGAACACTGCCTGTGCGCCAGCCCTCGGTCTGATGGCCGGAATTAACCAGCAAGGACTTTTGCTGGCACTCGGCTAGACCACGCAGGACTGCCCGCTGCTTTGCCGCCCCACCCAATAAAACCACTCCGCCTCTTCCAGCCGGGCAGTAGGGCGCGACCACCACCACTCTGTAACGATCAACTGTCATTTTTAATGGCACCAAGACAAAGCCCAGCGCTGCCTCTCTGGCTCAAAGGGTGACCAGATGGTAAAACCTCCACCCAAGGCAACCGCCCTCGCTCGGGCCTTCCGGAAGATTCGCAGAGAGCGCATTGCTTGCTCGCGTCATCGGGTTGGCACTATCCGACACAGGCCTTACTTTCCCACCCGCACTTTCATAAATGCCTGGCTGTTTCCATACCAACCGAGCCAACGAAAAGGGGAAAAATCCACTTCAACATTGCCAAATTCGTCCCGCAACCGATCCCGGGTGATTCTCCAATCGTAGCCGCGGTGCGATCCTTTGAGGTCCGTCGTCCGCGGAGGCACAAAGCCAAAGAGCGCGGCGTTAAACAAGTGCCACAGGGACGTGTCGGGCCAACGCCGGAAGAGGAGCGCACGTACAAATTCCTTGGGCAAAAGCGCGGGACCCATCATGATTGGCACCGTGACCAGAAGCAGTCCTCCGTTCGCAACCTTCTCGTGGACGAATCCGAAGAAGGTGTACGTTTCTTTTTCGTCCAGATGTTCACATACTTCGAGACAGGTCAAAATGTCCACGCTGCTGAAGGGAACCTCCGCCGCCGAAGCCACCACCCGATAGGCCGGGTATTTGGCCGCCATGTAAGGATCATATCCCATCAGGGAAACCCTTACTCGCTCCGCTTCGGACATCCGGCGATTGAGCTCGTGGAGGAACCGTCCCTGCCCACACCCATAATCAAGGAGGCGCTGCTGCCCCGGACGTGTCGCCAGCCAACCCGCCACCGTCTCCATGGATCGGGCAAAACGAGTTCGGTGGGCAAATCGAGCAATCGGATTGGGGTGATCCAGCGTTTGCTGTTCGTACTCAATACGCCTGGCTGGTTTCATATAAAGATCCTAGCGCGGCGCAGCCGCAACCAAAGTTACGGAGTTGAGACACAGAGCGCACAGAGACTTGGGTCGAGGTCACAGAGGAATGCGTCTGCCTCCGTGGACTCCTCCGAACTCCGTGCCCTCTGTGACGAAAAATCGTGTTCAAAAAACAAGATTCTGCGGGTGTGTAATACAGCGGACCACCCGATCGCACTCAACCGGGCATCCCAGCCGTCTTTTCTATCCTGGATCGCTTCTGCGGGTTGTCATTTCTTGATGCCCAACAGGGCCACATGACTGGCGGTCCGATAGGGATTAATGACACCATTTTTAGTATTCAACAGGTGCACGCTTTTGCATTGGGCATTGATCTGCCTGTAGTTATCGAATACCGAATAGGAGTACGCCAGACCGTCGCCTTCCGATATCGTATAACCTTTCCCTTTCGTTTTAATCCAGTCGGCCAATGGCCACAGCCCCAAGAGATCGATCGTCTGCTTGATGGAGCGTCCCAGTGGCGAACCGTGCCCAAAATTGTTCGAGTCCGATAGGAAGATTGCTTTGGTCGCGACCCTGAGCATCTCGGCCACGGCCAGGGCTGGCTTCCTAATGTGATGCAGAACCCCAAATTCGCACACCAGATCGAACTCCGAGGTCCGGAACGCCAGTTTCGTGGCGTCACCGTCAATCAGGTCTTCCTCCGACAATCCCTGGGCATAACCTGTTTCTCGAAGCTCTCGGACCGGCTCAATCCCCACGACCCGCAGGTTGGGGCGGTGCTTTTTGATATATTGGACCGCTCGGCCCGTTCCGGAGCCGATATCGAGAATCGAGTTGACCTCGAGATAATCCAACGAGGCTACCAGAAAAGACAGAGCGAAGAAATGCTCGTCCTTTTCCATGACATGCATCGCATCGTAGCGATCGGCAGTTTTGGCATAATAACGACGCTGCTTTTCGATTTCTTCGGTTGGGCTTTTCATTTCGTCTGCTGAATCTGGGGCGATGCTATACCATCTGCGGCACGCCCCGGGTGTTTTCCACTGCCATGCCATCCGCCGCCAAAGTAGTTTCGTCCTCTTGCGCAATTCTGATCGCCGCCAGGCAGAGTCCGGTGGTAAAAACGAGAAAGCCGAGGTTCGTGGCTTGCTCCAATAGACCGTTGAAGATCCCCAGACACTCGGTCCCGAGCAGCAGCCACGGCAGGGCCTGCCCTCGGCGCACGCAGGTCCAAGCCCACCGATAGAGGCTTACGCCGAACACGGACCGTGCTCCCAGCCAGAACACGGCGACGATCGGCCCCATTTCCATGACTGTGCGCTCCCATTCGGTTTCGGCCAGGAGAAAACCGAGACTCCGGACGGTGAGAGCGGCTCCCACGTTGGAGCCCAGCCCCAGCCCATATCCCAGCAGCGGCGCCTGCCCAAGATCTTCGAAGGCATGGATGAATTCGCCGAAAAACCGCTGTAGAATCGCTTCGTTCAGCGAGCCGGAGTTACCGAGGGCCTGTTGCCAGCGGGTGGTAAACGTCAGGACTCCCTCCCGGAAAAACGAGGTGAGGGTCAGGAGAAAAAACACTCCTACCCCGAGAACCACGACTTGCAGCGTAATCTTGAGCAACCGGCGATGAAACATGCCCGCTGCGACCGCAAAGAACAACACGAACCCGATGCTCATGACAAAGCCCCGACTCCCGGAAATCGGCAGCACGACCACCAGCGCAACGGCTGCGATTACCCTCGCGCGGACGGACACCCAGCCCGTATCGACAAATGAATAAATCAGGAACGCGGCCACCAACAGGTTGAAGCTGCCCGCGCCCATGCTGTAGGAAAACGTTCCAGCCGGGCGTATCTTGCCGAGGGCCGATCCGATTTGGGTGGAGCCCTCCCCCAGTGTCGCGCGATTTATAATGCTGTTGGGCGACGAAAAAAATTGCGCCACCATGAGAATCGCCATGGGACCGGCCAGATACAGCGTCCACCGGCCGATGCGCAGCACGTCTTCCTTTTCAAAGACCTGCGCCATGACGAAGATCAGCGGTATGTGCATACAGTAGCACCGGATCCCATAAATCACCACGAACATCCCCAACCACGGGTTGAAGAAGACCTGCAGCAGTCCGAGCATGCACAGGACGGCCAAAGATATCGCCCAAATCCTGGTGAATCGATTGTGCGGAAACGCCCGCGCCCGCATCGCCAGATAGTAAATCATCAAGACCACCGGGTCTCGCACGAGCAGCAGGGCGGACGACACGAGGAAATTAAGCGATCCCCATTTGCGGAGCACACCTTCGAAGATCAGCAGCAAGAAATAGGCGTAGATCCACCGACGGACCTTGAGCACCCGCTGTTCTTCCAGCGAAGCCTGTTTCAGTTCACTCATGTCTTCAGCGTGCTTCCGATCGCCCTCACGATCGGTAAATATCGAACGAGCGTTTTGACGGTTGCATCCAGAATACCACCGGAAGTTTCGGCGCAAAGGACAATGCTCCCCCGCTTCGCCCCCGTCTCTGCCGCGACGTCGACGGCGGGGAAAAAAACGGCAAGTTCGTGGGTCGACACGGTAGAATCTATATAATTCAAATTGAGCGTATTCTGCGGGCCGTAGTCGTCAAACCGATAGCCCGAATTGGGTACACAGAAATCATCGATCATGACAATCGGGTTCTCCCATAGTGAAAATATAATCTCCAGCTCTTCCCGCAGCGGCAGATCGCTCCCCCAATGTGCATCCAGGTAGAAAAAGACATCTTGCTTCGGAGCCGTTGCATCGTGAGCCAATCGATGCAGGAATGAGCGTGAATCCATGCGGAAAAGATGAATGGCGCTTCGGTTGCCGATGAAGCGCAGCTTCGAATAGGTGAAGAAACGGGGATGGGCTTCCGAGGTGTAAACGGGCAGCGAAGTCGCGGCAAAGAGGGCCGTGGTTGTTCCCCGGAACGTGCCGGTCTCTACGATGGCTTTGATGGGAAGATAGTATAGGAGGTCAAAGAAGATGCGTTGCCGGAATTTCTGTCCGTTGAATGGACCTCCCCAGCTCGCCGAGATGTGGGGTCGGATGGAGTCCAGGCAACCCAGGACGGTTCCACCGACGGGATTTCTTGCCAGATGTTTGATCATGATGAAGCCTTGCTTGGATTGGTGCGGCGGAGAGCGGTCGCCACTTTCGAGCTCCTTCCGGGCTTTTATCCCAAGCCCGAAAACTCCTAGGCGAGATGCCTTTCGATGGCCGCGACAATTTTCGCGCCATAGGCCGCCCAGGTATAAGTCTCCGCTTTGGCGCAGGCCGCTTCACCCATCGCCCGAGTTTCCGCCCGGTGGTCGGCAAACCAATCCAACCGGTCGGCGATCGTTTCCGGCGAGCGAATTGGCACCAGGAAGCCCGTCCTGCCTGGTTCAACCAGATCCTCGCCGCCGGTGTTGGCGGTGATGAGTATGGGCAATCCTTGGCTCATGGCCTCCTGCATGACCAAAGCACGGCCTTCGACAATCGACGGCAAGACAAACACATCACAGGACCGCATCAGACGCAGGACTTCGACATGTGGACGTGTCGGCTCGTAGACAAAATCGGGGTATTCCCGGCGGTAGAACTCCATCGGCGCAATCAGTGAACCCATCACGACTAGTTCGAGATCGGTCCGGTTGAGCCGCCGCATCGCTCCAAAAAGATCGGCCAGGCCTTTGCGTTGACTCATGCCACCAGCGAATAACACGCGTAATTTGCCGCGTTTCTCCACGCGTTCTTCCCTAGGCTCGGTGCTCCTGGCAGGACTGCCAAACTGTGCGACAACGACATCCTTCGAACAACGTACCCAGTCGGGGAGAGAATCTAACACGAAATCACTCGCGCAGAAAATCGCATCGGCGCGCCGAAGCTCATCGTCCTCGCGGTCCATCTCTTCCGCAGAATTGATGGCGGTGAGGGTGGCACCCCATTCCGGGTGCCGCGCAGCTTCTTCTTCGAGCAAAAGCCGTGATGTCCGGCAGTACGCGATCGGTAGATCATAAAAACATTTCAGCCCCAGGTGTTTGGCCGCTCCAAATGAACTTATGGCCGCGTCTGCATAGGCATAGACGCCCCGCAAATTCTTCATGCCAGGCAGTCGCCGCGCAACGTATTCGTCCAGATCGCGATAAACGGCACTCACCGAAGTCCAGCCTCCCGCCTGTGCCGCCCGGACTCGCAGAGGCCCTCGCGCGATGGACAACCGCACCGCCTCTCGCCAAGGACGCGTATGCACCAAGCCGGGAGGAATATCATAGGCGCGTCGCAACAACTCTCGTCGCAAGCCATCCGGCACATATCGCAACCAGCCCGCCGACCGATCAAAGGCCAGGGTCGTACAGAATTCTGCCAGCAGTCCAGCTTGGGCCACGGCACCCAACACGGCGCGGACATTACTATTACCAGTGGGATGAGCGACAACGATCACGAGGAAGCGCGCTCCGCCGACCGGGCAAACAGCTCCAGATACCGCCCCGCCACCGTTTCGGGCAAATGCTTGGCCAGGTGGCTCTGCGCCGGTTTCACCAGCTCCTTTAGTCTGTCCCTGTTGCCCGACAGCAGGTCGCCCAGCGTCTGTGCCAGCGCATCCGACGATCCGTTGGGGAAAGTCAGTCCACACGGGCCCATGGCATCGGGCAGACCTCCGCCCGCCGAGCCGACTACGGCACACCCGCAGGCGATTCCTTCCAGCGCCACCAACCCAAACGGTTCGTTCCAACGCGATGGCACCACCATCACCTGATGCCGGTTAAGCAAGCGGGCCAGTTCCTCACCTTGCTTTGGACCCACAAACTCCACCTGCTTCGTCAGGTTCAGTTCGCTCACCAGGGCGCGCAGGCTGGTTTCTTCCGGGCCCCCGCCGACGACCGACAAGGAGGGGCGCATCCCCGCAGCGGCCAGCGATGCCAGGGCACGAAGCAGCACGTCCAAACCTTTGGCCGAAATCAACCGGCCGACGAAGACCAATTGACGATCGCGCGGGGCGCCCGTCCAGAGCCGAAAGACCTCCGCATCGTAAGGATTGGGGATGAAAGTTCCCTGCAGTCCCACGTGCGTTGCCATCGCCTGGCTGATGAATACATTTTCCGCCCGTTGCAAAGCCCATCGTTTGATTCGCTCATTCCGTACCTCGGAGGCGTTCGCGCCTTCGAGCCAGATATGCGTGGTCACCACCCAGGGACGGCGGAAAAAAAACAACGGCCACGCGGTGCGCAGGCTGATATTGCTATGGAAACATACCTGGCACCAGCGCACCCGGTTCGCCAAACGCCGGGCTGATGGTTTCCGCTCTATCGTCGCCCCCCCATCGCTTTCGTCTCCAGAACCGGTGTCGGTGACCACGACCACTTCGTGCCCCGCTCGCACGAATTCCCGGGCGAGCAGGCGGGACACGGTTACAATCCCACCGATTTCCGGATGATAGTAATGACTGGACAGCAGTATTCTCAAAATGCGATCCCGCCCTCCAAGGTTCAGGAGGTTTTGGGCCGTTCCCCGTTCCGGATGAACACGCCTATGCCCATCACGGGCTTCGATTCGGAATGGTCCAGAATCTCGTGAAAGACTCCCGTGCTACCCTGGGTGGATTTCAAATGGGCCCAATGGCGCGAACTGCCCCCGCCATCCAGGCGGTCGGTGGTCGCGTCGTTGATATCGTGGAACGCGCAGATTCGCGCGAAACGCCCGACGTTTTCATAGTCGCGCACCACCCACTCCCACGTGTGATCGCCATCGATGAAGCAAAGATCGAAGGGCTGCCCCCGGAAATCGTCCGAGGTGCGCCCCAACGAAAACTGCAACGGCAGGTGGGCCGTCGCCCATGATTTCAGGGCAAAGTGGTCGGCTACATCCAGGGTGACCGCGTGGAAGGAGGGGGCAAACCGCCGGAGATAGGCCGTGAGCACACATGCGGTCCATCCGTTGTTCGTACCGACTTCCAGCAGGTTTCCCGGACAATGCCCGGCCGCGAGAACCATCAGGCGCGCCAGCTGCCGCGGAATCTGGAACAATCCGTCCGAATGGTAATTCATCCAGCGCTCATCCGCACCGTACAGCGATCCATGCGGCGGAGGCAAATATTTCAAACCGGCCTTTTGCAGCTCCCCCTCGATCCAATCGACGCTCTGCAATTGCGGGAGCGAAGCCGCATCAAGACGGGCGACGCAGTGCCTGAGTTTTCTTCCCTGCCAACTTCGCCAAATACGCCTCAACGCGGTTTTCATAGATTTTATCCCAGCGGGGCGAAACCGTAGGGCCCGATCTTGAAGCCGGATTCAATTGCGCTGTGATCGACATGATTCACGTTGGCCAACGATTCCCATGGCGCTTTCAGGCCGAATCGTGGAATCCGGTAGCGGCTGGATCTAAAATTCATAAAGTGGAGATAAAGAAACTGCCGGTCGCCGTTGCGGTTGTTGGTCAACTTCCCTTCGCGCCAATACCATTCGTCGGGGTGGTGCCAGGTCCCATCGGTCCATGGTCGGTTGAAATAGGGAGTCGAGTATTGCTCCTGGAATTGTGACCTCCACCAGAGGGGCCGAAAATTCCGCATGATCCGCGACTTCCATCTGTGGCCGGGCCAGGGGCCGAGAAACAGGGTGGAGAACGCCACCTCATCAAGGCCGCAGTATTTCTCCTTGCCCACCAAGATCCTCCAATTGGCCACGCGTTCGAAAAGGTGTCGGCCCTCGTCCGAATTTTCGATCAGAGTAAAATGGCCGGCAATTCGTTCCTCATGGGAGGAGACCACCAAATGGCGGAGGACGGCGGAATCGTAAAACCGCCTGATATCGCCGAAAACGACATCGAGGTCACACCATCCGAAATAGTGATATCCTGCCAGTTCGTCGGCGTGGATGACGCCGAACATGGGTCGTATGTCACACAGCTTGTAAGGATCCCAGGAAGGAATCGCGACCTGAAGCGTATCTTCCGCCCTTTGTTTATAACGGCCAAAGTCGATGATCGTCAGGTGAACGTTCGGAGGCGGTGGACTGTCGGGATCGTGGTCAGCGAAAAGGAACCAGTCGATGGACGGATTCCAGCGGCAGCTCTCGAAGAACAGGGGCGTCCATTCCGGCCAGGGCCCGAAGTAAACCGCCACAAGGCCGATCTTCTTGTAGCTTGGGGGCATCCCATTGTTCACGGCGATTGCAGTCAACCGACGACCGCGGATGTACGCTGGCGGGCCAGAATCTGCCCTACGAAATTGCCCGTATGCATCAGGATTTGGGCCACGGCGACGAGAATGGCGAGCAGGAGTATGCCGTGGATGCTCGTGACGCCAAAGAGGAGGACACCCAGCACCTGACAGCCCAGCTGCAGCAGGACGCCGAGCACGGGATTCAGGACCACTCCGCGCGCGTTGCTGAGGCCGGCGGCTATTCCGGCGATAACATACAGGACCGAGCTAAGCATATATAGTGCGACTTCGTGAACCAGGCCGTTGTAGTCGTTGCCCAGAATCAGGAGAACCTGGGTCGGGAACCGCGCGACGAGCAGGACGACGACGGCCATCGAGACGCCCAAGACGGTCAAGACCTGACAGAATCGCACCAGAACCAGCCGGGGATTGCCCTGGAGGCGGGCGAAACGGGGGATCAAGACCGCACTGGCGAGAGAAGACACGAGGACGAATGCCTGTCCCAAGCGCGTCAAGGCCCCGAGTTGCGCGAGGTTCGCGGTGCTGCCGCAAAACGATATCAGCCAGATGGTGATCTGGCCGGAAATCGAGAGGTAGATCAGGTTGGGCAGCATGCGTTTCACGACCCGGAGCACCTCGGCGCGGACGCCCGCATCTTCCGGTTGATGGAGATCCACCACCGTGCCGCAGAGACGGCGGAGCCGCGACGTGGCCCACGCCTGGGGCCCCAGGGATGCTGCGACCGAGATGAGCGCGTTGGGAAACGCGCGGATCAGTGGCACCAGTCCGGCCAGGCGGGCCGAGTTTTGGATGAGAGCGACCCGCTGGGTGTCGGCCAGCCGTTGATGTAACCCCAGTCCTACGGAGTAGATGCCCCCTAGCAGTGAAAACCAGAAGGAGGCGCAGACGAGAGCCAGCAGACAAAAAGCCTCGATCCATGATGCCCCGTGACTGCGCAACAGATATAGCAGCACCGGCGCCGAAATTCCCAGAAGCCAGGAGGCAAAGCGTCGCCGCAATTCCAACCCCGTGGCAATGACCCGCCCAAGTAGCTGATGATCTCGCCAGACCTTTCCGCCTTCGGAAAGCAAGCCGTTCGAAATGCCGGCATCGCCGAGCATGCTCATGGTCACGATCAGGGTATTGGCGAGCGTGTAGAGGGCATATTGCTGCAGGGAGAGCGTCCGGACAATAAGAATGCCAGAGAGAAACCCGATACCTTGCACCAGTAGCTGCACCGTACCGACCGTGCCGAATATTCTGGCCCATTCCAGCATTCGCGCCTTCCGGGCCCTCCGGGGCTCGTCAACCAAGCCGACGGGTTGCGCCTGGTGTAAAAGGGAACTGGGGACGTCCATCGGTTGCTTCAACTGCTATGGCGTTATGTCAGGGTCTGTATCAAGCGTACGGAAGCGGTTCCGGAGCCGGCGAGTCCGCGGGACATTCGTGCAACCGGGGTTGTTGGGACGCGTAGATAACCAACGCTTCCGCCGTCCACAGCTTCGCCCCGTCGCGTCCGGTTGAATACGATTATCGGGGCTGGACGATCACCGTCACGGTGGTACCGAAAGAATCGAACCGACAAGTATGAAACTCACGAATGGCGGTGGGCGGGGCTCGATTTAACCTCGGCGTAACATCGCACGCCGTGGGCTGTAGCGAGTCACAGGAATGTCACATAGCCCCCGCTGATCTTGCTTGGAAACCAAGCGTCCTGACGGTTGGATTCTGTATGCTTTTGAAAAAGCATCAATCCGCACCGTTGCCTGCTCCTTTTCTGGGAGCATTGATCATGGCGGCTGTCTTCATGACATTTACGGCTTGGGACCAGTCGTACTGGTGGCGAACGAAGGAGGATTACACCTTCGGTTGGCTGGTGCCCCTGTTTGTCGCCTATGTCGTTTATGAACGGTGGCCCAAGGTGGTGGCTCATTTGGGGGCGACGGAAACGCCGGCCGGGGTCGCGAGCACCGGGAATTCACGGTGGTCGAAGTTTCTGCCACTCGCTGTGAGTCTGGCCTTGGCGGGAGGGGCGGTTCTGTTCCTCTTCGGCGCGTTTTCCCGTGCGGTCGCGGGAGTCACCCATTTCAGCTCCTTGATCATTGCCACGGGCATGGCCGGAATGGTGCTCGCCACCATCTATCTTCTGTCCCCGACCAGGGCAGACTCGTCGCTGAGCCAGGCGACCCAACGCTGGTCGATGACTACCCTCTTCCTTTTTCCCGCCTTGGTGTGGTTGGTCTCCGCTCCCTTGCTCTCGATCATCGACAGTAATCTCACCCTTTATTTGATGCATCAGGTTACCAGCATCGTCTTTGTCGTGTTCGACGGTCTCGGCCTTACGCTCGAACAGCGCGGGAACGTACTGATATTGCCCAGCGGCAACGTGGGGGTGGAGGAGGCCTGCTCCGGCGTTCGGTCCCTGACGGGGTGCCTGTTCGCCGGCAGCTTTTTGGCCGCCATCTTCGTCCGGTCGTATTGGCGGAAGCTATGGTTGATGATCGCATCCCTGCTCTTCGCGTTTGGGGCCAATCTCCTGCGCAGCATCTTTCTCACGTCCTGGGCGTATTGTCATGGCGCGAAAAGCATCGAAGGAACGATCCACGACGCATCCGGCTACGCGGTCCTCGGCATTGCGGTGGTCGCTTTGCTCTGCCTTCTACCGGTGGTCGATCGCCGGTCGCCGCGCACGACGCAACCGACCGCTCAGTAGGCCGATTGGGGCGGGAAAAAGACCTGCCAGGCCGTCCGCACGAGAATCCGCAAGTCGAGCGAAAAGGACCATTCCCGAATATAGAGCATGTCATAGCCAATGCGCTTTTCCAGCAGCGATTGGTTGGCAATCTCTCCCCGATACCCCTGGCTCTGCGCCAGCCCGGTGATGCCGGGTTTGACGAAGTGCCGCGTGTAATAGGTGCTCACGATCCGGGCGAACTGTTCGTCGTGCTCCAGCAGGTGCGGGCGGGGTCCGATGGCACTCATATTGCCGATCAGCACGTTCAAGAACTGGGGCATTTCGTCCAAACTGCTGCGGCGAAGGAAACGGCCGAAGGGGTAGATCCGTGCATCGTGCCGCGTCGCCTGGGCGGAGAGGGTCGGGGCGGTTCCCGCTTCGTGCATCGTTCGAATCTTATAGATAACGAATCGCTTGTGGTCGAGCCCCGACCGTTGTTGCCGGTGCAGCAGCGGACCCGGGGACTGATGTCGCTGGATCAGCCAGACGGCCAGGAAAAGCGGTGGCAGCACGAATACGACCACGGGAAGCGCGATGGCGATATCGAGCAGCCTCTTCAGCAGACGATTCAGGGGATTCTCCAACGGCTCCCGGGCGGCGGACATGAGCGTGAAAGGTCCTTCCCGCTCGATGCTGAGCGGTTGATCCGGAAAATACCGCTGGACATGCAGGACGAACCGGACGCGGCATCCGACATTCTCGGCGCAACGCGCGATGGCCCGGCCCTCATCCGGAGAATAACTGAGTTGGGAAATCAATACTTGAGCAATGCCCTGGTCGCGCACGATCTGGCTCAATTCCGGCAGATTGCCCAACTTGGGCAACGGAGTTTCTTTTGCGTCAAGCGCGCCCGCGCCCACCCATCCCATCAATTCGATGCCTAAATGTTCGCGAGCGGACATCATGCGATGCAGCGCCTCGACTTCGTCGCTGCCGGTGACCAGCAACGTTGGCATCAGGTTGTCGCGAAATACAAACCAGGCGATGATCGACGGAAAATACATGTTCGCGAGGGTCAGAACCAGCGTAAGGATGACGAGATAACCGAACAGATAGGTGCGTTCGCCATCGCGCATCAAAACCGCCAGCGTCACGAGTACGGCGACGTACCGGAGGAGCTGGTGCAACGTATAAGGGATGGCTTCAATCAGGCCCATCGGGACCAGGCGATGATTCGAATTGTGTTGTCCCACGTGCAGCGAGAACGACGCGAGGATGACCCCGAGCAGGTAGAACATTACCTTCGTTCCGTCCAGTGGATGCACCGTCGGCCAGGCGGAAACGAATGCGACCCACGCCAAATACGTCGCGACGGCCGCGAACGTCTGCGCGCACCAGTATAAATATACGACTCCCTCTCTGCGATCGGTCAGCACAAAGCGGATCATAGCTGCGCAAAGTGGAGATTTGGAGGCAATCCGGTAACGTTATTGCAACGCCGCCGGTTTCGATGGCGCCGGGTTTGGCTCCACTCAAAAACCAATGCGAGCCTTGGACGCGCCGCCTCTATACTATTATATCTGAAGGAGTCGCAGTTATCGCCTTGGTCCTTCGTTGCCTTCTGTAAACCTAAATCCCGCAGACCGATCTCGTCACAGAGGCCACTGAGCACAAACAAGAGTTCACAGAGAAAGACTTTGGGATCTGGTCTTGGAGAGTTTG
>Ga0182021_10004781_pt1 | contig 15971 bp, 15 predicted proteins | sample 612E3MmetaG_FD_120493 | JGI IMG/M metagenome (GOLD analysis project Ga0182021, IMG submission 120493) | Permafrost microbial communities from Stordalen Mire, Sweden - 612E3M metaG (Illumina Assembly) | ecosystem: Environmental > Terrestrial > Soil > Wetlands > Permafrost | place: Sweden... | reverse complement strand
GCGCTCCGTTATCCGCGTCCCACTGGAGATCGGCGTCGAAGATCCGCCGCAAGGTCGAGAGAGTGGCGTAGGGGGCTCCTGAAAAGAGGAATACGGGATCTTCCAGAGGCTTGTACTTCTCGTTCCTTCGATAGACCCACGTATCTCCAACGGAAACTTCCAGAATGGAGAAATCCGGCAAGACCAGGTTGTAGGTCCTGGGTCGGGCGGTAAAGAGCGCCACCCCCAGGGCCCGCGCCGCGTCTTCCAGGGAAATCCATTCCTTGCGGCTCGAATAGACCAAACGGGCGGGAATTTGGCGCCGGTCCTTCGCCCCGGAGGGGAGCGCGGAATCTTCCGTCAATAGCCTTTTTTGCAGATGGTAGGTGAAGGTCCGAAAAGTGAGGGCGGGGACGTCCTCCAACCCGACCATGAAGCGGGTTCCTGCGAACATGGGAGCGGCGATCAGTCCGGACGCCTTCCACTTTTTTTCCCCCGTTTTTCGCGCCCGGTAGAGCTTGGATTGAGGATTGACGACGGAGGTTCCCGAGGAGAACGTCAGGACGTACTCGCCGTCCTTGAGCGACGCCGCTCCCCCCAACCCCCGCGTCAATTGAATGAGGTCCACCCAGACCCGCCCTTGGCGGGATTCGGCTTCCACGACGGCCTCGCCCGCCGCAGACTTGAGGTGGATGGAATAGCCCGCCCGGAGGGCGCCGGGCCAGGCAAGCATCGCCAGAATGAGGACGCGGGAACTTTTCAAGGGTGTACAAAAACCATGAGAGAGGCCTTTCGGCCTCTCTCATGGAGTTGTTGGCTTCTTAACGTCCGGTTATCGTTTATCGCACTTCCTGGGTTCATCCCGCCGGCACTCCTTGTAGGGAGCGTGGCAGCACATCTTGTGATGGTGATGGCAATAGTGGTAATGGCGCTTCACCGGTTTCTTCACCACTTTACCACACTTGTCCGTCGCCTTCCAGTCTCGCTCGCGATGATGCCGACGCCAGGAACCGTAGCTCTTGCCGCATCCCAACTCATGAATCTTGGCCTGCATCTTGTGAACGAACTCGCATGGATGAACTTTCTTGGCCTTGAGCTGTTCGGCGTAGGCGTCGAGTTGGGCCTTACAAGTGTCTGCGGGCGAGACGCACCCGTCATCCCCGTCGTCGCTCGTATCCCCAGGTTCATCCACGTCTCCCGGATCCTCGGGATCCGGCGGGTTATTCGGACCGACGACCGGATCGGGCGGAGTCGTCGGAGGCGTGACCACCGGTGGGGTGGTCGGTGGGGTGGTTGGGGGGGTGGTCGGAGGCGTAACCGGCGGCGTGGTCGGAACCACGACGGGTCCAGGATCAACGACGGGTGAACACTGGCCCGACGTTTCCAAACCGACGTAGTAATTGCGGAGCGCATTGTATTGCGCGATCTGGGAGTTGATGAAGGCTTGGTCCGAGCTTCCGTTCACTGCCGCTTGAATGGAGTCGTGCCCCGCCGTAACGGCGTCAGCCCACTGTTTGCAGTCTTGGGGTGAAGCCGCAGCCAGCAACAAAGCCGGTATAGAGGCCACGAGGCAGGCCAGTAAACTTAATTTTAGGGTCTTCATGGGCACTCTCCTTATGAAATCCTACATCCCACAGACCCCGTCCGGGGCCTGCTCTTCCTTACTAAAAGCTTACAGCGCGCATCATGATTATTCAAGGGATAAAAAGGGGGGTGGACCCCTAAACGACCTTGGAACCACCCCCCGTGTTGACAAAAACTTTTCCGGGACCTTAAGCGATGGTGACGGAAGGGTCCAAGTAGACGTCTTGGATTGCGTTTAAGAGCTCCGCCCCTTCCTTCATAGGCCGCTGGAAGGCCTTCCGCCCGGAGATAAGCCCCGTGCCGCCCGCCCGTTTGTTGATGACGGCGGTGGCGACGGCCTCGGCCAAGTCGGAGGCGCCCTTGGACTCTCCCCCGGAGTTGATGAGCCCCGCCCGCCCGGCGTAGCAGTTCAGGACCTGGTAGCGGCACAAGTCTATGGGGTGGTCCGTGGTTAGCTCGGTATAGACCTTTTCGTGGGTTTTCCCGAACTTGAGCGCCTTGTATCCCCCGTTGCAAGTGGGTAGCTTCTGTTTGATGATGTCGGCCTGGATGGTGACGCCCAGATGGTTGGCCTGGGCCGTGAGGTCGGCCGAGGTGTGGTAGTCCTTTTCGGGGGTCTTGAAGGCCGTGTTCCGGAGGTAGCACCACAAAACCGTCGCCAAGCCCAGCTCGTGGGCCGCATGGAAGGCCTGGCTGACTTCGATGATCTGCCGGGTGGATTCGGCGCTGCCGAAGTAGATGGTCGCCCCTACCGCCACGCAGCCCATGTCCCGGGCTTCTTTGATCGTGCCGAACATGATTTGGTCGTAACGGTTGGGGTAGCTCAGGAACTCATTATGGTTGATTTTGACTATGAAGGGGATCTTGTGGGCGTACTTCCGCGCCACCGACCCCAGAACGCCGAACGTGGAGGCCACCGCGTTGCAGCCGCCCTCGATCGCCAGCTTGACGATATTCTCCGGGTCGAAGTAGTCCGGGTTGGGAGCGAAAGACGCCCCGGCCGAGTGCTCGATGCCCTGGTCCACCGGCAAGATGGAAAGGTACCCCGTTCCGGCCAGGCGGCCCGAGCGGAACAGGGCCTGGAGGTTGCGAACGACGGGGATGGTCCTGTCGGAGGGGATCCACACGCGGTCCACGAAGTCGGGCCCCGGCAGGTGCAGGCGGGAAGCCGGCACCTTGGCCTTGTAAGCCAACAAATTTTCGGCGTCTTTGCCGAGAAGCTCGGTAATTTTCTTGCTCATTGGATAATCTCCTTGTTGTTAGAAGCGAGGCTAGAGGCTAGAGGCTGGAAAAACCTTTCCTCCCGCCTTTTACGAGCCTCTAGCCTCTAGTCTCGCTTTTCGATTTTTTGCGGTGTTGAGATTTAACGGCCTTCTCTTTTCCCGCTTCAAAGTGTCCGACGTCCCGGTATTTCTTGTAACGGAGGTTCAATAATTCCTCCGCGGGCAGGGCCTGCAGTTCCCGTAAATGCTTCAAGATCGAGGCCTTGACGTTCAGGGCGGCTTGGTCGGGATCCCGGTGGGCGCCGCCCAGGGGCTCGGGGATCACCTCGTCCGCCAGCCCCAGAGCCGTCAAGTCCGGGGCCGTGATCTTGAGAGCGGCGGCGGCTTCGGGGGCCTTGGCGGCGTCTCGATACAGGATGGATGCGCAACCTTCGGGCGAGATGACCGAGTACCAGGCGTTTTCCATCATGAGCAGACGGTCGCCGACCCCGATGGCCAGGGCGCCGCCCGATCCCCCCTCCCCGATGACGCAGCAGACAATGGGGGTCGGAAGTTCGGCCATTTCGCGCAGGTTCTCGGCTATCGCCGTGGCCTGGCCCCGCTCCTCGGCGCCGATGCCGGGATAGGCGCCGGCGGTGTCGATAAAGGTCAAGACCGGCATTCCGTACCGGGCGGCCAACCGCATGAGGCGCAAAGCTTTCCGGTAGCCCTCCGGGTGGGGCATGCCGAAATTGCGGGCCATGGACTCTTGAAGGGTCCGGCCCTTCTGGTGGCCGATGATCATGACCGGCTCCCCTTCCAGGAGGGCGATGCCCCCCACCACGGCCTTGTCTTCCGCGTAGTGGCGGTCCCCGTGGAGTTCGGTGAACTCCGTGAAGATCCGTTCCACGTAGTCCAGGGTGTAGGGCCGGCGGGGATGCCGGGCCATTTGGACCCGCTGCCACGAGTTGAGCCCCCCGTAAACTTCCCTTTTCATTTCCTCCAGACGGTCGCGCAGGCCCTGGATTTCGTCGCCGGCGGAGAGCCCGGACGCCGAGGCCGCCTCTTCAAGCGAACGCAGCCGGTCCTCCAGGTCGAGGACCGGCTTTTCGAAGTCATACCCTTTGAACCCGTTGGGAGTTTCTGCCATTAGAAGCTCGCGGAATAGGTGATGCGGAGGATCCTCTCCGCCTTTCGGCCGCCGGCCCACAGGTCCCGGCCGGCCAAGTCCAGAGAAAAGCTGGGCGTGACGTAATACCGGCAGCCCACGTTGAACCGGATGTCCCGGGGCCGGTAGAACATGTTGTCGGTCTCGAAAACGGCGCCGACTACGCCTTGGAACAAATACTGGATTCCCGTGAACCCGTAAATCCTGTCGTCCTTAAAATCGAACATGTTGAAGCCGCCGTGAAGGGAAAGCCCCGGGACGATGATCTCTCCCGATCCAACGGCGTACAGCCCCTTCTCGCGCTGGTCGTACTTGTCCGTCTGCTTGTTGAAAAAGTATCCCTGTCCATCGTAACCCAGGGCCAGGGCGGGCAGGTTTCGCGAGCCGTCGAAGGCCCGCAGCTTCATGTTCAACGTCGGCCGGTTGAGGTCCACGGAGCGGTTGCCGATGAACCGCTGGGCGTCCAGCCCGAACCCTACGTTCAAGCGGGGGAGGACGCCGAAAGCCGCCTTGGTCAACACCCCGCCCCCCGAGTAGAACCGGAAGGAGGAGTTCACCCCATAATGGTCCACCACCTCCGCCGTGGGGATGTCAATGAGCTCAACCACGGGCGCCTCGGCCCGCAGGGTGGTTCCAACAGCAATAAGAAACAATGCGTATTTTAGATTCGTTTTCAAATCTTATTTCCTAGAGAAAGCCGCACTCCACCCAAAAAGAGACCTTCAGCGCCTCAATTATTTAGGAAATGGAGAGAAAGGTCAACGAAGGTGATTATTGTACTTAATGGTTGCTCAATGTCAACAACGGTTGGCGCGTGCCTGGTTGGCGCGTGCCGAACAGGCCCAGGCCCCGAAGGGACCGCACGGAGCCCCCTGTGGCGGAGGTTTTTTTAATCGCCGGTGGCGACCCTCACGCAATATCCGCCATCATCGTTACAAACTCTCTCGCCGTCACGATCTTGGTCTTCTTCCAGGAATCCGGAAAATGTCGTTTGTTTCCCGTAACAAGATAGTCCGCCCCGGCCGCTTCGGCGCATTCAAGAAACATATCGTCGTCTGGATCTGAACAGACTCCAATCCCGCCGGCGGGTTCGACAAGGTCTCCCTCTTTTCGCATTGACGCAATCGCCTGGCGAATCACATCCGGGTCACGCTTGAGGCGCGGGCGATGAAGGACCTCCTTGTATTCCGCCAGAATGGGCTCCGTGAGACAAAGCTTCACTTTCCCAGAAAGCGCCAGAAGAAAAATGGACGCCGACGGCCCAAGCGGCTGGAGCATGGCCGACACAACAATGTTGGTGTCGAGAACAACCCTCATCACACAGGCTTGTGACGGGCGTGCCGAGCCGCCGTTACCTCGGCGTTTATTTTCGGAGGGGTGAGCTTGTCCAAGCCGTGCCGCCCGGCGCTTTCCCATGACTTCTTGAGCCAATCGGGAGGCGTTTCGGTCATCTTCACGAAGTCGTCTACGCTCAAAATCAAGACGGAGGGTTTGCCGTTACGTTCAACCAGGAACCGCTCCTGGCGTTCCACCGCCCGATTGACGATCTGACCGAACTGGGTCCGTGCCACAACAGCGGTCACTGTGCGCGTCATAAACCATCTCCTATTGACTGATTGATTAATCAATCAAACAAAGTATATCACCGTTTCCGCACGTCGTCAAGCTTGACCGCCGTGAACGGGGTCCGGGCGGCTCCGGCCGTGGAGGCCCCACATTTCCAGCATCAGCAGGGCCCACAATTTGAAGCCGTGGTCCCGGCGACCGGACAGATGCTCATCGAATAAGGACCGGACGGCCCCTCTGCGGAAGAAGTCCCGCCCGAAACCATCGGGAGCGAGGGCCGTTCCTTCGAAAAGGTCCCGAAGGGGGCCTTTTCTAAACCAGGGGCCCAAGGGAATACCGAACCCCATTTTACCCCTCGATTGAACCGCCGGCGGCAGAAGATCCCGGAACGTCTCTTTGAAGATCCACTTCCGCGTGAACCCCTTGAGCTTCCAGGAGCCGGGCAGGCGGAAGACGAATTCGGCGAACTCGTGATCCAGGAGGGGTGAACGCCCTTCCAGGGAGACGGCCATCGCGGCGACGTCCACTTTGGCCATGAGGTCTTCCGGCAGGTAGGTGGAGAAATCCGCGTACAGGCTGCGGTTGACGGGATCCAAGCCCGTCGCGCGCCCGAACACCGCCTGCAAATAGCGGAGAGGTTCCCCCTCGGGCGCCGACGCCGAAAACCCATCGGAATACAGCGCGCGCTTCTCCTCTTCGGAAAAGAAACGGGCGAAGCGCAAGTACCGGGCGGCGGGGTCGCGCTCCAAGGCGCCGTCCAGGAAGCGCTTGAGATTCCAGCCGAACCCTTTGGTTCCCAAACCTTCCGGCAGGAACCCCGCCGCGCGCCGCGCCGTCGCCGGAAAGCCCCGAGGCAGGACGTCGAGGAGCGAAGCGATCTTCGCGGCCTGGTGCCGGCGATACCCCGCGAAATTCTCGTCCCCGCCGTCCCCGTTCAGGGCCACCGTCACATGCCGGCGGGTTTCCCGGGCCACGCAGTAGGTGGGGAGGGCCGAAGGGTCGCCGTAGGGCTCCCCGTAGTGCCGGGCCAGGAGCGGGAGGACCTCGGCCATGTCGGGCTTCACGACGAATTCGGAGTGGTCGGTCCCAAATCGGCGGGCCGTCTCCCGGGCGAAGACGAGCTCGGAGAATTCCGCCTCCTCGAAACCGATGGAAAAGGTCTTGACCGGCCTGTCCGAGAGCCGGCTCATGAGGCCGACGATGACCGACGAGTCCACCCCTCCCGACAGGAAGGCCCCGAGAGGGACGTCCGCGATCATCCGCAAACGGACCGCCTCGGTGAGCCGCCGGCGGATCTCCGCCTTGGCCTCTTCCAGGTCCAAGAGGAGCGGCGGGGCCTCCACTGGAAGGTCCCAATACCGTTCGACGCGCGACCGCCCTTTTTCCCACACCAAACGGTGGGCCGGAGGAAGTTTGAAGACGCCCCGGTAGATGGTCCGGGGGCTGGGGATGTACTGGAGGCTCAAGTACAAGTCCAAAGCGAGGGGGTCTATTTCCGACGGGAAGCCCGGAAGGATCTTGAGCGCCTGCAATTCAGAGGCCCAGGCCAAGCGGCCACCGTGGTCCCAATAGACGAGGGGCTTCTTGCCGAAACGGTCACGGGCCAGCAGGAGTCGTTCCCTTTTGGCGTCCCAGAGGGCGAAAGCGAACATCCCCCGCAGCCGTTGGACGCAGTCTACCCCTTCCTCTTCGTAGAGATGGACGATGGCTTCGGTGTCGGAGCGGGTTGAAAAGCGGTGCCCCTTCTTTTCCAACTCTTCCCGGAGGGATTCAAAGTTGTATATCTCGCCGTTGAAAACGATCCGGACGGAACCGTCCTCGTTGGCCAGGGGCTGCCGGCCACCGGGCAGGTCGATGATGGCCAGCCGCCGCATGCCTAAGCCCACGCGGCCGTCGGGAGAGATCCAAGTCCCGGCGTCGTCGGGCCCCCGGTGGACGAGCGTGCCGTTCATCTTTTCCAGCAGTCGGCCGTCCACCGATCCGGCGGCGTCTAATAATCCGGTTATTCCGCACATGCCCCTACACCAACCCTGGAAACAGGACCGCCGCCATGTCAACGGACAGATTCAGCTTGAGATCCCCGTAGGGTGTTTCGCTGCGAACGAGTTTCCCGTCCAGGAGCTCCCGGATGATTTGCGTGGCCCGGCGGCGTTTGACGCCGCAAACGGAAATGATTTCCGAGCGGGCGATATTTCCCCGCGCGAAGAGCCTCTCCATTACCTTCCGGCCCGCTTTGGATACCCTCTTCTCATTCGACAAGCCTCCGACAAATCCCATGTATCGGCGCTCCAAATCTTCAAGCTTCAGCATTTGGTTCATGAAAAGGATTTGATCGAGACAGCATGTGAGGAAGAAAGCGCAGAACCTCGTGAGGCCCTCCTCCGAGAGAGGCCCCCGTCCGTCCCAATCGTTTTTCCTCGGCTGGTCCGCACCGGCAAGATGGTCGTCGTATTCCCGCCGACGGCTGGCGAAGGCTCTCGCGACGGTCCAAAGGAGGTTTTCTCCCACGCCGATCCGGACTCCGAAGGCCGTCGTCAGGAGACGGGCGACCCTTCCATTCCCGTCCGGGAACGGGTGGATCCATAGGAACCGGTGGTGAGACGAGGCCATCCCGAGAACCTTGTCGGGCCCGACCAACTCCTCCGGGCTGAGGAACTCCTCTAACTTGTCGAGGTGGGAGACGATGTCCCCTTCCTTTTCCGGGGCGTCATGGGCGCCGACGGTGATCCCCCCCCCGCGCAATCGGCCGGGCTCCACCGGTACAAGCCGCCCACCCATCGTCTTCGCGAAGCGCATGTCCGGGGGAAGCCGGAGATAGAACTGTTCATGAAGCCAGCAAAGGAATCCCCGTGAACAGATGCGAAGTCCCGGTTCGTTCCGCAATCGCCTCATCATTTCTTCTTGGACCCGGACGTGGGCCACATGCTCTAACTGGAAATCCCGGACGGATTTTTCCTTGGATAGATGCTTGTGGAGGGCCGCTTCGATATCCCTGAGCCGGGTCGGATTTCCCTCCATGGCGTTGGTGTAATAGCTGTTGACCTTCGTCATGAACTGGGCGATTTCTTCCAAGACAAGCGGGTGGATTCCACGGCCGAGCGCGGCCGAAGATCGAATGACGTCAACAACAAGTTGGTTCAATTCAGGATTCGTCTTTGATGGCAAAGCCGGAAGCATTGGGGTTATTGTATCTGGATTAACGCCACTTTTCAATGCCACATTGAAACGTATTAAGTCGTTGTACATCAATGTATTACATAACATATCATGTGTGTACAACAATAATTAGTGCCACTTTATAAATCGCCTTTCTTCAAACGCGCCGTGGGTGACCCGCGGGTCAGGACCTCCTCGTAGAGGGACTCCAGGGCCCGCGCGGTGTTCCGAACGTCGAAGCGCTCCCGGACCCGGATGCGGCCGGCCTCCCCCCAGGCGCGGCGAACGGAAGGAGAATCAACCATCTCCAAGATCGCCGCCGCCAGGCGTTCCTCGTCGGCCGGCGGGACCAGCCGGCCCGTTTCTCCGTCGACGACCACCTCCGGGACCCCCCCCACGCGGGTCGCCACCACCGGAAGCCCCGCGTCCATGGCCTCGATCAAGGCGATGGGGACCCCTTCCCAAAGCGAGGGCAGGACGAAGGCGTCGAAGGTCGGGAGGAGCGCGGGGACGTCCCGAACCTCGCCCCGCCACTCGATGAAACCGCTCAGTCCCCATTCCTCCGCCCGGGCGCGCAAGCCCGCGGCCGAGGGGCCGTCCCCGGCGATCACGAATCGGACCGCGGGCCGGGCCGCCGCCACCCGTCGAATGGATCGAAGGAGGACGTCAAGACCCTTCTTCGGCTCGTCCAGGCGCCCGACGAACCCTATGACGGGGGGCCCGGAATGGCCGGGACGGTCCACGGTCATCCCCGTCCGGATGCCGTTGGGCACCACGCGGATCCGGCCGGACGCGCGGGGGACGCGAAGGCGGACCGCCTGCGCCACGGCCTCCGAAACGGCCGCGACGCGGTCGGCCCGGCCCATGAGCGCCCGTTCCGCGGCGAGATGCGCTCCGGACAGGGATTCCCCCATGTCGTGGACGTGCCACACCAGCCGGCTCCGGCCCTTGAAAACGGCGGCCAGAGCGGCCGGCCACGTGAGGTGGGCGTGGATGACGTCGAAATCGCCTTCCGCCAGAAATCGCCGGAACCGGAGGGGAAGAGAAAGGTCCCCCCAGCCCGTCCCGTTCAACGTCCGGACGCGGATGCCCTCCCGCCGAACGTCGTCCGCCCGGAAACCCTCCTCTTTGAGGAGGAGGAGTTCCGCCTCGACCCGCCGTCGATCGAAGAGGGGGAGCAGGTCGGCCAGGAGGCGCTCGACTCCCCCGGACCCCAGGGACATCGTCGTGTGCAGGACCCGGATCACGCCGACCCCCTCAGCCATCGCCTAAGAATTCGGCGCGGGCCACGGGGAAAGCGCCACCACGCATACTTGCCGACCGCCAGAGTCCAGGCGAGAGGCGCCGGCAGGCCGTGGCGCGCGGCGACCCTGGCGTATTCCGCCGCCCCTTGCCACAGCCGGCGAGTGGAGGCCCCGGACAAAGACATTCGAACCAGGGGCGTCGCGTGATGAAGCGGCGGAAACCTCCGCGCCAGGCGGAGGATGAAATCGTGATCCGCCGCCAGTGATAACGTCGTGTCGAAGCACCCGACCGCCTCGTATTGGGACCGGTGGACGATGAGGCCGGGATGGAGCATCGCCGGAGACAGGAGCTGCCGCCGCCAGCCGCCCACCGGGCGGTGCAGGCGGGCGTCGCCTTCGGGATAGTCGAGCCAGACGGGGAAGGCGTTCGTCCGGCCGGGATCCAGCCGGGGAAGGGCCTCCTCCAGGGCGCTGGGCGACGCATAGCGGTCGTCGGCGTTCAGGATGTGGATCCATTCCCCCCTCGCCAGGGCGATCCCCTTGTTCATGGCGTCGTAAATCCCCGAGTCGGGCTCGCTGATCCAATGGGAGAGCCGCTCGTTCCAGGCCCGCAAAACGTCCGCCGTGCCGTCCGTCGAAGCCCCGTCCACGACGACGTGCTCCACCCCGGGACAGGTCTGGCCGGCCACGCTTTCCAGGCATCGCGCCAGGACATCCGCGCCGTTCCGGACGACGGTGACGACGCTGATCGCGGGGGGCCGGTCCTCTCCCGAGCCCGAAGGCGACGGAGCGTCCGTCATTTCTCGGCCGCCAGGAACGTTTGCTTGCCGAAGATCCTCCAGAGGAAAGGGAGCCGCAAATAGATCCTGACGAGGATCCCCCACTGAGGCAAACGGCTCTTGGTCGTGTAAGGGAGAAAACCGGGGATCACGCGCCGCACGTAGAACCCCGCCGCCGTGACCGCCTCCGCCAGGCTCTTGTCAGTCAACGGGACGCGATGATCGAAAAAGTCCCAGTAGCTCATGCCGACGAGCCGGATGTTGGGCTGAAGGATGAGGAGCCTTCCCCCCGGCCTCAAGACCCGGCGGGCCTCGCCCAGGACCGACATCACTTGGGACTTGTTCTCCATATGTTCCAATAAGTTGCTCATGAAGACAGTGTCCACGGAGCCGTCGGCCAGGAAAGGCATTCGGTCGGCGGCGGCCTGGAACACCTCCACGCCTTTCGCCGCGAACCCGCGAACGTCGGGGTTCATGTCCACGGCGATCTTCCGCTCGGCGCGGATGTGATTGATGAATTCGCAGGCGCCGGCCCCGGCGTCGAGGACGACCGCGCCGGCGACTTGGCCCTGGAAGAACCTCTCGCAAAGGATCTTCCAAAGCGCGTCTTTCCGCGCCAAATCCTTCTCGTGGAAACGGTTCCGGTAGAGGGACCGGATATCCATCAGGCCCATGGGAAACCTCCTGCGAAGGGCGGCTCCGCGGCCGTCGTCCTCGATTTGTTAAAATCCGAAAAGCGCCCGATGAATCGGGCCACTACAAAACATGGCATATCCAGACGGCATGGCTTCCCGCCCGGTTTTCAAGAAGGACCTCATGGTCCCCTTGTTGGCGGCCTCGTTCCTTTTTCGACTGGCCTATCTAGCGGCGAAGTGGCACACCTTGGCGGCCGGAGGCATGGAGTATGAAACCCTGGCCGACAGCTTCCTCGCCCATGGCCGCTTCCTGTTCGCCCATAACGCTCTTGGCCCCGTCGCCAGCGCCTACATGCCCCCGGGAGTGTCCTTTGTGCTTATCCTCGCGAAGGGTCTATGGCCGTCGAAATACCTTTTTCTTTTGGCCGCTCTCCACCTGGCACTCGCCTCGGCGGCCCTCCTTCTCGTCGGCCGAGTGGCGGAGCGCGCCGGAGGCCCGCGGGCGGCTCTAGCGGCTTCGGTCTTCTACGTTCTCGACATCAATCTTTTCATCCCCATCGCGTGGGTCAACGAGACGATCTACACGATGTTCCTGCTGCTCCTGGCCGTCCACTTGACGACGCTTCTGGACGACGAGCCGTCTCTCGGGAAAGCCTCCGCCCTGGGGGCGGTTCTGGGCCTGGGCTCCCTGTTCCGGTCCACCCTGGTCCCTCAAATCGGGTTATCTCTCTTCTGGCTCTTCTCCCGGCGGTGGAGGAAAGCCCGCCCCTACCCTATGAATGTCCTGGGAACCGCCGCATTCGTTTTCGCCCTGACGCTGGCCCCCTGGACGATCCGAAACTACCGGGCCTTCCACAAGTTCGTTCCGGTCTCTCAAAACCTCGGGATGAACCTGTGGTGCGGATGGAACCCCGAGGGGGGCGGAAGCGAGTTCGCCTTGGATGGCGGCCCGATGCCGATCGAGCCGGAACTGGATAAAAAGCTTTCGGCGGCCTCCTCCGAGCCGGAATGGGACCGTATCCTGAAAGACTCCGCTTTTCAGACGGCCGCCGATCATCCGGCCCGATGGTTGAAACAGCGGATCCTCAGCTTCCTCTTCTTCTGGCATGAGCACAACTTTTGGGCGCCCAAGAGTCCCTACCGCACGCCGGCCTGGCGCCTCGTGGGCTTCTTGAACATTCCCTTCGTCCTGCTCTTTTTCGTTAGCGCCGCGGGCGTCTGGAACATGAAGGGAACACCCAAATATTTGCTGGCCGTCATGGCGATCCACTCCCTCATCCACACGCTGACCCACGCCGACATCGGAAGCCGCTACCGCTACCAAATCGAACCGTTGATGCTGGTCGTCATTTCACTCTTCCTTGCCGCCCGACGGCCGGACTGGGGGGACCGATTGGAACGGTGGGTTCGATTTTTTGTAGTCGCCCCGCGAAAGGAGCTTCTCCAAGAAAGCGTAGGCGACGATAAATAAGTATCGGCTCCCCATTTCCCTGATCCTGAGCTTCGAGAATCCCCTCTCCCGACCTCGCCAGCCGATCGGCACGACCGCGTAGGAATAGCCCCGGATGATGGCCTTCAAGGGAAGCTCGACCGTCAAATTGAAATGCCGGGAGAACAAGGGGCGCACTCCCTCCAAGACACCCCTCCGATAACACTTGAACGCGTTCGTCACGTCGTTGTAGCGGAGGCCGAACAGGGCCATGATGAACCAGTTCGCCAGCCGGTTCAAAACGAGCTTGTGCGGGGGGTAGCCCGTCACCCGGCTCCCTCGCATGAACCGCGACCCGAAAACGCAGTCGTGTCCCTCTCCCAGCTTCCTGTAATAGACGGCCACGTCTTCCGGATCATCGGAGGCGTCCGCCATGTACACGCAGACGGCGTCTCCCTTCGCCCCGTCGAGCCCCGCGCGCACCGCGTTGCCGAAACCCCCGGGCTCGCGGTTCTCGATCCAACGGACTCGCGGCGACTTCTTCGAGAGTTCCTCGAGCGTCCGGCGGGTCTCGTCCCGGCTGTGGTCGTTTACGACCAGGATCTCGAACGGAATATTCTCCCGCTCGAGCACGGCCCCCAGCTCCGACACCGTCCCCGGAAGGCTGTGCTCCTCGTCCCGCGCCGGGATGACGACGGAAAGCAGGGGGGCCCCGCTCACGGACGCGCCCCCTCTTTTTGCCATCGCTCGGCGTTGTTCCGGTAAATGTCCTCCAGGATGGACGGGACGTCGTGTTTCTGGTCCCAGGCCGGGTAATGCGCCCGGAACTTCCGCGTGTCGCTGACGTACCAGATGTGATCGCCGACGCGGTTCGCCTCGACGTAGGCCCAATCCAGTTTCTTCCCGCCGATCTTCTCCGAGAGCGCGATGGCCTCCAGCATGGAACAATGGCTCTTCCGGCCGCCGCCCATGTTGTAAACCTCGCCCGAACGGGGCTTGAGATAGAACTGATGGAACGCGGCGACCAGGTCGGCCGAGTGGATGTTGTCCCGGACCTGCTTGCCCTTGTAGCCGAACACCTTGTAGGGAGCGCCCGTGCAGGCGCATTTCATCAAGTAGGAGAGGAACCCGTGAAGCAGGGTCCCGGAATGGCGGGGGCCCGTCAGGCATCCCCCCCGGAAGCAGGCCGTCTTCATTCCGAAGTAGCGGCCGTATTCTTGCACGAGCAGGTCCGCGGACGCCTTGGAGACCCCGAAGAGGGAGTGGGTCGAGGCGTCGATCGTCATCGTTTCGTCGATCCCCGGGCTCCCGGGCAATTCCCAGCGCGTTTCCATCTCCACCAGGGGCAGACGGTTGGGGGCGTCGCCGTAGACCTTGTTGGTGGATGTGAAGATGAAAACCGCGTCGGGACAAAACTTCCGCGCCGCTTCCAAAAGTACGAGGGTCCCTTGGGCGTTGACGGAGAAATCGGTGAAAGGGTCCTTGGCGGCCCAGTCATGGGAAGGCTGGGCGGCCGTGTGCACGATCAGGGCCGTCTTCCGGCCGTATTTCTTGAAGAGGCGGTTCACGGCGGCGCGATCCCGGATGTCCGCATCCACGTGCGTGTACCGCTTCGGATGTCGGCGGCAAAGCTCCTTCCGGTTCCAGGCCGTGGAGGCGTCCTTTCCGAAAAAGACGCGGCGCATGTCGTTGTCCAGGCCGACGACGTCGAAGCCCAGGCCGCAATAGAAATCCGCGGTCTCCGAACCGACGAGGCCGGCGGAGCCGGTGATGATGGCGACGGGCATAAGGTCTCCTCTCGGAACTGCTCAGGTCCAATTCGGTCTCCGAGGGTGCCCCTACCGGGCACGCGAACGGCCAGAGGCCGTTCGCTCTGCGGGACGGACTTCTCTTCGAAGAAGTCCGTCCCTTGCGGCCCGCACGAAGCACCCTCGGAGACCTTGGACCTGAGCAGCTTTCTCCTTTCGCTATTTAAAAATCTTGCTGACCAACGGCTCGTTCGAGGACATCCAATCGTGAATCGATCTCAAGGTGTCCTTCGGGGACCGGGTCGGGCGCCAGCCGGTCGCTTCGGATACCCGGGCGTTGTCGGTGACGTACCACTTCACGTCGCCCGGCCGTTCCTCCTGGGCGGGTCCCACGTCCAGCTTCTTCCCGACGATTTCCTCGCACAGCCGGGTGGTTTCCAGCAGGGAGAGGCTGGACGACGGGCCGCCGCCGACATTGAAGACGCGGCCCGCCAACTTTCCGAAACCGGCCAATTGAATCATGACCAGGTCCGCGAGGTCGTCGATGTGCAGCAAGTCGCGAACTTGTTTCCCCGTTCCCCCCCAGCCGATGTAGCGGAGCGGCTTATTAAAATGAGCCGAGGCCACCCAGTGCGTGAACACGCCCTGGTCGGTTTTGCCCATCTGCCAGGGCCCCGCGATGACGCCGCACCGGTTGACCAGGCTCCGCACGCCGAAGGCGTCGTGGTACTCCCAAATGAGGAGCTCCGAGGCGAGTTTCGTCGCGCCGTACAGGGTGCGGGACCCCCCCAAAGGAAAATCTTCCGAGACGCCCTTCTCCGACGCTCCAACGACCGTTTGGGAAGGCTCGAATTCGAACCGCGACTCCGTTTCCCGGAAATGCAGGGAATTGAGAGCCGCCAGGGGGTAAACCCGGCTCGTCGAAAGGAACAGGACGTCCGCCCGCGTCTTCCGGGCCAGTTCCAGGCAGTTCACGGTGCCCATGAGGTTGGTTTGTACCATGTAAAGGGTGGAGTCCCCGTACCCCGCCAGGACCGAAGGCTCGGCGGAACATTCCAGAATGAGGTCCGGAGAAACTCCCTTCAGGGCCAAGTCATCCGGGTTCCGTACGTCGCCCTTCACGAATTCCACGCCGCCTTCCAACAAGCGCGGCGGGTTCAGTTCCGACCCCCGCCGGCTCAAGTTATCGAGAGCGATGACGCGCGATTTAGGCCATTGGGCCTTCAAGCGCAGGGCGAGGTTCGATCCGACGAAACCGGCGCCTCCCGTCACGAGGATGGTCCGGTGAGACGCCGATGATGGTGTTCCCTTCATGTCCCCTCCACCTCGTCCATGAACCGCTCAAAACCGGCGCGGAAGGCTTCGGGTTGAAACGCTCGCGCGGCTTCCAAAAGCCGGTCCCGCTTGACCGCGATTTCCTCTTCGCTCATCGAAACCGCCCGATCCACGGCGGCCGAGACCCCTTCCACCGTCCCCTCCCG
>Ga0182021_10004780_pt1 | contig 15972 bp, 14 predicted proteins | sample 612E3MmetaG_FD_120493 | JGI IMG/M metagenome (GOLD analysis project Ga0182021, IMG submission 120493) | Permafrost microbial communities from Stordalen Mire, Sweden - 612E3M metaG (Illumina Assembly) | ecosystem: Environmental > Terrestrial > Soil > Wetlands > Permafrost | place: Sweden... | reverse complement strand
CCCGTGCAGCGGGAATTTATCCACTTTCGTGCGTTTGCCGTAGCCGTTTTCGGTTACGGTTATCAGGTCGGCGCTAGGCTGTACCGTTCCCATGCTAACAACAAGATCACCCTTGTTCAGTTTGATGCCACGCACCCCTCCGCTGGTTCGGGAGGCATTGCGCAGCGGGGCAACCGGGAATTTTACAGCCTGTCCATTGCGACTGACCAGCATTAATTTATCTGAATCGCTCACAACATCCACGCCGATCAACTCCTCATCGGGCTTAAGCTTCATGGCTATCAGGCCGCTGCGTCGCACGTCCGCAAAGTTGTCCAGGCTGGTCTTCTTCACGATACCCTTGGATGTAGCCAGCAGCATGAAAAGCCCCGGATCGGTCTTCTCAGGAACGAACATGGCAGTGACCTTCTCCCTGGCCTCAATTGGTATCAGGTTAACGATATTTATGCCCTTGGTGGTCCGGGCGATATCCTGGGGTATTTCATGGCACTTCATCTTAAAGACACGGCCTCTATTCGTGAAAAACAGCAGATTATCATGTGTATCGGCGGACATGGAACTCATGACGTCATCGCTTTCGCGGGTCACCATACCCTTAACTCCTCTGCCGCCACGCAATTGCTTGCGGAAGACATCGGCCGGTATCCTCTTGATATAGCCCTGTTCGCTCAAGGTAACTATCACATCCATATGAGGAATAAGGTCCTGTACTTGGAATTGCCCTACCTCATTGGATTCGATAACTGAACGGCGCTTATCACCGTATTTGCTCTTGAGATCCAATAAATCCTGCTGGATAAGCTTCAATATCTTTTCGGGATTGGCCAGCAAATCCTCAAGGTAGTTAATGGTCTTCAATACGTCCTTGTATTCGTCAAGTATCTTCTTGCGCTCAAGGTTGGCCAGCCTGCGCAACTGCATTTCGAGTATGGCCTGCGCTTGCATCTGGCTCAACGAAAATTCAGTCATAAGGTTGGTGCGGGCCGCCTCCGCTGTCTCCGATTCCCTGATCGTCTTAATTACTGCATCCAGGTGATCCAGTGCAATCTTAAAACCTTCTAATATGTGGGCCCGTTCTTTGGCTTTCTGCAGGTCGAACTTCGTCCTGCGGGTGATGACAACCGTGCGGAAAGCTACGTAGCACTGCAATGCCTCTTTCAGATTGATTACCCGCGGCATGCCGTCCACCAGCGCCAGCATATTTATAAAGAAAGTGGACTGCATAGACGTGTTCTTAAAGAGGTTGTTCTGCACCTTGGCCGGGTGCGCATCCTTCCTTAAACCAATGACAATGCGCATGCCTTGCCTATCTGATTCATCGCGGACGTCACTGATCCCCTCGATCCGCTTGTCCCTGGCCAGCTCAGCTATCTTTTTAACCAGTTCTGACTTAATAGTTTGATAGGGCAGTTCGGTCACCACAAGCTGCATCTTGCCAGACTTGGTCGATTCTTCCACCACCCTGGCACGGATGACAACTTTGCCCTGGCCCGTAGCATAGGCATTTTTAATCCCTTCAACTCCGCAGATTATGCCGGCAGTGGGGAAGTCCGGCCCCTTAACAAATTGCATCAATTCATCAACGGAAGCTTCCGGATTTTCAATCAAAAAATGCGTAGCATCACAAATTTCAGTCAGGTTGTGTGGGGGTATATTAGTGGCCATGCCAACCGCTATACCGGAAGAGCCGTTTACCAGCAGGCTCGGTAATCTGGCGGGCAGGACAGTCGGCTCTTTGAGACTGTCATCAAAATTGGGCATGAAATCAACCGTGTCTTTATCGATGTCCAATAGCATTTCGTCAGCAATCCTGGCAAGGCGTGCTTCCGTATAACGCATCGCTGCGGGTGGGTCGTCATCCACACTGCCGAAGTTGCCCTGGCCGTCAACCAGCGGGTATCGCATGGAGAAGTCCTGTGCCATCCTGACCATGGCATAGTAGACTGACGAATCGCCATGGGGATGATATTTACCGAGGACTTCACCAACGATGCGGGCGCTCTTTTTATACGACGAGTTATGCCTCATACCCAGGTCATTCATCGCAAAAAGTATGCGGCGATGAACAGGCTTGAGGCCGTCACGTACGTCCGGCAAGGCGCGGGAAACGATAACGCTCATGGCGTAATCCAGGTATGAGCGCCTCATCTCCTCTTCTATGCCGATCGGTTTGATTGATAGTCCTAACTCCATGATTACTCCTCGTTTCCAAAGCTGCTGTCCAGGTGCTGTATCTCATCTGGAGATGTATATCCTTCATATATAGAAAAGCCCTCAGGCACTGCCTCGGCTTCTTCTGATTCAGCATAATCCGGCTCTTCCAGGCTGTCATCTTCACCGGCGCTGTGCCTTAACAAACTGTCCTTTACATGTGCAGGGTAAGTTTCTGCAACCTTGATGGGAAAAGACAGCTTGCCGGTTTGAGACGGGTGCTGCAGGGTTTCGCGTACTATTACCTTCACTTTATCAGTGTCCATACTGACTATAGCCGCAATGTACTGGTTGCCGCCTTTTATCAGCTTGGCCAATCTCAATCCGTGCTCAGGCTCGACTAGCCCCAGGTACTCCCCTTTATAATTCTCTACAGTCACATCCTGGTTCCGGATTTTGAGAAAGACCTGCTCACCCGGGACCATCTTAACCAGCACCGACTGAGGGGCCATTTCCAGCAGGTTAACCACCCCCGCTTTACCAATTTCGGCTATAAACGCATTGGGAGGCAACTTGCGCCTCTGCTCATTCTTCGCCACGTGGACACCCTTAAGCAACGCCAGCCTGTCAAGATTTTTCTTCGCTATACTGTTTGAGGGCGACAATTCCAGGGCCTTACCGTACGCTTCTTTGGCTTTCTTGTATTCGCCCAGCTCAATATGAGCACGCCCGAGGCGGTTGTACGCATCAACATCATTGGGGAAAACTTCAACTATGCTTTGGTTAGCTGCAACAGCTTCCTGCCAGCGGTTTTCCTGGGCCAGCTTGATTGCTTCCTGTATCCGTGTACGCCAATTCCTGGCTTTCTCTTCTTCTCGCTCTGGCATGCTATTGGTCCCTCGCTAGGTCCAAAACAAATATACCACGTGTAAACATTTTATTTAATACTAAAACGACCGCAAAGGCAAATCGGTCCCCGGACCTCCGATGTCGCAGCATTTGTGATTTTAGTCGTTTAGTTTACCTCCCTTGTCTGTTATTATATTGTCTAATTGAGTTAAGGTGGCGTGATTTGACACCACTTTTCAAGCGGTGCTAAATTACCACGTAGCTTAAATTAAGTCAACAAGAAGGTGCGCTAATGAAAGATCAGGTTCAGGAAGTATTGAATGTAATCAGGCCCAGTTTGCAGGCAGACGGCGGCGATGTGGAGTTGGTTGATGTTAAAGACGGAATAGTAAGCGTTAGACTAAAGGGCGCCTGTGCAGGCTGTCCCATGTCAACCATGACATTAAAGAAAGGTATAGAACGCTTCTTAAAAGAGAAAATCTCCGCCGTCAAAGAAGTAGTGGCTGTCTAAAACCTCTAAGCCTTATCGAGCTCGAAGGCCTTATGTAAGGCCTTCACAGCTTCTTTTACTTTGTCTTCAGCGATTATACACGTGATACGTATCTCAGACGTGGTAATCAGTTGAATGTTAATGCTCTGAGTAGACAGCGTCTGGAACATCTTGGCCGCATAACCGGGCGTATTTTGCATGCCAGTTCCTATTATAGATACTTTACCCAGCTTTGAATCGCTCAGACATTCCCTGGCATTTATCTCTTTGGCCACCGGCTTAATAATCTCCATGGCCTTCGTTACATCATTTTTAATAATTGTAAAGGTCAGGTCAGTAATATTATTGGCGCTGGCGTTCTGAACGATCGTATCTACGCTAATGCCTGCTTTGGCCAGCGGCATAAAAATAGCAGCGGCGATACCCGGACGGTCGGGGACCCCGGTGATCGTGATTTTGGCCACGTCCATATCGTGCGCAATACCTCGAACTTTGTTTCTGGCTTCCATGTTTTCTCCTCCATGAATAATCGTGCCGGGTTTGTTGACCATGCTGGACGCTACCAGGATAGGCATGTTATATACCTGGCCCAACTCGACTGAGCGATGGTGCATTACTCTGGCGCCCGAAGTGGCCATTTCCAACATTTCTTCATATCCTATTTCATCCAGCTTGCGTGCTTCGGGCACAACCCTGGGATCTGCAGTGTAAACACCCTCGACGTCGGTATAAATCTCACAAATCTTGGCTTTGAGGCTTGCCGCCAGTGCCACCGCAGTGGTATCGGAACCGCCCCTGCCTAACGTTGCTATATCATTTTCCGCCGTCAGTCCCTGGAACCCGGCGACGATCACGATGTTGCCCTTAGCCAATTCCTTAATAATGCGCTTGGGCTCAATCCCTGTTATCCTGGCCCGACTAAAACTCGAATCGGTCGAAATCCCCGCCTGCGGCCCGCTCAGTGCAACTGCCCGGAAGCCGGCAGCATGCAATGCCATCGCCAGCAGAGTGCTGGATACAATTTCTCCGGTGGACAGCAGTAAATCCATCTCACGCGGTTCCGGACTGGGGTTGATCTGGTTGGCCAACTCAATCAAATCGTCCGTAGTATCGCCCATGGCCGACACAACCACCACTACTTTATTACCTTTTTTATAGGATTCTGAAACTCTCCGGGCGATATTATGTATTTTCTCCGCATCCGCCACGGAGCTCCCGCCATATTTTTGTACTACTATTGCCATAATTATTGCCGCCTGCTTTAGTTAAATTCAGCCTCGAATGAAACGATCCATTATTTTATAACCGGGCTCGACTGAAAGCCCGGTCTTGCCAGCTTCCGGTTCGGTAAACCTTAACCCGCCTTTGCCTTTCACACCCTTTCCCCAGATGAGGAACGGCACCGGCTCTGCGCAGTGAGTTTTCAATTTGATCGGCGTCGGGTGGTCCGGCATTACCAGCACTTTCAGATCATCCCCTTTCCATGCCAGGAGTCTGCCGATCACCTCGCGATCGATATTTTCAATGGCTGCTATTTTGTCCTGGATCGCGCCCCGATGGCCCATCTCATCGGGCGCCTCTATATGTATTACCACCAGGTCCTTTTTTTTCAACGCCTCTAGAGCACCCTCTGCCTGGGCTGCGTAGTCGTTATCCAGCCCGTCGGTAACTCCCGCAATCCTGAGATTTTCCATGTCTGCCATATCGGCCAGCCCGCGCAGCAGGTCGACCGGGGAAGTCATGGCCGTTTTCAAACCGTACTCTTTTTCGAATGGGGGTATATCCGGTAGCCGGCCGCTACTCCAGAACAGCCAGATCGTTGTTGCAGGCAACTTGCCCTTCCTTCGTCTATCGGAATTCACAGGATGGTTTACGAGAACAGCCTCCGACCTTTTCATCAGGTCCCGCAAAAGCGCACTGCCTTCGCCGTGAGGCAGAAAATCTCCCACCTGCCGGTCGGTAATATCATGCGGTGGGGTGCAGACCGCCTTCAGTGTTTCCTCCCTGCCCTTAACCTTGCATACGTGCCTGTAATTCACACCTGCAAAAAAGCTTACTTCATCCGAGCCCAGCTTCTCGTTAAGGGTATCTACTATTGCTTTGGCTTCCTCAGTAGTGATCTGGCCTGCGCTGTAGCTCACCATCTTGCCTTCAAGCACGGTCACCAGATTGCAGCGGAACGTGACTTCCCCATTGCCCACGGGTACTCCCATGGCTCGGGCTTCAATACCGCTTCTTCCTTTATAATAGGTCACCGGGTTATACCCCAGCACTGACATGCAGGCACATGCGCTGCTGGGCTCCATTCCAGGCGGGACAGTCAGGGCCATGCCCAAGCAGCCGCTTCTGGCCATACTATCCAGGTTGGGTGTTCCAGCCAATTCAAGGCATGTCCGGTTGTCCCTTTCGGGAAGAGGCCAACCGGAGGCGCCGTCCATGATGACCACACAATATTTCATAGTAGATTAGTTTACAATTGTTGCCGTAAAAGATAAAGCCGATTATAATTATAACCTCGTGCGGGGAGTAGCGCAGTTGGCTAGCGCGCAGCGTTCGGGACGCTGAGGTCGGAGGTTCGAATCCTCTCTCCCCGACCATAAAATATAGTTTTATGAAATCGAAGATCTCTATAATTACTCTAGGCGTATCAAATCTTAGAAATTCCACTGAGTTCTATAAAAAACTCGGGTTTCAACTTGCCACAGAAGATGACATTAAGAACATTGCTTTTTTCTTCGTAGAAGGATCAGCAGCTGGTCTTGCCTTATTTCCAAAAGAAAAGCTGGCTGAAGATGCCACTGTCTCTTCCACGGGAAGTGGCTTTGGTGGCTTTACATTAGCTCATTGCGTATCCTCGCCCGAAGAAGTCGAAAAAACATTACGAGAGGCTGAAACGGCTGGTGCAAAAATAGTTAAGCCCGGTCAAAAGGTATTTTGGGGTGGCTATTCAGGATATTTTTCCGATCCAGATGGTTTTTTATGGGAAATCGCGTACAATCCATTTATTGATCTCACTTAAGGTTTAAATAGATTTCTTGTGAATTTCCACGACTTGCAATATATTTATTCCTGCGACAAGGCCAATCAGCTATCCTAACGCTTTTTTAGCTTCATCCCACAACTTATCCATCTCGGCCAGCGTTAGGCTTTTTAAATCGATGCCTTTGTTACGGCACTCTTCTTCAATATAATTGAAGCGCCGCGTGAATCTCGCATTTGCCTGTCTGAGAGCAGATTCCACATCTATATCCATCCGGCGGCCTACGTTTGCCAGGGTGAGCAGTATATCGCCAAATTCTCTTATTTTATCCTCGTGGTCAACGGCTTCTTTGAGCTCCTCAACTTCTTCTACCAGCTTTTCTATTATGTCGTCCACTTTATCCCAATCGAATCCGACCGATGCAGCTCTGCGCTGGATCGACTGGCTGTAGGCCAACGCCGGTAACTCCCTTGGGACACCGGACAATAATGAATGATTGCCTGGTTTTTCTTTTTCCTTGAGTTCCTCCCAGTTGACCGATACTTCATCCGCATCCTTTACCTCGGTGTCCCCGAAGACATGAGGATGGCGGTAAATCAGCTTGGTATTTATCTTGCGCAGTACATCTTCGAGCGTAAATTCCCCCGATTCCTCCGCAATCTGCGAATGTAACATGATTTGCAGCCACAGGTCACCGAGTTCTTCGCTCAGGGCCGGCATATCCAGATCCTCCAGGGTCTCCAGGACTTCATAGCATTCTTCAACCAGGTACTGCTTCAATGACGAATGCGTCTGTTTCTTGTCCCATGGGCAGCCGCCCGGCCCGCGTAATTGTTGAGTTATTTTTCTGAACGTCTCGAATTTACCTAGTTCTTCTTCGCTGAATTGGTAGTGTCGTTTGCCCATATCTCTTTACCTTCTATATATAAGACGAAGTATCAACATTATAAATAAACTGAGGCCAACCGGCACAGCGGTTGACCCCATATATCAATTCTTTCTGTTAATCCTTATTTATACGGCAGGTTTAGTTTCTCCTGGCACCGAAGATCATTAAAACGAAATAGAGTAATTGTGCAACTGCCTGCAACATCGCTGCAACATAGGTCAGGGCCGCTGCGGATAGGACAGCGCTGGCCCCGTCATACTCCTGCCCCACAAGCAGACCAGTTTGCTTTATCATAGTTCTCGCCCGGCTGCTGGCATTGAACTCAACGGGGAGCGTTACCAGGGTGAATAACACTGCCGCCGCAAAGAGCAGTACACCCACAGTCGCTATTAAAGTGCCGAATTCAGCCATGGCCTGAGATAACCCCATGAGGAGTACCCCGACGATAATTAGTATCCATCCGAACGTGCTGCCGATGTTGGCGGCAGGGACCAGGGCGGAACGGATGCCCATGAATCCATACTTAGTCTGGTGCTGCACGGCATGGCCTACCTCGTGCGCCGCAATGCCAATGGCTGCAACCGAAGCCGTATTAGCAACATCCGGCGATAGCCTCAGGACTTTTTTTGTAGGGTCATAATGGTCGGTCAGCTTGCCTTGAACGACTTCTATCGGCACGTTGCCAAGTCCGTTATCCTTGAGAAGTTGGGACGCTGCCTGTGCGCCGGTAATCCCTCGCTGGTTATAGACCTTGGAAAATTTCTTATATGTCGAGTTTACCTTTATCTGGGCATAAATCATGAATATAAGGGCGGGCGCCATTATTATCAGGTAAAGTAACATTGCTTATACTCCTGGGGGACTAAATCGTACTTTATAAGTTTATTTCGCTACGTTCTTTAAGTCAAAATGCTGCCGATAAAATCGCGATGACCTGCCATAAAATCGCCCGCAGACATTTCCCTCTTCCCCTCCAGCTGCACTATACTCAAGCCAAGCAGTCCGTCCGCCGTCTGCACAGCTGCCCTGGCTTCGCCTGTGCGGGGTAAAACCACCTCCCCAACCTTTCCAGCTTTAACCTCATTAAGCGGCACAGCTTTTATTATCTTTAGCCGCACACCCTTCCAGCCAGTAAAACATCCGGGCCATGGATAATATGCCCGGACCCTGCGCCACAATTGCACTGCAGGCAGCTTCCAATCCAACCTGCCGTCCTCCTTCGTCTCCATCCGTGTGAAACTGGCCAGTGTCTCATCCTGCATATGCGGCTCAACCTTCCCTTTAATCCACCCCGGTATAGTCTCAATGAGCAGTTCTGCGCCCACATTTGCCAGCATCTCGGTCAAAGATTCCGTAGTTGCTTCCTCGGGAACTGGCACCTTCTTTTGACTGAGGACCGGCCCGCTGTCAACCTTTCTTTCAATTAACATAACGGTAACACCAGTCATTGCGTCACCATTGAGTATGGCTGCTGCCACCGGAGCAGGCCCGCGGTATTTTGGCAGCAGCGAAGGATGTATATTAATACAATTGTACTTGGGAATACGTAGTACCGAATCGGGCAGGATCTGCCCATAAGCTGCAACAATAATTATGTCAGGCTGCAATTCCTCCAGGGTAGATATTTCTTCCGCATTCTTGAACGTCTCAGGATGTATTACACGAAGGCCATGTGATACAGCAAACTGCTTTACGGAACAGGGCATAAGCTGTTGCCCGCGACCAGTCCTCTTATCGGGTTGGGTATAGACAGCAATTATGTCATATTGGTTTGACATAAGCGACTGTAAAACAGGCACTGCAAAGGCTGGCGATCCCATGAATATGGCTTTCTTCGTATACATAAACAAAATTTAGTGATTTTTTACCATTATGTCAAAATAACCATTGACAGCCCAGAAGGCGGCTGTGGTAATCTATTTACTGTTTTCGGGAGGGGTACCACGGAGAAACACGGCAAACTCATCCAATAAAAGTTATTTCTTAACTATTTATTAAAAAGTTTGGATGGCTCTTCCATGGGGGGATATTTGTGCCCTTTTTGCGGTGCCCACGGATACAACAAGAATACGGAATAAGTAATACAAATGCAAGCTGACAAAATTTGGCAGGCCGCCCTTGGTGAGTTACAACTTCAGGTTAGTAAGGCAAATTACAATACCTGGCTAAAAGATACAAGGGGCCTGGATTATAATGACGGCGTTTTTACTGTCGCCGTTCCGACGATGTTTATCGCGGAATGGCTGAAAAGCAGGCTCCATCCGGTTGTTTGCCGGATTATCTCAACAATTATCGGCCGGAACGTCAATGTCCAGTTCCAGGTACAGGCAGTTGACCAGGTAAACAAGGTCAAGGCCGGGTTGATGACCGACGGCGGTACAAGCCTTAAAGAACGCGAGCCAGCTGTCAAGGGCTGCTTCCTTAACCCCAAGTACACGTTCAACAGCTTTGTGTCAGGCGATTGTAATCGCCTTCCGTATACGGCCGCTATTGAGATCGCCGGCAATCCGGGTTTTGCTTTTAATCCATTATATATATATGGGGGCACCGGCACCGGCAAGACGCACTTGTTGCATGCTATCGGCCATGCTGTCAGGTCTTTAGATCTATCGGCCATCTATGTAAGTGCAGAGCAATTTACAAATGAATTCATCGGAGCCATACGTAATAAGAATGCCGAAGAATTCAGATATAAATTCAGCGGCGTTGATGTACTGCTTCTGGATGATATTCAGTTTCTTAGTTGCAAAACACAGACACAGGAATGTATTTTCCATATACTCAACGATTTTTTAGCGGACAGCAAGCAGGTAGTAATAACTTGTGACCGTCCACCCAAGGATATTGCGTCTTTCAACGTCCGTCTGCGTTCCAGGCTGGAAGGCGGGTTGGTGGCAGATATCTATCCTCCTGATCATAAAACACGATTAGCTATACTCGAACTGAAGTCGAAAGCATTACCAACGAATTTCGATGCCGCTATACTGGAGTTTTTGGCAACTCATTTTTACCACAGTGTCAGAGAGCTTGAGGGCGCCCTTATAAAATTGTCGACCTACGCCAGATTGAAGGGTTGCGATATAGACGTAAATTCAGCCAAGCAGCTGTTGAGTGACATGATTTCGGTATCAAAGCAAAGCGTCGGTCATCATCCAGCATCCTCGGTAATTAGGGCAGTCGCCGATTATTATGCTGTTTCACCTGAGGACATAACCAGCAAAAGAAGGGACCTGCGGACCTCACGCGCGCGCCATATAGTCATGTACTTGCTTCGGCAGCAGAACCACTGCAATCTTACTGAAATAGGTAAGATCCTGGGTGACCGTGACCACTCCACAGTAATACACGGCTGCGAGAAGATATCATCTGAAATCAGCACTGATTCCCAACTGAGCAAATCCATAGAAGACATAAGGATAATGCTGAAATCCTACAAGTCGAATTAACGGCTTCTCATTCTTTGTGGATAAATCTGGTTAAATTGTGGATAGCCGTCCCTCGTTGTTAACATCTCTTTTAGCTTTGCTGTACTCTCCTAAACTCCATATCTATCTTCCACACCGTCAACCTGCTTATTATTGATATGATGATATAATCAATCATATATAAAAAGGGATTATTTAATAAAACTATGTTTGTTGATAATGTTGAAATAACAATTAAGGCAGGAAATGGCGGCAGCGGGCTGGCCAGTTTCAGGCGTGAGAAATTCTTACCTTTTGGCGGTCCGGATGGGGGAGATGGCGGAAAGGGAGGTGATATTTACTTTATTGCTGACAGCAATATGGAGGATTTAGGCACTTTCAAACACAAGACTACTTTTAAAGCTGGAAATGGAGGAAGGGGAGGCCCTAATCAAATGCATGGCCTAAATGCAGAGGGTCTGATAATAAAGGTGCCGTTAGGGACTGCTATATATGTGAAAGAAGAAGGAAAAGAGTTATTAATATCGGATCTGCAAAAAGATAAGCAAAGAATGCTAGCTGCTAAAGGAGGTAAAGGTGGAAAGGGGAACGTACACTTTGCTACGGCTACACGCAAGGCCCCAACGATTTTCCAGCCCGGAGAAATCGGTGAGGAGCGCAAAATAGTTCTTAAGATAAGATTGCCGGTGGACGTCTGCATTATAGGGCTCCCCAATAGCGGAAAATCGATGTTGCTATCAGCTATATCAGCGGCAAAGCCGAAAGTGGCTGAGTACCCTTTTACGACCAGGGAGCCCGTGCTTGGGGTTGTGGATGATGGAGTAAGGAAATATATCTGGGCGGAACTTCCTGCTTTAGTAGAGGGTTCTCACACAGGAAAGGGCGCAGGTAATAAGTACTTGAACCAGGCTGAGAGAGCCGAGGTGATGATTTATCTGGTGGAAGCATGCTCACAGGATACTAAGAAAGAGTTGCAGCAACTGCGGGACGAGGTGACTCTGTTTGATCCGAAACTTGCAGGAAAGAAGAGCGTGATCGTGGTTAATAAGGCAGATATATCGGAAGATCTTGAATGTCAGGAGACAGTTAAAGGGGATCTAGGTGTATTAGGGTTTCCCGTATATTGTGTTTCTGCCCTGGAAAAGCAGGGGCTGGGCGAACTTATTTCTGCAGTGCATGGGCTGGTGGAAGTAGAAAGTCAGATAATGGTTGAAGAAGGGCAACCCGAGGTTATTTTCAGACCGAAACCTGTTGATCAGGACAGTTGACATGAAAATCGGCATGATGGGCGGGACTTTTGACCCCATTCACATGGGCCATCTTATAGTGGCCGAAGAAGTACGTATGGCCCTCGAACTGGATAAGGTTCTTTTTATCCCAGCCGGGGAACCGTGGATGAAGACAGACAGGCAGATAACCGGTGCACCTCACAGAGTAGAGATGGTAAGGCTTGCCATTGAGTCTAATCCTTTCTTTCAACTCTCGACTATAGAAATTGAACACCCGGGCTGGACATACACAGTTGATACGCTGGAGCAGTTGAGCAAGGATTTCGATAATGAAACGCAGTTATTCCTGCTAATAGGATGGGATGGGTTGATGAATATGCCGAAGTGGAAGGCGCCCTACCGTATCTCCAAAATGGCGACCCTGGTAACTTTCCCAAGGCCCGGGGTACCTGAGCCGGATATTTCGGTATTGGAGGAATCCATGCCCGGCCTTTCGAAAAGGATGGTTAAGTTGGATGGTCCCTGCATTGAGATCAGTTCCACGGATATCAGGAAGCGCCTTGCGGAAGGAAGATCGATCCGTTACCTGGTCCCCGCGGAGGTGGAGAGGTACATTAGCGCTCAGGGGTTGTATAAGAACAGGTGAAAACCGAATTGACACCGCTGAGCATGCAGTAGTATAAGATAAATAATACACAATCGCTGTAAGGGATGAGGTGAAAGAAGGATATTAAAATTGCCTAACACATGCAATTTTAGTGTCTTTTTTGTTTTAATAGGAGAGTGAAAATGAGTACAACTGGCAAGGAAGCTGTTATGGTCCGGCGAATGTCAAGGGCGGACATTGATTCGGTTATAGACCTGGACAGGAAAATCGGAAAGGGTAAAAGCCAGATTACGTACAAAGATATGGTGGCACTGGACCCCGGGGGCCCCCTCGACTTCAGCTTTGTTGCGCAGGTTGGCAATAAGATCACCGGATTCGTCCTGGCCCGGCTGATGTATATGGGCATGCCGTTCAGCGAGTTTTGTGTAATTAATGCGATTGATGTTGCCGAAGATTACCAGGGTAAGGGGATTGGCAGACGCCTGGTAGACGAAGTGCTTGATCGGTGCGCAAAGGAAGGGGTCAATACGGTGCGCGCTATTTTCCCGGAAAAGAATGAGAAACTGCGAAAAAATGTGGAGAACCTGGGTTTTCACCGCAGTCCAATAGCCAATTATGATATAACGCTGGAAAGTTGACTCGTCTTAAATATCCAGGTTCTTGACGCTGCGGGCATGAGCCTGGATGAAAGACTTTCGGGGCGGCACGTCGCTTCCCATCAATACGTGGAATATCTCATCGGCTTTCAAAGCGTCATCCACCTGGACTTTGAGCAGTGTCCGGGTAGCCGGATTCATGGTTGTTTCCCAGAGCTGTACCGGGCTCATTTCACCGAGACCCTTGTAGCGTTGGACATCAACCTTGCCCCCGCTTTTTTGTTTGGTTAGCTCGGCGTCCTTCTCTGAATCCGAATAGACCCAGGTTTGCTTTTTACCGGCCTGGATGCGGTAAAGCGGTGGTTGGGCGATGAAGAGGTGTCCGTTTTGAATGAGGTCCGCCATGTTGCGGTAGAAAAAGGTCAGCAGCAGAGTGCGGATGTGTGCGCCGTCTACATCGGCATCTGTCATGATGATGATCTGGTGATAGCGTAACTTGCCCAGCTCGAATTGCTCACCGATGCCCGTGCCCAGGGCGGTGATAATTGCACGTATTTCTTCGTGATCAAAAATCTTATCCTTAGCGGCTTTCTCGACGTTCAGGATTTTACCGCGAAGCGGGAGAATAGCCTGGAAATTGCGGTCGCGCCCCTGTTTGGCCGAGCCGCCTGCCGAGTCGCCCTCCACCAGGTACAACTCGCAGTCTTTGGGATTGTTGCTGGAGCAGTCAGCAAGCTTGCCCGGCAAAGTCCCGAACTCGAGCCCGGTCTTCTTCAAAATCAGGTCGCGGGCCTTGCGGGCGGCTTCCCTGGCCTTGGCAGCCAGTAAGCACTTGTCGATGATGGATTTGCCTTCTTCAGGGTGCTTTTCCAGGTACTCGTTCAGGCCGTCGCCTGCAATAGATTCCACCTGGCCTTTAACTTCCGGATTGCCGAGCTTGGCCTTGGTCTGGCCTTCAAATTGTGGCTGGCCGACCTTGACGCTGACTACTGCGGTCAATCCGTCACGGATATCCTCGCCTGACAGGTTGGGGTCGTTATCTTTCAGGAACTTGTTCTTGCGGGCATAATCGTTAAGTACGCGGGTCAGGGCTGCCCGGAAACCGGTCATATGGGTGCCGCCTTCCTTAGTGTTCACGCAATTGGCGAAAGCGGTTACATTTTCAGAATAGCCGTCGTTGTACTGTATAGCGATCTCGACGGCAGTGCTGTTGACCCTTCCTTCGATATAGATCGACTTATCAAGCACCTGGCGGTTCTTGTTGATACGGCGGACCAGGCTGGCAATGCCGCCCTCGAAGAAATACGCCATCTCATTATCAGTCCTCTCGTCTTTAAGGCTTATTTCGACCCCCTTATTGAGGAAAGCCAGCTCACGCAGCCTCTCACAAAGGACATTGAAATCGAAACTGACCTCACCGAAAATCTCCGTATCTGCCATAAAGGTAATAGTTGTACCGGTCTCGGCGGTCTTGCCTACTGCCCTGACATCATCCTGCTTCGCCCCCATCTTATATTCCTGGCGCCAGATTTTACCATTGCGCCGTACCTCTGCTCGCAACCAGGATGAGAGGGCGCTGACAACGGAGGCGCCTACGCCATGAAGGCCGCTGGAGACGCTGTAAGCGCCGTCGCCAAATTTGCCGCCGGCATGCAGGGTGGTCATGACGACTTCAAGAGCGGAGACTCCTTTTTCCGGGTGGATATCTACGGGAATACCGCGGCCGTTGTCTATGACCGTGACCGCATTATCAGGTTTTATAATGACCTGTATGCGGTCGCAATAACCGGCCATTGCTTCGTCTATGCTGTTATAGACGATCTCGTACACCAGGTGATGCAGGCCGTCTTTGCCTGTATCTCCGATATACATGCCCGGCCGCATGCGGACTGCTTCCAGCCCATCGAGGACGCGGATATTTTCCGCAGTATATTCGCCGTTATTGGAATTGTTGATTTGTTCTGAATTCATGGTTTTTTCTTTCGATTGGATTTCGTCTGTCCAAACCCTGCCCTACAGCAGCTTATTGTTAAGTTAATGACCACAATATCTTGTGTTTATCGAGCTAAAGCACACTAGCACTTGCAATCTTGCGAATAGTATACCATATCCCAAGCCTGAATGCATCTGTTTATGTAAGTGAGGGATGTTAGGGCCTCACACTTAATAACAACGGTTTTCAGCGGACTAATGTTTATACCGGAAGGTCCACTTCGCCCTTAATCCAGGGGTGTCCTACCCTGTTCAGGAACTCGACCAGTTCGTCGGTATTTTTAGCGTCGTCTTCCGTGGCGATTTTATCGAATAGACCTTCCGGGCAGGCTTCCCGGTACATTTCTTTTATGACGCTTGGCATCCATACAATACGTTTCCATCCGCCTTCCGCTTGCAGGAACTTGGGTGACCTCAAGTATTCAAGGGCCAGGCCAAGGTAGCCCTCAACCTGGTGGCCGCCGCTTGCCTCACCTGCCATGGTAGAGAACGATGTGCCGATTACACATTCACCCGGAAAATCGCGGTTAACTATACCGAAGGCGTCGGCCTCAGGTATATAAAAACATATGGCCTGGAAACAGCCGCACGAGGTATGCGGATAGCTGAAAGCGCTGTGCAGGTAAACTCTGGTATAAGTGCCCATCGATTTTTCGGCTGCAATCTGGTTGCAACCTGTGTATTCGGCCCTGCACGGGTCAAGGCATTCACCCTTTTCTATGCGCTGCACCGCTCAGCGCCCCATAAACAAGTTGCAACCAGAT
>Ga0182021_10004778_pt1 | contig 15977 bp, 23 predicted proteins | sample 612E3MmetaG_FD_120493 | JGI IMG/M metagenome (GOLD analysis project Ga0182021, IMG submission 120493) | Permafrost microbial communities from Stordalen Mire, Sweden - 612E3M metaG (Illumina Assembly) | ecosystem: Environmental > Terrestrial > Soil > Wetlands > Permafrost | place: Sweden... | reverse complement strand
CCTTGGGCCTGCTCGATCTTGCCCTTGACCTGCTCCGTCTTGTTATCGGTTACCTTACCGACTTCCTCACGGATCTGTCCCTTGATCTTCTTACCTCTACCCTTTACTTCGTCATTGCTCATGACTACATGTCTGGCACCGCGGTTAATAAAACAAAAAACTTGCGGGACGAAGATTAGAACAGCTTCGGTTAATGCGCACGCATCTGAGATGAAGATTGGCAAATGGGTTTTTATTAACTATTAATAAAAGTAGCTTGTGAAATAAGGCATGGGCGTGACTTATAAACCGGAGGATATACGGAAGCGAAGACGTGAAGATAGTGCTCTGAAGGACCTCGATCCCAGCCTCAGGAATCCAACATCAAAAATAATGGAAGGACGAGCCACCGATGTTCCCAAGCGAAAAGTCATAGGAAATAAAAATTCTAAGAAGAGTAGGTCTCAGAAGCATAGGAAGTAAAGTATCTGCGCGTATTTGCGTGAATCACCTGAATGCCAGATACAGGATCACACCGGATAGAATGATGATGCCGAGTAAAATCCGGTTAGCGGCACTCTTCACCGAGGCTCCGACATGATCACCGAGACGATCAACGTCTCTATCAGTTAACCTCACAAGAAGATTCCCATTTGTCAGAACCCTGCTCGCCTCGTTGACGCTGTGCGGCATCTTGGCTACCTCCTGGGCGGTATCGGGAAGATTGTAAACTATTTTTGATACCTGGCCAACGATTCTATCCGCCACAATCTCGGTCAGATAAGGCTTAACCTCAACTAGGAAATTAAACTCCGGCCAGATCGCCAAGCTATAGTCACCGACCATCATAATCACCTTAATCATAAGCATGGCGACCATAGGGACACGCAGACGATACTTTCGCAGGGTATTGGTAATTGCCAAAAAGGCCTCAGTGTCCGGTTTACTTGGGTCTATAATCTGGGTATTTTGGCCCTCGAGGAGATTGACATAAAGGTCATCCTTGAAGGACTCCAACCAGGCATCGTTGATCTTCATACCCAACTCGCTAAACACACGAATTAACTCGTCAACATCCGAATTGAGCACCCCAGTTAACATCCTTAATAATAGATCCCTCTTCTCGGGGCGAAGAACGCCTATTAAACCAAAATCCAGGAATACGATGTCGCCACTCTGTGTGACTAGTAGATTGCCCGGATGCGGGTCCCCATGGAAGAAACCGTCTTGGAATATTTGCTTAAGATATGCGTGCAAACCGTTGCGTGCCACGTCACGGGTATCAATCCCCATGCTCTTCAGGGCTGCAACATCGTCTATCCGGACGCCATACATGTGCTCCATGACCAGCAGACGGCTCCCGGATAACTCCCAATAGATCTTAGGAATCCTGATGCCCTTCATTCCCGCCATATTCTTCGCTAAGAGCTCAGCATTCTTCCCGTCCCTGGTGAAGTCGAGTTCAGAGGTGATCTGCTTGGAAAAATCCTCGACTATGCCGGGGAAATTGAAGATATTAAGGTCATATAATGTGTCGAACTTTTTGGCTATGAATTTGAGTATGCTAAGATCTATTGCGACTTTCTCCCTAATATCGGGGCGTTGCACCTTCAACACGACCTCTGAGCCATCTTTCAGCTTTGCCTCATACTCCTGACTGAGACTCGCTGCAGCAAAGGACTGCTCGTTCAAGTAGGAGAAACTCTTCTCGATCGGCGCATACTCCTCAATAGTCGCCCTAGTCTCCTCAAATGGAACAGGTTCTACCTTGTCACTGAGCATCTTCAGCTCCTTGATCAATTCGGCCGGCAACGATTCCTGGCGGGTGCTCATTATCTGGCCAAATTTGACGAATACTGGACCTAGCTCCTGAAGAGCGAGACGGAACCGTCGGTAGATGTTGAGATTAGCAATTTGAGGATCCTGCTTGAGGAGTTTCGTCTTCACGGATTTCGGAACTAGTTGAGGAATAATTTCTGGAAGGACCATGGGGTTAATTTCTGGAATAACTATGGGAATAATTTCTGGTGCGGGGACGGTATCGTACCTGTGAAATCTTTCTCGTATTCTTCCCTGGAAAACGTCCAGAATCACAATCTCAAAACCATACTTAACAAGTATTGCAGAGATCTCCTGCGCACGCTTCCGACGACTATAAAGACGCGTCTTAACCATTCCAGATCACATCACACATATTCACGAAGCAGAGCAGTCATATCCACTAGGACTGCACCAAACCAGTTTCTTCCCTCTGGCTCAACATTGATTGTATCATATATAGTCGGACTGGATTCCTTCAGTCGACTCATCCACCAAGGAACAGAAGCCATTATTTTCTCATCTGAGATCTCGAGGCGAGACCCGAATTTTGCTAAAGCAAAATGCGCCCCTGGATACTGAAGCATCTCATCCATCTTGTTTCTTAATCTAGGGTCATCAAAGTGATCACTCAGATGTTCATTACGTCTAATCATAGAGGTAATTTCATGCGCTGCATCAACATTTTCCTCACACGCAAGCCTATCAAAAACCGGAACAATAACATGCATAATGCATGAGTGAGAGATCATCCGATACATTTAACATCCTCCTGAATGAAAGCCAGAATTTTCAAGCATTAATGTAATAATCGAGTAACTATCGACGGATCCCATAGATTCACACCCATCCTCACGCGCAAAAATCCTAGCTCTGCTCCCGAGGACGATTCTTAAACCACTCACGGAGAGCCTGGATCACAATAATAGAGAGTCCACCCTTGATTCCAGCATACTCCACTTCAGTCCTCATCCTGAGCTCAGTTTCTATATCCTCAGGCAGGCTTAACGTAATTTTTTTCATGCTACTCTACAATATATACAACTCAATACCTCAATATATACCTATCGTGGTATACATCAATATATATACTGCGCAGTACCACTATGTATGAGCAAGTTCAAAGGATTGAAATTACAATGACTAGTAACACTTATGTTGATAACAAGACAATCGAGGAGACAGCGCAGGAAATAGGCGTAATCGTAGGAAAGAATGCAAAAATCGCATGCAAGGCACTCAAAGCATTTGGAGAGGGTATCCAGAAAGGAATAGATGATAATAGGCCCTTAGAGATAAAGGTGGGAGAGGTCAAGGAAGCCGTTGTTAAAGGTATGATTGAGGGAGCGGAGAAGGTGGGTAAGACCGCTGAGGCGTTTGGAGATGGGATAAAGAAGGGGATCAATGACGCTAAGCCATTAGAAGAGAAGGCCCAGGACGCTAGAGAGACCGTAGCAAAGGCAGTGACTGACGGCCTCGATGACATTAAGAGTGGAATCAAGATAGAGAAAGATAAAATTGAGGATAATTAATTAAAACTATTGGAATAATTGAGGTTGGATGTACTTGTCAACTAAGAAAAAGTCATTAGGAGAAGAAAAGAAGGCAATCGGAGAATCCGTGGAGAAAAGCGTCGAGAAGGCAGGCGAAACCGCCAAAGCGTTTGGTAAAGGCTTGAAGAAAGGAATAAACGATAACAGGAGCGTGGAGAAGAAGGCGGAGGATGCCGGTGAGGCCATAACTAAGGGTGTCAAAGGAGGCGCAGACAAGATCAAGAAGGGCATCGAGAAAGAGAAAGACAAGATCGAGCACGTCCACAGGGGTTGAATTAAATGGACCTCTTCTGGACCGTCGCGGCAATTCTCGTTATTCTCTGGTTGCTTGGGCTAATTAGTGGAGTTGGTGGATTATTAATTCACGCGTTATTGGTTATCGCAGTAATCGTGATAGTAATCCGGCTCGTTCAGGGCAGAAACGCAGTCACGGGTAAGTGAGTGCACTAATCGAGCACGCTCGTGCTCTTTCTTTAATCCGAGGCGCGCGCATGTTAGTCGTTTGCTATAGGTCATTGTGATTCCCATTATGTTTATTTATTCAACTCATCCCAGGCTCGCTTGAGCTTATCCTTAATTAAATTGTACCTCTTCTCTACATCCATTCTAAGTCGTTCATTAGATGCCTCTTCCTCTTGCTTAAAAGAATCAATAAGTGTTGCGCACTCATCTTGAAGCGTCTTTAGTTGTTTTTCCAGCTCCTTGGAAGCTGTTGCACCAACCTTCTTTCTTCTCGATTAGTTTGTTGGCCTGTTACTCTCAGTCGTTGAAGGCTTCCTTAATCATTTTTTCAGACACAATATCCCGCTTAACCGTAAGGAATCATCATTAATATACACATTAATTCAAAAGGAGCTCAGTTCTCACGCATAACATTTTTTAAATTACTTTCTCAGCTAGCTCTCGAATTCCCCGTACTTTAAAAAATTCACCCAATCCCAATGGCAGCGAGTATTTGGGTTCTTCTCCGCAATAAACTTGTAGGCTGCATCGTAATCCATTTTATACTTTTTACTAACATACACCATAGCAAGGAATGGCGTTCGGTCAATACCCACTAAGCAATGTATCAATATTTTCGCATCGAGATTTGATAATCCGACAAGAAGCTTCGCGGCCTTAAGGATCTTATTAATGACAGGGCGGTTTTCGTTGACAAACCCAACTTGCACAGTCTCAAACGAAGTCTTTGCGTCTACGATGAAGTCAACACCCTGTTCCCTTAGATCATCTAAATCTTATGCATCAACGATACTTTCAAGCCCGATGTAATTATCTATCCAATTCAAATCGATCTCGCCTCACTTTTTTCTAGTCATTCAACCACACAATCGTTAGCTTGGAAAAGGGGATCAAGACATTGAAGACATTTAGGAAATATCACTTACTTGCTCAATTCTTAATTGCGCGCGCGCCCCGGGATGAGTTAATCTACTCTTCACACATCATAGGTTTTAGATTTTAAAAGTGTAATAGGTACCATCCTTATTATCGACGGATCTATTTCCAACCGAATCTGTTGATGCAACTAGATAGTAATACGTTGTCCCAGACTCGAGTCCTGTAAGTGTCAGAGAGTGGCTTGTAACCATCGCAGCATCTGATATCATGCTTCCTGTGGCAGTTGTGACTCCATATTTTACTACACTATCACTGGGCTCATCAGTCGTCCAAGTTATCTTTACACTTGAATTAGTTAGATTTGTGGATGCAACCGCTCTTATTACCGGTGGCGTAGTGTGCATACGCGCAGCCTCCACGGCGTGGTCTTTATAGAGGTTGATGAGATTGATCAACTTATCAACATCTGATGGCCAAGCCACCTGATTTAACTCGCGACGAATCTCTATTAGTTCTGGTGCTTCATTTCTTACATTGTTACTCATAATTACACAACAAGTTCCGTGGTTAATAAACCGATAATTACCAGTAAATCGAGCTACTGATATATTCGCGCGCATTCAAATTAAAAATACCGTTATCTTAGGTAGAATAGACCAGAATAATATAGAATTATATTTCAAGCAATTGCAGCCTACCCATTTTGGCGCGTGCGCATGGGGAAACGATTTATAAACATTCATTACTAAAAAATAATAGGAAGTAATTGAAATGGACCTCTTCTGGACAATAGCAGCTATCCTCGTAATCCTATGGCTACTAGGTTTACTCGGGGGAATCGGGGGGAGCCTAATTCACGTGTTACTGGTTATAGCAGTAATCGTAATAATCATCAGACTTATACAGGGAAGAAGAATATAGCGAGCAGGTAACTACACACTGAATGTAGTCTAATGAGATATATATAATGGTGAAGAGTCGATGTCTCTCGAAAATTATTTGATCACTTTATCTGTAATGCTTCTAAGCCACGTTGGTCTAGGCTTGGATACAATTATAGTGGCGGGTGTACTAATTTTAATCGGCTTAGTAATCATCATGGTGGTAGGAGCCCTGCTCTTCCTCCTTCCCGCAGCTATAATAGCGGGAATTGTTTGGTTCCTCACCGCGAATGAAGTCTACGCAGGCATAGCCTTCCTAATAATTGCTATTATCTCCCTGACCCGGAGAAAATAGAACCACCAAATATTACATTTAATAAATATTTGAGAACCTCTCTTACTAGAGGCAAAGGTGAGTCGAGATGGCTGAGGAAAAAAATAGAACCCTCTTTATCAATGCAATGGATAATGAAGTAGAAAAGATTTCATAGAGGATTCTAGATGAACTGCGCGCGCGTCGCAGCATATGAAGACGATGCATATGAAGTCGTAAGATCGTTGATGGGACTCGGACTATGGGGAAGAAGCGAAGATAGGGAACTCCTTAACGACGACATCTACATAGTGCTGAAGGAAGCGCGCGCGCGAATCTGGTCAGGTCCTTAATTGAAGCATGGACAGTGGGTTTAAGCCTGTGCGATCAGCATAACGTACATCGCTATGAAAAGGATTCATATATTTACCTGATAGTTTAATATACATCGAGTGATAATAAAGTGGAACTTTATTTGTTATATCTGATAGTGGGTTTCTGCGTTCTCTTGATAGTCGGATTATTTGCTATACCAATTATGCCTTCATTAGATTACTCTAATCCAATAATAGTCGAGGTTCAACATACAGAAAAGGAATATGTCATTAAGACTCAAAAAGTAATATCGGAAAACATACCACTTGGCGCCTTTACATTCAAAACACTGGATTTTTCACTCCCCCAAGGACAAACAGTCAAGGTCGAGTGGTCAAGCACAAAGCAGGTTTCGTTAGTTGCGGTGATGCAACAGTCCACCTATGATAATTTCTATAAAAGCATGATACTGACGTTAGGTGTGGCTGGCGCAACCGCAGTTGTTACCGATGGTCTATCTATTCCCGTAATCACATCTCTTTTGGTCCCAAAGTTACCTGATCTCTTGAAGCACCTGGGATCCGTCGCTTACTATGCCCTAAACTCTTCGGGGGATATTAAAATAGTAAATTTAGGAGCTGGGCCTTACAAAGTCATTGTGTTTGGACTAATAATTCGTGCGGGCTCATCTAAGATTAATCTCACGTACGATTATCAGGTTCTCGAGGACGTGATTAAACATCGACCTGAGACCCATTATCCTCCCAAGAGAATTACCTTAGTACGATGGTTTTTTACAAAAAATTCTGGAAAACCAACGCAGGCGAATACCCAAACCTGATCGCCGTATCATTTGCCTGTTAATGTTCCATCCTCAATCCGTTTTACTTTCGTAAAACTTTGTTGAGGCGTTCGCAATCTCCCCCTTAAAAAGCCGGTAAACGTTCTCGGCTCCAATTATTTCCACATCCTCAATGTTCCATTCAGAGGGATACAGTATGAATGGGTTTGACTGGCTGCTTCCCACGCCACCATGACTACCAATTAGTTCCTCAAACGCAGCCACCTCATCCTTTTCCGAATCGTACATACTCACAAGAAGAATATCAGGCACATAGTTGAAACCGTCTTCCCTCTGAAGGTGCTCAGCAATATTTTTCCCGAATTTTGCTAGCGGGTCCTCTCCCTCAATTTTATTGTCCGAAAGATAGTACCTACCCTTCGCACCTATCACCACAGGTCCACGCTCTTTTGAGCGGATCAGCAAGAAGCTCACGCCTTCATGCTGGGACAATCCCTCGATTATCCCTGGATAGGCTTCATCGATCTCTTCTAAGCTCATCCGGTTAGCCCAATTTGTGAAATATATTAGCCCCAAATTTCCAGAAGCTAGAACGATTGCATCAAGTTTCTCGTCCCCCTTCTTCTTCGATTTCCAAGCCACCCTGCCTCTTACACTCTGCAGAGGCATAGTCACCATCTGCCCGAAATGATCCTGGTTGGAGTCGAGCTCAAAATACATCCTGTGCCCCTCAGGAAGAAGCCGTTTAACAAGGTCAGCCAGGGAATAACCATAACGTTGCTTGAATGTAGCTCCATTCGTCTGACCATGGTCAGAAAGAACACATAGATAATAAGGCCTTTGAGAATATGCCTTAGCTAACTCAATACGATTTATGCACCTATCCAGCTTACTCAGGACGTAGAAAGCCTCATCATCCGAGATCCCGCAGTGGTGCGCAACCTCATCATAGCCCATGAAAGTAGTGTATACGACATCCTTATCGCCAGCAATAATGTCGCCTATAATCGTGTATGTACTCATCTCACGCAGAAAAACATCGGCTACAACCCTCGTGAAGTAGTAAATGCGTCCACGACTGCGCAGTCTTGGCAAAATATTCCGTCTACCCTGACGATATCTTGACCTCGTCTCCCGCACCATCTCCCAGAGGCCATACGCGAATGTGTGGACAAGATTGTAGGATATCGCGTAGAACGTATTCCACGTCTGACTGTACAATTCCCCTATCTTGCCAAGTTTGCTGTAGACGAAGATCGTGTCTATCGCGTCGCCGGAATATAGATTCGCTATCGCTCGTCCGTTACTTGAAAGCAAACCGTTTCCATCTGTGATGCGTGCCTCGATCACAGAGGCATCACCAATGCCGAGAGTCGTCATAATCTTGTTGCCATTCGCCTTCTCCACCCATCTGAAGGCAGGGATGTCTCTGTTATTTCCGTGCAAAATCCCAGCCTGACTTGCGCCAGTTTGGGACGAAAAATCCGTTTCCCATCCCTTAATCTTGTGAGTTCCATTGCTTAGCCACGCCGCCAGTGTCGGCATCGTCCCCTTCTCAATCGCGTTAAGGAGGATCTTCTCTGCTAACCCGTCGATCTCGAGAAAGATGAAGCCGGGCTTGTCCTTGTTCTTTATCGCTTTCGCTGCTCGTCCCTTCATCTTCTTGACCACTGAACGGTAGTATGAAGAATCGTTATCGCTTGTTAGAATCCCCGAAACCAATGTATTGACCAATGCTATTTCAAGGGAGAGCAACAATAGCCCCTCTACTGAGCGCCCTATCTCGGAAGTAAAGAAGGCTAACAGCCAGATTATTACACCATTCACAAGTAACGCACTCAAGCTGAATGCAATAACCGAACGTGCAAGAGCTAAATCAGATAAAATGGGCCAAATCAGGGCATTAATCAGACCAAGTCCGACTGTTACGATCAGCGAGAAAACGAAGTTACGTGCGTAGAATCCAGTCAGACTTCCCCCTAAGAAGATACTTAAAGATACTAGAAACCATATGGCTAAAAGACGTAGAAAATTACCTCTTGTCATGCCGACCCCTTCTTAGATAGCAGATCAATTGTACGTGCATACGACCTACCCAGGAGCCAACCGGCGCCAGCTGAGAGGCAAATGGCTGGAATCGTTAATAGAGCGAGGCTGGGACTGTAGAGAATCAGAGAGATGTAAACTATAAGGCAGCCCATAACACTCCTTATCAATCTAACCAACAGCTCGATCGGCTTCTGGTCGAGGTATTCAGCTATGCTGCCCACACCGTCCCCGACGATGCCACACCCACACAGTAAGAGCACTAGGAATAGAGGTAAGTCCATCATATTCAGGTGCTATTTTGTAAGTAATAAATGAACAAAGTATCTCAGGATAAAACAGAACCTAAAACCACAATTTCAGAGGTCTAGATGCTACAATTCTACACTATCGAACCAGAGGCTTTGCATCGCGCGCGCATTACTTTGGGCTTGGATTTGGGTGATCGCGGTCGCTCGCCAAATCATCCGGAGATTTATTCCCAGGGACAGGTGGAGGCTCATATTCAGGTTTTTTTGTTGTATCGTTGATTAATTTTTGCTTTTTTTTGACCATTCTTTCTCATTTGAGAAATTGGAACATTCTAATATAAATATTCCTTTGTGATAATAATTTCAAAGTTGTACTCTTAAAAACTTCGGGAGCCAGCTGTTTAGATACATACACTAATTGAAGCAACTATCTCTAGAACATTGGGTTATTCTGCTACTTTTCCTCTATAGTACTAGGTTCGATGCGCGCGCGCACATTAAAATGGGTGGATATGCACGTAAGTGCTTAAACACATATCCTTATAAGCAGGTTAGACCTTATGTACATATGCAGATAAGCGGAGTGAATAGAAAAATGAAAATAGAAAGAATAAGGGTCTCAGGCGTAGGCATGTACTTCGCTTACTGGAAGAGCGTTTAGCGAGCGCTGAACAAAATAAGGCAAGTTGATAGAAGAAGATGGGTCGAATTAACGTGGAACTACCGGACGAGCTTGAAAAGAAGCTGAGGTTTAAATCAATTGAGATGTTCGGCGGGAAAAAAGGTGACCTCTCACGGGCCATAGAAGAGGCGGTGAAGCAGTGGGTCACCCCAAGGCAGAATCAGTAAGAGACTTAGTTAGTCAGAATTAAGTGGTCGACCCCCTTCGCGGACGCAGTGCAATACGAGCATTGTAGAAGCGCCCGCGGAGGAAAGTTGTAGCTCCCGGTTTCTATGGGAAGAAGAGGAAGTGAAGGAAAGAAGGAAAAACAATGATTAATCAAAACATGAACGCGGACGAACGTAGACTGATAATACTCAAGGGAATAGAAAAGGACCACTCAACCATAGAAATCGCAGCCGAGTTGGGAGTCAGGAAGTGGATGGTGTTGAACGATCTGAGGGCGATGAGCTACAGTAAGGACCCAGAACTCAAGCAGGCGTACATAGATAAGGAGACGCGGGCTCATGCGGGGCAACTATCCATTACGAATCAGAGGGATGAGCGGTTCCGTAAGATGACGGGAAAGACATTTCAGGAGAAGAACTTCGAGAACATGATAAACTACTACAAGGCGGAGCTGGATACGATATACAAGTCGAAGGACGAGTGCACCGCCATTACTAGACTATCCAATGACATACGCAAGACTCTGAAGCGCAACGATATACTAAGCGGGTATAGAAGTAGGATTCAGCTCTCGGAGAAGGCACGCAGTTATCTGCGTCATAATTAGGTGAAGTCGATGAGCATGCAGCAAATAGAGCACATCTACACCGAGAAGAATTACTCCGGTAGACCTGACTCGAAGTCGGTGTTCTCAAGCGTCATTAGTTGTCTGCCGAACGACCTCTTAACCGGGATCACGATCTTACTACAGGATACTGGTTACATCACCATTAGGCCAATTAAGCTGGCGAGGATGGATTGGTACAGACTCGATAGAAGCGTTAGGAAGATGGGCGGGGTATGGGTTCGCGGTTCAAGCCTAAGTCACTGGAGTATCCCGCTGACACGTCTCAACTAATAGCTAATCGCGCGCGCATTATGAGTAGAATGAAATTGGAATAATTGACTAGATCTTAGTCTCTATTCTCATCCTCATCTTCCCCGCGTTCTTCGTCCTCTTTCTCCTCAGGAGGCTCTACCGCAAATTCTTCCTCCTTTTCCCATTCTTCCCTATCTTCTTTCTCATCCTCCTGGGTCGCCTCATCTTCTGCTTCGGTTTCTTCCTCTTCGTGTTCTTTCTCGCGTTCCTCCTCGTGCTCGGCCTCACGGTTTTCGTTGTCCTTCTCTGAGAAGGTGATGATCATTTTTTCCTCAGGCAAGTCGTCGTTATCGGTGAGCTGCACGTCATTCCTCCCATACGGATACAATTCCCCCACTTCCCCGTAGACGCAGGATTCTAGCATGGTAGTCCGTGGAAATTCCCACATTTTAATCCTTCTTATCTAATTGCTCAACCCGTTCTAAGCTCAATCTAGTGTCTATGCCATGAGCATAAAATGAGTGAGAAATAGCTTCTAGGCTTCGTGGTCTTGACTCTCGTATCGCTGGGACTCTTCCTTCCTGTTCTCCCCACGTCGGCCGGCGTGAGGTCCGCTTTTCGTCTTCAACAACTCTCTCTCGAGTGTGTTGAGCATGCCTTCAAATGTCTGCAGCATATCGTACCCTTCCCCGTGGGCGTTTATCTGCTCGATGGCGCTAATGACCCTCGCCGACATCTCATACCTGTTGCGCTCCCCACCCTCGTTCGTTTTCTTAATGACTATCGAGATCTCACTAATGTTAGGGTGAACCTTCATCCCCTTCTTTATGACTCGGTCGACCTTAGCCTCAGCTTCAGCTCGGTCGAAAAAGTCCTCTTCACTGAGGCCGACTATCTGGATAGGTAGCTCCTTGGCTAGGGGACGTCTTGCTATGAGTGCGAGGAGTTCACGGGGGGTAATTATCCCTTGAATCACGCTCTGGGGGTCTATTAACAGGCAGGCGCTCTTCCCTCTGTCCCTAAAACCACGCGCGACTTCGAGTACAGATGCGTCGATGTTGACCGTCAGCGGATGCTCGTCCATAATCCCTCCCAGCTCACCACTGTACTTGGCCGTGTTCTCGCTCGGTCTCTCACCCATTTTACTCCGCCCCTGAGGCTTGAGGAATATCTGAATGAGATCCTGCGCTGTGACGATACCGACTAGCACCCCGTCTCGGGTCACGGGAATGTGGCTGAATCCCTTTTCGAGCATTATACTCCGCGCCGTGGAGATCGCCGCTTTGGCGTCCATGCTGATCACCGGCGTCTTAGCCAGATCCTTCGCCGGAATGTTTCTCAACTCCGAGGCGTCGGCCATCGCCTTGATTATATCTAATTGGGAGATGATTCCCACGGGTTTGGTCCCTTCAACGACGGGGAGGGCTCTCTCGTTTATCCTAAGGAGTTCGGCCGCGACACCGGTCACGATGCTGTCTGGCGTAACCTGTGTCAAGGGCTTCCAAAGATGCACCAGCTTCGTGTTCTCAGGCTGAGAGACGTTGAGTAAGTGCCTGAGGGTAATCAGGCCGACCTTATCCCCCGCCTGTACCACTGCCTCGTAGCGTCCCGTCCTCTCTAGTTCACCGAGGACCTTGCTGACGGATTCTTCGGATGAGAAGAGTACCAGGCGCTTGTCGAGGAGTGTGGAGATCTCTGTTCTACCCAATTCATCGAGGCTCTTTACCATGGTGGAAAACACTAGTTGATAATAGGAACTGGAGAATTTATACCACTTGTCTGATCCGTTCCAAATTGCACTCGTGTTCTACACCTACTCTTTCTCGCGCGCGCAATTTGTTCTAGTCTTGATTCTTAATTTCTACACATTTTTCTATTTCCTTACACCTCACAGCCAAACTACCCTCTTGAACGGGGTTGGGTTGGAAAGTGTACACACAGCTCCCTGACTTATCCAACTGCAGCTCCGAGGAGGCTGTGACTTTGATATGCACCTCCCAGGTTTCACGCGAGGTCGTACCGCTCAATTTGACGCTGTAAGAACCCTTGGGTATGTCTTTCAGAGTGTATTGAGCCACTCCATTTATAACCTCGACCTTCTTGTGTATCCATATTAGAAATTTTGCTGCTACTTTCATGGTCTCTACGTTTTTCGCCTCGAGAAACAACCTGTTTTTCGACCAAGGTACGTGGACCCGGTTAATCTGCACTGTGAATGCTTGGTTTATCACAGGTGCTGTTTCCTTATAGTTGATCTCAATTGGGACCTTCTCATCGCATGCTCCCTTGATGTTGACGTTGATCTGGTCACCCGGCTTCGGGTTTGGAGGCGTGATATCTAGTTCATCAACCATGGTTGTATAGGTAATTACACGCCAGCATATAATCAAGTCTCATTGGTAAGAGCTCCTCGAACCTCAGGAGAAGATCTGACATCAAGAGGCTTTATTATTAAGCGACTCAATCGAATTTCCGTAAGAAGCTGATCATTAATGGACGCAAGACCCCTCATAATCTATTACAGTAAAACAGGTACAACGGCAAAGATAGTTGAGATCCTTCTACCGATGATCAAAGCAGAGAGCAGAAGATTAGGTGAACCCAGAGGCTTAATGGGTAGGCTCAGCATCGGACAGTCTTCTCGAAATGATAAGGAGGGCAGGGGTCCCGACGTGCTCGTTGACGAATTTGACCCAATAATATTAATGACACCGGTTTGGAAGGGAGAACCCACCTCAGTTATGATTGAATTTCTAGAAACTATCGATCTCAGAGGCAAACGCGTTGTGGTGGGTCTTGTCGGCGCAAATGAAACGAATCCAAAAGCTCTGGATAGATTACGACGTAAAGCAATGGAGAGAGGATGCAAATTTATAGAGACCATCTTTCTTAAGGGGGTTCTTCCGGGACGTGATTGGACCGATCTCAAGGAGGAGGACTATCTCAGAGAGGCTAACAAGCTTGCCGAGAAGGTATCTGCCGTAATTGGGTTCAGCAGATGAACGATTCTACCCGCAATCAAGAATCATTTAGGATTATTATCATCTATTTTTCAATAAGTAAAATACCGAAAAGATCCCTACGAAGATCGTTGCCAGGTATACTCCGATAACTGCTAAAACATAGCTTCTAGATATGATGTTCCCCATGAAAACCATGACACTTAGACTAACCACCAGGGAGGCAAGAACAATTCCAAGGACGACTCTGTAAGTCGCCCTGTCGATTCTTCTCTCGAGCTTACCGATGTCATCAGACTCTACTCTGGCCATTATCTTACCGGAAGAGAGACTCTTGGTAGCCTCGTTGAGGTTTACTGGGATCTCCAACAAGCCTTGCAGCATCTCACTAAGGCTATTAATTGTCTTCTTCGCCTCTCTGATGAGACTATCATTCATGATTTCCCCAAGGTAAGGTCGGACCTCGGCGAGGAAGTCAAACTCAGGGTATAATATTGAGATGTCATCCCCCAGCATCATAATCACCTTGATCATGAGCACCGCCACCTTCGGAACCTGGAGATGATACTTACGCATAGTTGATGTGACACCAACGAAAGCATCCGTGTTAGGCTTCCCGGGGTCAGAGTTCTGAGCTTCTAATAAACCGAGATAAAGATCATCCTTGAAAGACTCGACCCATTTGTCATCAATCGTTAGCCCCAGTTGATCGAAAACTCGGACCAAATCATTCACGTCTGAGTTAATAACTCCAAGTAACATCCTTAATAACAGGTCCCTTTTTTCGGGGCGGAGTACTCCTACCAGACCAAAGTCCAGGAAAACGACGTCACCCTTGGGAGTGACTAGTAGGTTTCCGGGGTGTGGGTCGCCGTGGAAGAATCCATCATTGAATATCTGCTTCATATAGGCGTGAAAGCCGTTGAGGGCGATCTCCTTGGTATCTATCCCCATCTTTTTTAATCCATATAGGTAGTCAATCCGAACCCCGCGAATATACTCCATAACCAATATATTTGGCCCGGAATACTCCCAGTAGATTTTTGGCAGGCGGATGCCCTTGAGTCCCTTCATGTTTTGGGCTAGGAGATCAGCGTTTTTTCCATCTCGAACGAAGTCAAGCTCCGCTGTGATCTGTCTCGAGAAATCATCGACTATTCCGGGGAAATTGTAAATTTTCAAGTCGATAAATGTCTTGTCGACCTTATCCGCCAAGTACCTGAGTATACTTAGATCGGTGGCAACTTGTTGCATAATCCCGGGTCGCCTTACTTTGAGGACGACAACTGACCCGTCTTTCAATTTTCCCTGATGTGCTTGACTGAGGCTAGCTGCTGCGAAGGGACGTTCATTTAGGTATATAAAGTGGTCTTCAATTGGACCAGTGTATTTCTCTATCAGGGGCCTAATTTCACCGAAGGGTACGGCTTCGACTTTATCATTGAGCATTTTAAGCTCTTTTATCAATTCAGGTGGCATCAGTTCAGGTCTTGTGCTCATTATCTGGCCAAATTTGACGAAAACTGGACCCAATTCCTGGAGTGCGAGGCGAAAACGCTTGTAGATATTAAGGTTCACCGTTTTTGGATTATGCTTATGAAGACTATTCTCTATCCTTGTCGGGATCACGTCACGCATTGTGATCTCAAAACCGTACATCGTCAGTACCGAGGCGATTTCCTTAAGCCGTCTCACCGGGGGAGCCAATATTTGTCAGAGTGGAACACGCGTGTTTAAATCCAGTGCTATTTCCTCGCGTTTCCATATCGATGAACTAAATGTAAATGATGATTTAAAAAAAGTGTAATCTCGTCTACGAGTAGCGTTAATCCGCTATAAAACAAGTCGTCGTAGATCTGACACCCTTAATGCTTCGAATGCTATCCAAGACGAGGTTTTCAAGTTCACCAGTTGTCTTAGCCTCCGCTCTGACATAGGCATCGTAAGGACCGTAGAGGAAGTGTGCCTCAGAAACGTTCTGAATTGCGCGAAGCTGACTTAGTACATCT
>Ga0182021_10004777_pt1 | contig 15981 bp, 7 predicted proteins | sample 612E3MmetaG_FD_120493 | JGI IMG/M metagenome (GOLD analysis project Ga0182021, IMG submission 120493) | Permafrost microbial communities from Stordalen Mire, Sweden - 612E3M metaG (Illumina Assembly) | ecosystem: Environmental > Terrestrial > Soil > Wetlands > Permafrost | place: Sweden... | reverse complement strand
GTCAGTTTTTCAAAAGGAACATTCTGATCGAGTTTGAGCTTCAGTTCATCTATTGTCTTCTGATCCGGAGCAATGACGGCATAGATATTCACCTTCGCAAATTGATAAAACAGCGAATCCCTGTTTGCCTGATAGAACTGCCTGAGCGCTTCTTCGGTTGCCTGGGGAATCTGTGCCTCAATAATTTGCCGGTTGTACATTCTGACAATCTCGTTTTCTATCACAGGATTCGTCGTGCGGGGGTTCAGTATATCTTTTCCAAGATTCAATGCGTTCGCTTTCTCTACAATGAAATTCGTCCGTACAGCCTCCAGGATGAACCTCTTGAGATCATCTTCTTTGAATGAAGAAGAGCTCCCCACAATGAGGACATTATCCAATAAGCGCAGGTACTCCTGAAGATCAACTTTGCCCCGGGAATGGCTCAGAATAAGAAAATTCCTTCCCTGTGAAATCGCATGTTGTAAAGTATCTGCATACTCCCTTTGATAAAAGTCGGGAATATTTGACCACGTGACAAGTTGTTGTAGTGCTCGTTCGTTCCATTTCAACGTCTTTTCATCAACGAGTTTGTTTTTTGTACTGTCAAACTCCTGAAGACAAAAGTCCATATATCTTTCATCAAGAGTTTTTGCGATATCGTCCCTTACCTTCTCAAACGGCTGCACATCTCTTCTGTTGATTTTGACGACCTTCACAACATAGATTGATTGATTTTTTTCAAAAACACGCACTGCACCAACAGCAAGATCAAAAATGGCATTATCATATATGTTTGAGAGGCTCGTCTTCCAATCTACGGGAGGCATCAAACCTCCTCGACGGGCTGATTCAGCATCATGCGAAAAGCGTTTTGCCAATTCAGCGACATCCGCGCCATTCTCGATCTTTGCTCTGATACTGTTCGCCGCAGTTTTCAAAGAGTCTCTGCTCTTTTGTGAGACGTTTTTTGGCTTTGCGAGGACAATTTGCCGATAGATGACTTCCCTTCCCATCTGCTTGTATGCTTCCTGCATGGATTCATCGTTTACGCATTTTCCATAAAATTGGGTTCTAAAATATTGAGTCACGAGTTCTTCGTTGATCGTCCGTTTGATGCTCTGAAGCAATTCCGTGTTTTGATTCAACCCGAGGGTGAAGAAATCAATGATCTTCAGCTGACGAACAACCATGTCATCCAGACCTTTTTTATAGGCCGCTGCCATGTCATTCCTATAAAATTGATCATAATGACGATCCAAAACGAATTTTTGCAATTCAGCAAAACTGATTGAATAATCACCCGCGATGGTGGCGACAATATTCGGATGAATGGTATCCTGTGCTCTGCAATTGATGGAGAGAATCAGGGCGATGACTATCAGTGGCAAAAAACCCGGCGAGTGATATGATCGTTGTGGCATAGGAGAGATTTGTCATGAATGGTGGAGAGATGATGCTTCTTGTCTTCGTCGCTGCATAGTAGCAAATATTTGCAATAAAACATAAAACCCTGACAAGAAGCATCAGGGTCTTATGCGGAGGAAGATATGATAACACATTTTTAGGACTACGAAGAAACGGCCGGGCCGCCATCCATCCTCCGTAAGGGCGATGACGTCCGTCGATTCTCCTTGCCTCGCACACTCATGGCCTGCTTCGGGCTCCTCCCCGCAGAGCACTCTCCCGGCACATGAGATCTCCGTGACTTCGCCCGGGCGATCCTCATGGCATCGCCACGGAGCCAGCACCGAAAGCAAAAAGCGTCGAGAGGAGAGGATCGATACGAGAATCCTCCTTGGGAGGAGCATGCGGTGCACACGTGACGATCCAACCCGCAACCCTGGAGAGAGGGCGCTCCGGACGAACGCTCTCCCCTCGACTCATGACTGTATCAAAGAACTTGACTCCCAGCCGTTTCCACACTACTTCATCAGAAGCATTTTCATGGTTGACTGGTAGCTTCCGGCTGTCAGGCGATAGAAGTACACGCCGCTTGCCAGGTTCTTCGCATTGAATGTTACCGAATGCGATCCGACCGGGAGCGCGCCGTTGACCAGTGTCGCGACTTCCTGTCCGAGGGCGTTATAGACGGTCAGCGTGACATTGCCGGCCTTCGGAAGGTCGAAGGTGATCTGTGTCGTCGGGTTGAACGGATTCGGATAGTTTTGCTGAAGCTGGAACTTCACCGGGAGACTTCCACCAGCCTCGCCAACACCTGTGATGGTGGTGGTTCCGGCATCCAATGCGCTTTGTATGGTGGCGTGCTCCGCATCTACCTGAGCTGCCCAGAGTGCTTTCTTCGCCGGGAACCAATTCAGGTCACCAACCGGGTAACCACCGGTCGCGCCCTTGAGTAAATCGGCGTTGCTATAGGAAAGATCAACCGGGATCGGCCAGTCGGAGTAGGTATAATAACCGGCACCAGTATAGACCAATCGCCAATCGGCCATGGTGTTCGTGCTTGCAATATCAACGGTTCCGACACTGAAGGCTTTCAGTGAATCAACCTCATCAGTCAGAAGATTCTTCGGGTCGGTAAACGTAGGAAGTTCGCGATACCACACACCTTCGGTCAAATATGGATATGTTGCATTATCATTGAACATCGCCTGAGACCTGGTATTCATTGTCACCATTTGCGATTGCCAGGCAGTATAACCATTCACCGCATTTGCATCCAAAATGGTGTTCATATCATTAAGTCTGCTATCCCAATAAATAACGTTCCCTTCAACGAGTATCTTTCTGGGCACTACCTGATACGTATTGTCAGGGAAATTGCGAACATTCACAAGACCCGTCACTAAAGTATCCGCATCGACTTCACCCCAATCACCCGCTACATACTTCTGAAAGGGTTGAACATTACTGTTGACAAAGATATTATTGGTAATGCTCATTTCGCTTTCGTATCCAAGGCTTTCAAATACGGATCCGGAACAGTTAATAAATGTGTTATGATTGAAGATGATTCTGCTATACACATAGTTTCTGAATTTATACATGGAACCCTGAGCCATCACATGAGTACAATTTTCAACAAGAATTGTGTCCATATTGCTAAAGCCATCAAACACACCTCCGTTACGCCTGCAATCCTGCCCGCTCAGATTGACGAAATAGCAATCCTTCCAGTAGAGCTTCGTTCCCGGCTTGTCAGCGGTGAGGACTACCCATCGTGTATGCTCAAATAAATCATTCTCAAACAGCACTCTGCAATTGGGAGCAGCACAACCGAAAAAATTCCATCCCAAAGTGCCATCGGATGCAGCAGGAATGATGCTGCAATTCTTTATTGTCAGATCATTTGCAAACTGAATTTGACCGGTATTTGAAGTTTGTCCTTCAATCGTCGCGCCGCATATGACAGGGGGTGCGGAACCTGCGTTCTTATTATTTACCAAACGTGTTGCGTCCTCTCCTACAATCACCGTAGGTCGTAGGGTCGATGTCGTAGGGTTGGTAGCAAGCGGGTAAACTCCGTTTGCTTTCAACATATACACACGCCCTGCGGGAACATTGAGTGTATCCAGATTGAGAGCATTCGTTAAAGAGTTTGATTGCGAACCCATATCGATAAAGTCTTTAATGACCAGAGTATCTCCCCGCACCTGGAGGACATAATCCATCAGAGTTTGGGCATACAATGTTGGTGCCGACATGAGCACCAACACTACGAACGGTAACAGTAGCTTTTTCATATTCTGCCTCATTGACTTAAGTAATAACAGAGTAATTATGCCAGCGTACGCAATACACCGCTTCGTCAGAATGTCATCCTCCTCTATTATTGAAGAAAGTTGTTTCATTGGCAACTACCCTATTCCTCCCATATTCACCTCATGAAGTTGTTTGATAATTGTCCAGCAAATGCCGCCTCTCCTTCAAAAACTATATCGCAAATTAAGTTCAAATATTCGTGGTGAATAATCGGTTGATTCCAGGTTCTCAAGAATCGGCCCGCCGACAGTCCTACTGAACTTCTGATATGTATAAATTGGATTATGAAATACATTGATACCATTAAAGGCGACACTTAAGCCATCAATCGGCAACTTCTGTTGAAGAGTAAAGTCCCATTTGTAAATGTTCCCCGTAAACTGATCGTCTTCCGGTCTTGATCCAACGCTTGTAATCACATTCCCCTGCAAGTTGAATGAAATGCGTCCCGAAAAACCCTTGTAATCAACTCCAAGAGCGATATTGAGGATATTATCACCCTGGTACAGAAGTCTTGCATTACGAACGGTATCTCTTGTGAGATAGACGTCTTTTATGATTGGGCGAGGTGTATACGCTATATATGTTGAATCGATGTTTCTAATCTGTTGATAGTCCATATCGGACCAGACTCTTGTATAGTTGATGTTCAATACCAGGGCATTCAAAGGTTGGGGCAGGTACCAAAAATTGGTCTGCCATTCGAGCTCAAATCCTCTTATGAATGCAGGATGAGGATTATTGACAAATGTGGTTATTTGTTGCGATTGACCTGGCGCAGCAACCCCCAATGACTGGAAAGTCGCTGAATCCGGGAACGACACATTGTAGAGATTCAAGTTCTTATAGTAGATGTTCGTTTGATAGAATACATCTGTTATTCTCTTATAAAAACCGCCGACGGTAAACAGACCTATTTCATTATTATAGAAGGACAAATATGCGTCATAGTTGGTTGATGCTGCCGGTTTCAATCTGCTGTTTCCGGCTTCTGCTTCCTCCTGAGGGGCAAGATACGTGTTTGGGAGAATGGCGTGATAATCGGGACGTGAAATTGATGTCGTGTACGCTAATCTGAGGTCAAGCCAATCTGTAAACTTATATCGGAGTTGGGCATTGGGAAAGAGCTTATCATCGTTACGATCAACCGTGTTGAGAGTATCATACACGTTTGCATAACCATACACGGAGTGTGTCACATACACAAATTTTGCTTTGTAGTTCATATTATAGTGCTCGTACCGCACGCCCCCAATCAACGACAATTGGGTGCCAATGTTAAAACTACCCATGAGATAACCTGCGGAGAACAGTTCGGCGCCATTAAAATCATCCCTTTCCGAAGCGGGTTTATTCCTCGCATTGAGCCAACCGGTCTTTCCCTGCATCAAGAATGCATCCATCTGATCTCTGTTAATTGCATACTTGAAAGGATAGATCCCATCAAGAAAGTACTGCCCTCTCGTATAACCATGATCCCAGAGATCAGTGAAAAGAACCGGATTCATCGTTCCAAGCACTTTGCCGGGGAAAAAATTCTTGACATTCGCATAATAATCCTCCGATCCCGCTCCCTCAAACGACGCTTCCACATCGTTCCAGCGCGTCGCCCTGCTGACCTTACCTCCGAGCTTGAACTGTGACGTGAAATCTTCGGAAAACGACACTGGTATGGTGAAATCAAGAGATGAATGATAGACGTGCTGCCTGAACGTCTCTGCACGGGTCACTACCCATCCCTCCACTTGAGCGTCAAGGGGATCAGTAGGATCAATCGGTATATTATAGACATCTTCAGGCGTTAAGAATTGATTTCGATTGGAGTAGGAAATGGCATGACCGCTGGAGTCCACCCCATAGGGATGGTTTTGCGCCACATTCTTGAAACCAAAGAAATTATTCGGATCTCCATATCGAATATCGGTATTCTTGCTGCTGAAGGAATGAGACAGGTTCCACTCGGCTTTGACATCGCCAAAATTGTATTCCGTTTGCAAGGAGTTAATCATCAAATCCTTGTTAAACTTGTTGCGGAATATCGAATAATCAAATTCCGTTGCATCAAAGTGAAGTTGATTGATGTAGCTTGTATTATCACTGATGTTATGGGCGTACGTATTTTGTAAGATCAACTTGCCATGGGGAAGGACATAATCCAAAATAAGACTGCCACCGCTATTGGAAATGACATTCTGCTGATCTGTGAATGTAAAACTATTCATCTTGTAGGGTGCCTGACCATACGGCAGGTTTTGGTAGATTCCATAGGAAGCACTCGCCTGGTCATCTCCCACATCAGAGCGTTCTGCATTTCCCTGGAGAAAGACGCCGAGCTTATCGTCGAAGAATCTATCGCTGACGCTGAGCCAGAATTTGTAGTTATCGGCCGTGTGATCCTGTGCATTGTAGTTGCCTTGCGTCAGCACATCAAAATGCAAGTTGCTGGGCGCTTCTCTTAATTTCAGATTAACAACGCCGCCAATGGCATTTGCATCCAAATCAGGTGTCAGCGCTTTAATAACTTCAATGCCGGAGAGCATATTCGACGAGATAAAGCCGAGATTTGTCGAACGGTCATTCATATCCGTGGATGGCAGTTGAATACCATTGACAAGAATCGTATTCAGTTTGGCTTGAATGCCCCGAATAACGACTTCGTCTCCATTCATCAGAGAAATGCCGGGCAAACGACTTATTGCCGCGGCAGCACTTTGGTCCGGCAACTCTCTGATCTTCTCGGAAGAAACAATGTTGGTGATCGTAGGGGATGAGAGTTGCTGGTTAATAGCGTCATGCTGCCCCCGGGCTTGCGCAAGTACTGTTATTGTTTCGCCTATCAGTGCCTGGGGTTCCAAGAGATAGTTTTCCTCTGAAGCTTCATCTTGAACGATATTGATCTCTTTCCTCGCTGAGACATACCCTATGTAAGAGACTTTCACAGAGTACTTGCCAACCGGAATACCATGGATGAGATAGTTTCCATCACGATCCGTGGAAACTCCCAAGCTCGTCTTTTCAAGAGTCACATTTGCACCGATGAGGGGCTCATTGGTATTTTTATCAAATACATGTCCTTTTAATGAACCCGTCTGTGCGTATGAGAAGGATGGCATCACCAGAAACAGAAGTATAGCTGTGGCAGCTATTCTCGTTTTCAACATTATCATTGTGCCCATGAAAATTCTCCGGAATGAGTTAGTAGGCAATCGTAGCACAACTCAATCAATTCTCACTGAAAAAATCGACATGTTGTGGTTTATGATGGTGAGGTTCGTTCGCATCGTGAGTGCGTCTCATGGGAGAACGACCTCATGCGTGGCAAATCGAATCAGCAATTGAGTTTTGGTGGAGGCTTCATCGACCCCCAACCGCTTGGGTGGGATGACGAGATGAAGCGCGTCGACCAACTTTTCTAGGAACGGGAATTTCCTCAAGCCGCTTGAGGCCGTGTTCGATCCACCGATAGGTCGCCCTGGCACGGCGGTCGATGTCTACCCCCGAAGGAGCGTGTTTCTGAAGTTCCGTGGGGGCCTAGCTACCAAGAGATGGAAAGCGAGGTCCGCGAACAACTCTCCTGGTGACACTTTTTCCGTGGGTACAAATGAGGTATAAATAATGTTGAACCTCGTTGAACCCATTCAAGATTACAAAGTTGAATTTTCAAAAGCAAGCGAAAAAGAGATTCTTTTCATCACATGCGAGACGCCTGACACTCCCAAATTCCCCGCACAACGGCTTATTGGGCCGATTTCCTCCAGGAAGTCGGGACCGGACGGCATGGTGCAATGCTCATTTCACCAAGATCATCTTTTTTGATCCAACAAGACCACCGGCCGTGATTTGATAGAAATAGATTCCAGAATTCAAATTCGATGCATCAAAATGTGCGGCATGCTTTCCAACAGATTCTCTCCCGCGGATAATTGTCGCTATTTCACGGCCTAAGACATCAAAGACCCTCAATTGGACAAAACTATCCTTCGTCAGGGAATACTCGATCGTCGTTGAGGGATTAAAGGGATTGGGATAATTTTGTGACACTGAAAATTCAACGGGCTTCGTCGATTTATCCTCGACACCGGCAACCAGCTCGCCGGAGAATGAGAGCGTGGTTATCGACCGGGCAGGAAAATCCAATGCAGCGTTGCCGTCATAGCTGTTACTTACCGTTTCACCCGATTCGGTCTCGGAGGTGCGAAAAACAATCCCGCTCTCAACACTGAAGTTCTGTAGATCAAAATCCATCGATTGGGTCTGCGACCCGATGTTGAGCACCACTACCGTCAACTTCTTGCCGTCAGGATCCGTGAAGGCGGATATTCGAAGGCTGTCTGCATCGACTGTGGCGGTCACCCTCGTATAACCGGAATCTATATATTTTGAATATTGCCTGATTGCCCAATAGTATTTTGATATCGTATAGGTGTTGGATTGCATGACAATCAGAGGATTGCCTCCGGACCCCCATACCAATTCCCACCAAAGATAGGCCGACACATTCCCATAGACCAAACAGTTATGCATGAGCCAGGCGGTATGAAACCAGTCACCGCGGTCATACTCTGTTTGAAATATGGGTTTACCCTGAAAGGCATTTGCAATAGTTGAGAGATTGGGAATAAATAAATCCGGGTTATGATTATCGTTGACGTTATCAGATTCGCCGTGATAGAGATGATATGCAAAGCCGCCAAAATGATTGTAGTTGACGAAATATTGCATGTATTTCTGGAATTCACCATAACCAATTCCTAACACCTCCGGGCCCACCATTGCAGGCGGTGATGGCATTTGTTGCAGCGCCTTATACACCGTATCGAGCGCATGATTATATCCTGCATTCGTGGACGATTCATTGGCATCAAAAAGACATGATTCCCACGTCGCCGAAAAATCCGGTTCATTCTGGATCGAGACATAATCCGGATTGATTCCGCTCGCTCTATACGCATTTATCGCATCAACCCAGTATTGAGCAAACGCACCATAGACATATTTTCCATTTTGCTTCACCAACGTTCCGCCATTCTGAACGTCGCCATTGCTCTTTATCGTCGCAGGCGGCGACCAGGAGGAAAGAAGGATTGCAGGCCTTTGCGGTGAAAGGGCGAGCATCGTGTCAACAATTTCAACGAACGTCGGTGCAAAGTTCGTTGGATTATTCCGGTACGTATTGCGAATCCTCAGGATATCAAGGCCGAGATCATGAAAAATGTAACGATAGATTTGGCTCTTTTGGGGATGGGCGGTCAATTGATCATCGGCCCATGCAATAGATGCGCCAAAGCCAATCATTGTTTGGTGAGTTTCTTTCGCTTTTATCGTTCCATGAGCGGCAAAAATCTCCATCGGTACGATGACGGAAAGAAACAGCACCATCATGGCTGAAACCACACGTCGGCAATTTTGCTTCATGTTCTTCTTCCCACCATGGTCGAGGAGAGGATGTCTTCTTTTCACGCCCCAGGCATGCGAGTTCACGAGGCGAATGCCTTTCGCCGTTCTGCCAACTCATCAGCCATCTGAATCGTCATCTTCTTATTGATCTGGTACGCTGCTAACAAGAGAGTGCAGATCGCAAACATACAGCCAACAACGATTCCACTGCACGTGCGGAACCCTTCCAGCGCTTGAGGCGCATCAGGCATCTGGGTACTATAGCCGAACATGCCGGCCATGATCCATAGGAACGAAGAAGAGCCGAGCGCCAGGCCGCTTTTGAGCGCAAAGCCTATGGTCGCAAAGACAATTCCCGTGAAGCGCCGTCCGGTCTTCCATTCGGAGTAATCCGCCACATCCGCATAGATCGCCCAAATCAATGGAATAGTGGGAGCATACGCCATTGCAATGAGAATCGTCAGCACGACCATGCCGGTCACATTCGTAGGACCGAGCAGGGAGAACGTCAGCGTACCGATGCTCGCGAGAGCGAAACCGCCGATCGCCACTGCTTTCTTTCCAAACCTCCTGGAAAGGGCAGGCGAGAGAATAATGACAATGATGGTGATGCCGGTTCCGATCATATTGATGATGCTGTTGGCAACATCGGCAACATTGGAACTCGCGAGGTTTGCCTTATCTCCGTGGACGATGTATCCGAGCCATTCAAGAACGCCGCCGGGGGCAGGGGCACCGGGAAGGAGCGCGGGCGCAGTCAACCCTAAGCTTTGTACCCAGTCGTAGAGCGCAGCTTTGTCGGCAAAATGGTGATAATAGTTATACAGAGCCGCACCCCGAAACGAGAGAATCGCAAAGTGCACCAGCGTCATGAAAAACATCACCTTCCACGGATTGTTCTTGAGCAGATTGACAAAATCCTCTTTCGGCGAAGATTTCTGGTGGGACTCGGGCTTAATGCGTTCTTTTGTTGTGGCAAAGGTGATGAGGAACAGGACGAAACAGACGACAGCCCAGATCGTCATCGTCATCTGCCATCCGTACTGTCTGTCATGCCCGACTGCAAATTTGGCAATCAACGGCAGAGTGAAACCGCCTACAATGAATTGCGCTGCATTCACGGCGATAAACCGGTAGGAGTTCAGCTTTGCGCGCTCGTTGACATCGCCGGTCATGACTCCGCCCAGTGCCGAGTATGGCATATTGTTCATTGAATAAATGCTCATCAGCAAAATATTGGTAATGGCGGCATAGACGACCATCGAAGTCATACCCCAGCCCTTTGGCGTCGTGTACGCCAGTACCATGACGATACACCAAGGCAGCGCCGTAAAGAGAACCCATGGACGGAATTTTCCCCATCGGGTGTTTGTGCGATCGGCAAGCACTCCCACAATCGGATCGGCGAAAGCATCCCATAACCGGGCAACAATCAGAATAGTTGCTGCAGCACCTGCGGTGATGCCAAAGACATCCGTGTAGAAGTTTGTCTGGAAAAGAATCATCGTCATGAAGACGAAATTCGCCGCGGCATCTCCAGCGCTATATCCCGCCTTTTCGACGAAGGAGAGTTTTTGCTGATAATGTTCTGCCGGCATGGTTCTCGTCTCTGTTGAGGTGTTCATTTCTGGACCGTGAGGACGAGTTTCTGCAGATCAGAATCCTGTGACGAGCGGCCAACCATAATCATGAAATCTCCGGGTTCAACACGATACTCCTTGTTGATATCCGTAAAGGCCAAATGCTCCGGCAGTATGGGAATGGTCACCGTCTTCGTTTCCCCCGGATGGAGATGAACCTTGGCAAACCCCCGTAACTCCTTCATCGGGCGCGTGACTGAGCTGATCATGTCTCTGATATACATCTGGACGACTTCATCGCCAGACCGCTTGCCGGTGTTCTTCACGTCGACCGAGACGCTCGTCGATCCATCGACGCTGATCAACGATCGTTCAAGTTGGAGGTTGCTGAAGCAAAATGTGGTATAACTCAGACCAAAGCCGAATGGATACAGCGGCGAGACATCATCTGCCAAATATCCTCTTCTCGCCGATGGCTTATAATTGTAATAGCACGGCACGTGCCCTACAGAACGCGGAATGGAGATGGGTAATTTTCCGCCTGGATTGTAATCGCCCAACAGGACGTCGGCGACTGCGGTCCCCGATTCCTGGCCCAAGTACCAGCACTCAAGAATCGCCGGAATGCGCGCCTGAACAGCAATGATGGAGTTCGGCCTGCCATTGAAAAGGACCACGACGACCGGTTTTCCAGTTTCCACAATCGCTTCTACCAGTTCATTCTGCATCCCGATCAGATCCAGGCTGGCGCGATCTCCCATGTGGGTCTTGTTCCACGCTTCGCGGGAAGTTTGTTCATTGCCACCCAAAACAAGGATGACGGTGTCCGCCTTTTGCGCTACGGCAACAGCCCGAGCGATAGATTTTCGATCCTCTTCCGGATCGGGGAATGTTATCGCATCTTCGTTCCATGATCCGCCGACCGTAATCTTACAGCCTTCGCTATACACAACGTGCACATCGTTCCCGACTTTTTCCTTTATACCCTGAAGTACCGTCGTCGAGTACTTCGGCTCCCCGCTATACCCTCCTAACAGCGTACGATCCGCATTCGGGCCAATCACAGCGAGAGTGGAGTTTTTCTTCAGTTGAAGAGGCAGAGCGTTCCCGCTATTCTTCAACAGAGTAATTGTCTCATGCGCGGCACGCAAAGCAAGCGCTCTTTCCTTTTCGAGTTTCCTCTCGCTTTGGATCACCTCAGGATCAACATAAGGATCGTCGAAAAGACCGAGCTGAAATTTGTACTTGAGGAGCGCGGCAACCAATTCATCCAACACCGACTCGTCCAATGTGCCGCACCGAACAAGTTGAATGAGTTGAGGATAACAATCGGGATCAGGCAATTCGATATTGACGCCGGCCTGCACGGAAAGCAAAGCGGCGTCAGTTTTGTCCTTCGCCACAGCGTGGCTTGTCGCTTCGTCCCGGAAGTTCAATTCTGTAATGGCATAATAATCTGAAACGACATATCCTTGAAATTCCCATTCACCCCGCAGGACATCCTTCAACAGCCATTTGTTCGCGTGCGACGGAACACCGTCAATCTCATTGTACGATGCCATCACACTGATGACGTTCGCTTTTTTGATTACTTCCCTGAAGGTGTACAGGAATGTATCCCGCAGAAGACGTTCAGAGACATTGACAGGGCCGCAATTGGTACCGGACTCAGGTTGTCCGTGTGCAGCAAAGTGTTTCAGCGTTGCAATGATCCGCTTCTTCGTTCTGAACTTTCCATCACCTTGAAAACCTTTGACAGCCGAGATGCCCATTTGAGCGACAAGGTATGGATCTTCACCAAATGTTTCTTCCACCCTGCCCCAGCGAGGATCGCGAGCGACATCGACAACGGGTCCAAGAGCTTGATGTGCGCCCCGGGAACGAATGTCTTCAGCAATTGCCGTGTATATTTCTTCCAGAAGTCCGGGATTAAACGTCGATGCTAAACCGATTGGCTGAGGATAACTGGTGGCTCCTTTTGCAGCAAGGCCATGCAACCCTTCTTCATGAAAAATCACCGGAATGCCTAAACGAGTTTCCTCAACAAAGTACTTTTGCAGCTTGTTCGCGGTTTCCGCCATTTGGCGGGCGGTGAGGCCAGTTCCGCTATCGCTCAATCGTGCAATCTGCCCGATTCCGTTTTTGAAGTGACATTCGAGGTTGCTGAGATTGACGTTTCCCGATTCATCGAAGAGAAGAGTCTTCTTCTGTCCCCAGATACAAAGCATCTGAGCGGCTTTCTCTTCGAGGGTCATCCGGCCTACCAAGTCGGCAACGCGATCGTCCACCGATAGTTCTGAATCCTTATACCGCAACAAATCCTCTTGTTCTGCTAATTCATGCGGTGAATTCTTATTAGACATTGTCACATCCCGTATTTGAAGATTAAGGTCATCAGTGGAAATTTCTTCGCGGCAGGTTTCATCAGCACTGTGAACTTGAGGATTGCCCGCTTGCTCGTATCGCTTTCCGGGCTCCGTCCACAACCTCGCGGTTGTGGATCCGTCACTCGTTCATGCTCAATTGGGTTTAATGATACTTGAACCGTTTCAATGTACCTAATCTCCTTCCCCAATGTCAAGTGAAAAATAAGCTATGTTCTATTGTTCGTTGGACTTTTTCAGAACGATTTTGTAACACACTGCATCAGAAGAAGGATAATGCTTTGAAGCTCCTATTTCCAATGCTTCCTTCTTCTGCGACCATGTGATAGTTTCATTGGTTCCCAGCAATTCCACCCTTTCAACCACACCGTGCCCCGCCTTTGTTGAAAGAGCCGAGATAGAAACTTTCTCGACGGGAACATCCAAAAGAAAAACATACACAAAACCGTTCTTTGTTGTGAAGCGAATGTCCTTCGCCGTATAATTCACCGGCTTGAACTCGGCGAAAGAACCCTCTGATGCGTGTGTCGGACCTTCTTCGGCAACCTCCCAGGGACGCGTGCCATAAATGCCTTCACCGTTGATATCCAGCCACTTCCCAATCGACAAGAGGACATGCGTTTGTTCCGCGGTAATGGTCCCATCGGATTGAGGACCAATGTTGAGTAACATATTTCCGTTCTTACTGACGATATCAACAAGCATATCGATGAGTTCATTGGGAGTTTTGTTTTCTTCGCCGTCAATATACCCCCACGATTTTTTGCCGATGGAAGTATCGGTCTGCCATGGGTATGCTTTTGTTGCTTTGCTGCTGCCGCGTTCGATATCATACACCGCAACACAATCGGGATACGCCTGATCTTTGTAATTGATCACCACCTCTTTCCCCCATGCCCTTGCATGGTTGTAATAATAGGCAGCAAACGTCTTTCGGTACGGTTCAAGTTCGGGCTGCCCGATATACCAATCGAACCAGAATACCTGCGGATGATAGCGTTCTACCAGTTCACAGCACCGCAACAGCCAATCATTCATATACTCAGGACTCATCGGCACTCTGTCTTTGGGATCGAATGGATTGAAGAGCGTGGCTGGACCGTAAAAGTCGGCATACGCGGTGTCGCTCACATCCGAGTTCCTTTTCTTCCCTTCGTTCATATACCACCAGTGCTCGCTTCGATGCGACGACAGCCCAAAGATGAGCCCTTGTTTGCGCGTTGCCTCGGCTATTTCGCCGATAACATCACGCTTGGGGCCCATTTCGGCGGCGTTCCACCTCGAGAGATCGGTGTGGTACATCGCAAAGCCGTCGTGATGTTCGGCGACAGGGACAATGTACTTCGCCCCGGATTTCTTGAAGATATCAACCCATTGGTTCGCATCAAACTTTTCGGCTTTGAACATGGGAATGAAATCTTTATAGCCAAATTTATCGACAGGACCATACTTCTTCACGTGATGCTCATAATAGTTCAGTCCCCATGTCACCGTATCAGAGTACATTAGCCGCGGGTACCATTCGGACCCAAACGCTGGAACTGAGTAAACACCCCAGTGAATAAATATCCCGAACTTTGCATCACGAAACCAATCGGGGCAATGATAGTGCGATAAGGATTCCCATGTCGCCTGGTATGGAACATCCTGCATTTGCGATCTGCACATTGTCGCAATTCCAAGCGAAAGTACGGCTGTGATGAAGATGATCTTTTTCTTCATAGCGCTCCCCTTTTGCGAAAGGATCAAGAGACGGCATCCTGAAAATGAACGGCATACCTCACTTGTGATGGAGGTGATATTCGAACGAATCCACGTCGACAAACCCCGCTTCATCGAGGTTGTTGTAATTATAAATGCCCAAACGTGTTCCGCGGTACGAAGCCCAGGTGAGCTGCGATGTTTTCCCGAAGGCGACATAGTTCTTGTCATCAAGACTGTATTCGAAATTACATCGTCCGCTAAAATCGGCTCTGAGGCGGAAGTAGATTGTTGTTGCCTTTGGGGGAACGACGAAATCACCAAGCGTCACCGCAGTGGCTTTCTTCTCTTCGCCCCGTTTGAATACAATTTTCTTCACATCGTTGTCCATAACAACACCCAACGACGAGAAGCATTGACCGCCATCGTACTGGCACAATCCGGCATCCTGGCCGTTTGCCATCCCGTGGATATCCAGTGTCACAGTTGCTACGCTGTTTTCACAGCGATAATAGCGTTGACCGATGGTATTGCCAACGGTAAAGAAGTTGCTGTCTTCCAACGGTTTGAACGCGTACAAGCGCAAATACCCGGGACGCTCGGTGAGCGACCATTTTTCAGCTCGTGGCTGATGGTTCCATTGCCATTGCATCCCGAGTGATGGGGAAGAGAAATCGTCGGATGTTTGAATCTCGATACCGGGATTGTCCAGGCGCGGTTTCTTTTCTTTCCAAACCATTTCGCCTACGCCATCATGATCAGTATCCTCGCCTATTGCCGGCCAATCATTTACCCATTTCATTGGGAGCAAGCTGAGGAAACGACCCGAAAAATGCCCCGTGCCGTGGTGTGTAATAAAATACCAGTCTTTTCCGTCAGGGGTATCGAGCAATGAGCCCTGGTTTGGTTCAAAATCCTTCTCAAAGCCCTGTGAGTGAAGTATTTCCTTCAGTTCGTAAGGTCCGTAAATGTTTTTTGACCGTAACAATACCGGGATGCGCGGACGAAAGCCATCAGCATTGCGCACTTCGCTGAAAAAGAAATAGTAGTAGCCGTGGTGTTGAAAGATCTTGTTGGCCTCCGATGTACGATAGGGATGAGTAATATGTCCCCCGATAATATCCAGGTATTTCGTGTTGTCCGATGCTTCGGAGACGCGGCCATCGAGCAATTGCTTTCCATCAGGACTCATCCTGAAAATACGCGGACACCATTCG
>Ga0182021_10004775_pt1 | contig 15983 bp, 10 predicted proteins | sample 612E3MmetaG_FD_120493 | JGI IMG/M metagenome (GOLD analysis project Ga0182021, IMG submission 120493) | Permafrost microbial communities from Stordalen Mire, Sweden - 612E3M metaG (Illumina Assembly) | ecosystem: Environmental > Terrestrial > Soil > Wetlands > Permafrost | place: Sweden... | reverse complement strand
ATTCCGGAAGATGGATGAAAAATCATTGAAAATCATTATCAAAGATAATGGCGTCGGGATGAAAAAAAGCCGGTCTTTTTCAACAGAGAGTGAAAAACACATCCACATGGGTATAGAGATGACCCGGCGCAGGCTTGAGCTTCTTGGCAAGAAATATTCCATCGATACCAGCATTGAATGCTGTGAAGTCTCTCCAGGCCTTCCCAACCCGGGAACGAGGATCGTGCTGGTTGTGCCGGTTTCGTATAGCGATGCTGAAGTTTAGTTTGCATTTCGCAGTCAACTGCTGACTGCTTCCTTTTTCACTTCCCCGTTCATCTTCCATCAACTACCTTTTATTCAATGGAATATACCGTTGGCTCAATTAAACAGCATTGCCATTATATTCCCCTTACTATTGCATTTTAAATCGTGATATTCTTCTACGAAACATACAATTGAATTCAACGATTAATGCCAGTTTTCTCCAATCAAAAAGTCTGCTTATGAAAATGACGTCATCGTTATTCAATGATCCAGACGTTTTTTTATTCAAATTCATGATAAAGGATTAATGCACATAGTAAATTCAGCATCCTACAAAAATATCATCAAACCTTTCAGATAACTGGTTTTCAGATAAAGCGATTCATAATAAAAGCTTGTAATAATTGCCGAACCTTATTAAACCCACAAAATAAATTTTGTATGAAACTCATTAAAACAAGAATTCTTCTGGCATTGTTGATAGTACTTGGATGTACAATTACATATGCCCAATCAAAGGAAGGAGCAAAATCAAAAGGGTCCCAAGCTTCTACGCCTGCTTTCCAACAAGCATTTGAAAAACAGATCATGCAATTGGGTGAGCCTTATATCAGTTGGTGGAATCAGGAAACTGACAAGATCCCGGACAATTTTACTGAACAGATCGCCAATCTGAAATGGCCGGTGGGAGATGATCCTGAAACAGACTTGCAAGGAAGTACTAAAGAAGCGTATTACCATTCTGAATTTTTATCGATAAGGAAGTTGAAACTCCAAGGTAACTCATCACTTTGGACTGCAATTGCAGGCAATCCATTGAATACAATGTGCGGGAACGGGAATTTTGCCAACAGTGTTGTTAATCTTTCCGAATGGTCGGGAGGGTATGGGGTATTTGGCGGTAACAGTAAAGTTGATCCGGTTCTGGCCACTTATCAAAACGGGTTTAATCCGACGGGTGTGGGATATAATCTCTTCATAGGGGATTGCTCAACACCTAATGACGTGCTACATCCTTGCTCATATCAAACATCCTGGATGCCTAGCCAGGATAATCAAGATCATCATAGCATTGTCAGCTACGGAAATGACCCTATACTAGGTTCGATCTCTTCCTTTAAAACAACTACATCATCGTCCAACCTATATTCTTTCAGGCTTGGAAATGCATGCGTTGGAAATGGTACGGAATACCTGTCAAAAAAATTCGTTGTAAGTGGTAAGGGAATCATCCGGTTCAATTATGCCCTTGTTATGACTGGACCACAACATACTTATAATCGCAATCCTTCCTTTTGGGTAAAAATATTTGACAGCGTTGGCAATCCCATTCACCCCAATCCAGGGTTGGTTTACCTTAATCCTGTCAATCCCAATTCCCAGGATTCTGTTATCTCGGATACTACCGATATTTTTTTACAGAAAGTCGCGATATATGATGCAGTTGGGAAAAGACATGTATATAATTTAAGGGATTGGACCTGTGCCACGATCGATTTAAGGAAATATATTAATCATACATTGAGTGTGGTATTAGTTACAACAGATTGCACTCAGGGAGGAGATTGGGGCTATGCATACATAGACGACTGGTGCGGTGATTGCGGCGGATCAACCACCGGAATAGTAAAATTAAACCCGATCCCCGATTCCTGTATTACAAATAATACGCAGATCACTGTCGATTATACGTTACCAACCAAAGATACGATAACAGGTACAGCCACTATAAATTTAATTTTTTATCAGAATGGTAATCCCATCGGGTATACACTGACATCCCCGACACTTAATGCAAACGGGACATATACTTTTACAATAGATCCTGAAAAGTTGCCGTGCAACGGAACGGGATATGATGTTTTTGCAAGGGCAAACTTCACTATTGATACTGTCAGTTATAAACTATACAGCCCTGACCCGGATACAATTTACGGGATACGGTCAGGAAAAAATAATGATCTGGTTTGTTGCAGTTCGCCGTGCGATTCAACTGATGTAAGTTTAATGAAGGATTCGGTCGGATGTTGTTATAGTGTATTCATATCCAATAAGTACAGTCCTTCTTATTTTACAGGAATTTCCATTACCTCCAGTGGTTTATCTATCGGGGCTGTTTCATGCAATAATACCTGGAGCACGATCACCTATAAAACTCCTGATCAGGTAGTTTTCAATAAGGTTCCTGGTTCTATCGGCATACCTTTAAATCCAGCCGGAGTGCAGTTTCAGTTATTAGGTACTATTTGTTTTGCGGGTACCGGTCCTTCTACTATTACCGTCAGTTTCATCGGACCTCCTCCAAATTACGACACAATATGTCCCAAAAAACAGACTATTGAATGTAGTACCCCGAAAGACACCAATTGTGTTGTGATTATAGATCAAAAAGCAGAATGTGTTGCCGGCGTCGTTAAAATGAAGTTAAAGTTGAAGAACAATTCCATGTTTTCTCCCGCCGGACCCTTTACCATGCGTGGTTTGATCATAGATACTCAAACTCCTGATGTGATTCCTGATCCAAAGTTTATCGCAATACCTGATTTGTTGCCCGGTCAAACTTCTGCATATATCGAAGTAACTCTTCTCATTTCAAATAATGCAACAAGCGCATGTTTCTTCATTGCCCCTTGTGACCAAAATACACAGCCCGGAGAAGGGGGGCCATTCCCGGAACATTGTTGTATGGACAGTATCCTCTATTGTGTTCAGATTCCACCCTGCAACCCCTGTGATGGGATTTCGATAACAGCCTCAAGTATAAAACCCGATACATGTTGTTATAATCTTACGCTTACAAGCAATTATGTCACTGAAAATATCGGATACCTTGACTTTACTGGCCTTGGAGGAACGCAATTCGCCCTGTTCTCCGGGTGGAGCATCTTAGGCTCAGTTGGGAGCGGTCACGTCAGGATAGGAGCATTGGGAGGAGGTGTTGGCCCGGGAACGTACACCAATTTTGCCTGGTTCTGCCTGACGGGCACTTCCGCCTCGCCACACGCCATCCTGGTAAAGATCATGGATGTAAAGGGCGTCGTAATTTGCACCGATACCCTAAAGTTCGAATGTAAATTGGTGACACCAACTTGCGCAAACATCATCAATGATTCACTCTATTGTTCAGGGAATCTGTTGAAGTACACCTTTTATGTGAAAAACAATGCTCCTTTCCCACTGTGCCAGGTTGATTTCAGAACCGCTGATACCAGCGTTGTCCTGGATACTAATTATATCTGGCCCAATCCATGCATTGGTATAGACAGCATTGGAGGACCTTATACCGTTACCCTTGTTTCCTTTGATAAGAAGCTGGATCGATTCTGTATGTATCTGACAGGCCATAATGCAATTTATGATTCTGTTCATGGCATAGCCCCAACTGAATGTTGTACGGACTCGCTGGGGGTGATTTGTTTACCCATGATAAAATGTGGGTGTGATACGACCGTCTGTTGTCGGTTTGAGAATCTGATCATACCCAACGGGATAACCCCCAATGAAGATGGAATAAATGATGTGTTTGTAATTCAAAATCCGAAATGTTGCGAATCCATCTCCATAAAGGTATATAACCGTTGGGGCAACCTGGTCTATAAGAACAGCGATTATAAAAACGACTGGAAAGGTGTAAATCAGAATGGCGACAAATTAGTCCAGGGTACCTATTTCGTTGTAATCGAGCTTCCGACTGGCAACAAAAAAGAAACATACATTGATATCAGGTATTAATCATAAAAATTCTGAATTATGAAAAAATTTATAATACTGGCAATGACTTGGTTCGCTTTGGTTGCACAGGCACAACAGGAGCCACAGTATACCCAGAATCAGTTCAACAGTAACCTGGAAATTAACCCTGCATATGCAGGTGTCAACAATAATGCAAGCCTGAGCCTCAGGTACCGGAAACAATGGGTGGGATTTAATGGTGCGCCATCTACCCTAAGTTTTAACGGTGAGAGCAAAGTCATTAAAAGGTACCTTGGGATAGGTCTCACCATCATCAGGGACGATATTGGCATAACCCAGAGTACTTCTGCGGATTTGAGCCTGGCATCTCACGTTAAGGTCAGCGAAAACGGAACGTTATCGGCCGGTATAAAAATCGGTGTTAACCTGCTCAGGTCAGATTACTCGAAACTTATCAACGTCGATCAAACCGACCCGCTGTATCAAACGAATGAAAATGTCACAATACCTTACATGGGTTTTGGTCTTCTTTTTAATACCCGGAAATTCTATATCGGATTTGCGATTCCAAGAGTGGTATCCTTCGAAAATGTATCCCCTCAGGAAAAGATCACAAAACCTCATTATTATCTCTATGGCGGGGTTAGGATTAAAGTAAATGAAGATATTGAACTCCGGCCTGCGCTTCTGGGAAAGTATGTAAAGGCTGCACCTTTCATTGCGGATATCGCAATGGATGCCTGGTACAGGAGTGTATTCGGTATAGGCCTTGCCTACCGCACGTCCGATGCAGTGAATTTCATGATCAAAGGAAGGATCGGCCATTTTTATATCGGATACTCCTATGATATGACTGTCTCTGGTCTCAGGACCTTCAATTCCGGTTCACATGAGATATACCTTGGATTTGAATTTGGCAAGAAAGGCAACCCTGACAGGGATCAGAATAACAGATATTTTTAAAAAGAAGACCAATGAAAAAATTGATGTTCGTTCTTTGTTGTCTTTGCAGCATTCCGCTGATGGCACAAAAATCACAGGCAGATCAGAAGTTTAGATTGTACAAATACAGTGAAGCTATTCCGCTGTATATGCAATATCTTGAGAAATCACCAGGAGATTATGATGCCACGAAAAACCTGGCGTTATCGTATAAGTATAATAATAATATCAATGGGTCCATTGATGCATACCGTTCCTTATTGAAACTAAAAGAAACAGTACCGGAGGATCTGTATGATTTTGTGCAGCTGTTAAGGATAAGGAGTGATACGGCCGAGGCCAGGGTTTATGCACTTCAGTACCAGGAAAAAAATGCTGGTGAAAAAGCCCGGAACCTGCTAAAGTCTCTTGACATGCATGCGCTGTTCATGTCGACCGTAAATGAATATAATGTCATTAATAAAACACCGCAAAATCCAAGATCCGTTTTTTCTCCGGTCTTTTACAAAAGCGGCTTTATTGTAACTGCAGAAGGGGAAGAAGGGAATAAAAACGACTGGACTGGTAGAGTATTTACTAAATTATTCTCAACCGACGCAACATTCAACCTCCTTGTGCCTTTTGCTGCTGAGGTCATGTCGAAGTACAACGATGGTCCTGCAACATTTTCGACAGATGGAAACACAATGTACTATACCACCATAAATAAAAAGACGCTGCTGGAACAGGATGTGAATACCAGGAAACTGCAGATCTCGATGGCACAATTGAAAAGTGGCCGTTGGGAAGTTGAAGACGTACTCAAATTAAACAACAGCAAGTACAATTTTGCCCACCCGGCTTTAAGGAGTGATGGGAAAATGCTGGTGTTTGCATCTGACATGGCCGGTGGAAAAGGGAGAATGGATCTCTATTACTGTTTGCTCCAAAACGATAACACCTGGTCGGAACCGGTAAACATCGCACTGCTGAATACATCAGAAAACGAATTGTTCCCGATGTTCGATGCGCTAAACAATTTGTTTTTTGCATCCAACGGGTTACCCGGTCTTGGTGGTTTGGATATTTTCGTAACAAAGAACGATGGGACCAGCTTTTCTGAACCCGTTAATGTGAAAGCACCAATCAACTCAAGCTTTGATGATTTTGCACTGAGTACCGACAACAACCTGGAAAGCGGGTATCTCTCGACGAACAGATTTGCTTCTACTGAGACGGATGATATCGCGTTTTTTTCCAGGAAAGCCAAAGCTGCAAGGACAATTGTCAAGATCACGGTCCTGGATAAATATACCTCCATTCCTTTGCCTTATGTTGCAGTGAGTTTTAAAGATAACTCGAACAATGTGGCTTTTACAGGAATGACTGATCCCAACGGCCTTCTTGTAGTTGAAGAATTACCCCCGGATAATTATAAGGTACAAGGAATTCTAAATGAAATTACAACCACCACTGCAACGATCACCAAAGATGAGTTCTCAAAAGAACTGATCGAAAGAACATTATTTCACAACGATCCCAGGTTTACATTATCAGGTATTGCAATAAATGCCAGTAATAGCCAACCGGTTGAAGGAGTAACGGTAACCTGTGAAAATACGGTGTTGAATAAAAACCGTACCCAAATCACAAAAGCCGACGGGAAATTCTTTTTCCAGCTGGAGCAGGCCAGTGATTTTAAGGTAACAGGCGAGAAAAAAGGATGGTTGTCCAGTGAGGCAGCCTATGAAACAACCAAGGGATTGGACCGGAGCAAAGAGTTGTACGTAAAACTAAAACTTAATATGACGCAGCCAAAACTTGCTGGCGTAATCAGGCTTGACAAGATCTATTACGATTTTGATAAATCCAATATCAACCCACGTGCGGCAGAGGAATTGAACAGGCTGGTAAAGCTGATGAATGATTATCCGGATATGACCGTTGAATTATCTTCCCATACCGATAGCCGGGGCAGCGATTCATACAACATGGCCCTGTCCCAGAGAAGGGCGGATGCAGCCGTGGCCTATATCATCAAGGAAGGAATTTCCAGAACCCGGATCATCGCAAGAGGATATGGTGAGACCAGGCTGGTAAATGAATGCGCCAATGGGGTCAACTGTTCTGATGCAAAACACCAGGAAAACAGGAGAACCGAATTCAAGATTATTTCCTGTCCGTCATGCCCGGAAGTGCTGAACTAAATTCATTACAGTGTAGAAATTGTTTTAAAACTCAAAACCACTGTAGGGATCAGTAAGCCGTGGGAGTAATTTTCTTCTTCCTGAAGATGTCAAACCGGGTTCCGCCCCAAAAGCGGAATTGCGTCACATCATAACTGAACAAAGCATTATTCAGTTTGACCGGAACTTCATTGAACCCTGTCTGGAAGGATCCCCCCAGGAACCATTTATCTGAATTATATCCAAGAGCGAACCGCCCACTGAGTTGAAAGGTAAATCCAAAGTCAGAATACGTGTTCCTCTCATTGCTGTATAAGGAGGACTGACCTGCTATTCCCGGAAAAACCGCTGCCGTTATGTAAAAATTCTTCAGGAATACCAGGGTGTAAACATACCCCGGGGAAAGTTCAAGTGAATAAAACGTACCGCCTGTTACCAGGCCTGATATTGGTATATGGTAATTGTCAACGATTTCTGCCGGAATGATTCCCTGGTCGGAGGAGATGCGGTAATAAAGAAAGGCAGGCCTGAGCACAAAACTGCCGGCACTCTTTTTTTGACGCTCATTCTGGATGAATGCAGCGCGGATTGAAAACCTTTTTGAATTATAAACCCAATACCCGGCTATACCAATTGAAGTTGTCTGCATGTCCGGAACAATATAATGTGTTCCATCTGTCCGTTCCGGGAAACTGATATAAAACCCTTTGTAGTTCTGATAAAACAATTCCCCTGCCATTTCCCGTCCGAAAAAATTGACCCTGAGATCAAGGGTTGATGTTTTCCCATAGGCAACCTGGTCAGTTTTGTAGAAAGGATTAACAATGGATAATCCCAGGCCAAACCACTTCCAGAACCCTGCAACCCCAACCCGGACATTGACATTGGGACGATAACTGATCTTCGAGATTTTATCGTCTGAAGGGTTGATGAACAGTGAAGCATTCTGATAAAGCAGAAATAGACGTGCCGTTAATAAATTTGTATAATCTGCAAGATAATTGCTGTCAAAAGTCACGGGCGGCAATTCTCTTGCTTCGTTGCCTGATTGAGCAACGGACAATTTTATCGTGAAAAGCAGGAATAGAAAAAATACACCGGTAACCCTTTTTTTATATGACATACCGCTTTATTGAAGAGAAGAAGGGTGTATCCAGGGTTAAATAACTTGTGTTGTTGATGAAGCAACCTATTTCTTTATTTATCGATAAGAGATTTGGGAAAGTGATTTTCCTCACAGGCCGTTTATTACCAATACAAAAATAATGGTTACGCTGATAATCCAAAAATTTTTCTATAATGATAGCCATAGATGGAAAAAGTCAATGCATCAGCTATCAAAACCGGGCGCCTGAAAAGGGTCCATATCATTAATTTCCAGTAATGCCTTCTCCCCTTATTCCTTAACCCGATGATTAAAATGGATTTAACTGCAGCGCTCAGATCAACGAAAGTTATTCTTGCCGGTTTTTTATAACCTGAATTATAATTCATCAGTAACTGCCGGATCCTTTTATAATAAGGTTTTGCCGTATAGATATCATGAATGATTTTTTTATAACCATTGATCAGTTCATGGGCATTCATCTTTGGGATAAAATTCATTGATAAATCCGTATTGTTCCCGGATGAATCGATGGTTATCCTGTTTTCTTCTTCCAGTCGCTTATAAAGTCGTGTATTCTTTGGCGCATTTAAAAGCCCGACCATGGCCGCAACGATCCCGCTTTGCTGGATAAAATCTATCTGACGCTGAAAAACAGATGGAGAGTCATTGTCGAAGCCTACGATAAAACCACCCGAAACCTGTAAACCGGCTTGCTGGATATTTTTGACACTCTGGATCATGTCCCGGTTTTTATTCTGAACCTTATTACATTCACTTAGTGAGTTTTCTTCCGGGGTTTCTATTCCGATAAAAACCGAGTTGAACCCGGTATCGGCCATCAGCCTGATAAGTTCTTTGTCATCGGCCAGGTCAATAGAAGCTTCAGTATTGAAGGTAAACGGATATTTGTGTTTTTCCATCCATTCTTTCATTGCAGGCAGCAACTCATATTTTATCACCTTTTTATTTCCGATGAAATTATCATCTACGACAAATATTGCTCCGCGCCAGTTCAGCTTATATAATTTTTCAAGTTCGGCCAATATTTGTTCTTTCGATTTGATTCTGACCTTATGTCCAAAAAGTGAAGTGATCTCGCAAAATTCGCATGAAAATGGACATCCCCGTGAAATCTGCAGGCTCATCGTTGCATATTTTTTTCCTGACAGCAAATGGTAATCGGGAACGGGTGAGGATGAAATATCCGGAAATTCAGGGGTACTGTATACTTTTTCCGGTTTCCCGTCATTCAGATCTTTTAAAAACAAGGGTAATGTGATCTCTGCTTCATTCAGGATAAAATGATCAATCTGGGGATAGTCCAGGTAATCCTGAGTGAACAGGGGGCCTCCCGCAACCATCTTTACCCCCTGTTTAACACATTCATCAATAATTTTTTTAACAGAATCCCTTTGAATATACATGGCGCTGATAAAAACAAAATCAGCCCATTGAATATCCTTCACCAAAAGGGAAGTAACATTCATATCTACAAGTTTTTTCTGCCATATTGCAGGAAGCATCGCCGATATAGTTATCAAACCAAGAGGTGGTAAGGCAGCTTTCTTGGATATAAACCGTAAGGCATACTTGTAGCTCCAAAAAGATTCAGGGTATTGGGGATAAATTAACAGGATGTTCATCGGTCAGTAAATATTTCCAAAACCTTAATGGATTTTTATAACCTGTGATTCCGGGGCATCTTCAATACACGTTACACGTTACACATAGAGCATAACGTGTTACGCGTATTGATCCCTTCAATCCTATTGGTACAATAGTTTATAAAGTTCATTCAGATCAGGAGATAAGATGATTTCAGTCCTGCGGTTAGCAGCGCGTCCTTCAGCTGTATCATTTGATTTTACGGGATGAAACTGGCCTCTGCCGGATGCTGTGATCCGGTTCTGATCAAAGCTATAGTCTGTCGTCAGGATACGTAAAATAGAGGTAGCTCTTGCTGTGCTGAGATCCCAGTTATCTTTAAACTGGCTGGTCTTAATGGGAACATTATCTGTATGACCTTCGATCATCACAGTGACGTTTGAAGTGCTGTTAAGCACCTTGGCAAGCGTTTTTAGCGCTTCTTTTCCTTTAGGATCAACCACATCGCTACCCGATTTGAACAACAGCTTTTCCTCCAGCGAAACATAAACATTTCCGTCTTTGATATATACGGAGAGTTCATCCGATTTATAATTCATCAACGCATCGGCTATTGAATTTTTCAGCTTGTTCATTACATCCCTTTGCGCCTGAATCATATCCTGAAAGTTCTTTAACCTCTTCGCCTGTTCGGCAATCGTCATTTTCGATTCGGTTGTAAGCACCTTCAGATTATCCTGAACCAGGGCATTTTCATTCTTCAGGGATGTTTTATCATCCGTGAGGATTTTTACCTGCGTATTGCAGTCATTCAGGAGGCCCAGTGTATTGGCATTGTCTTTCTGTAACTTATCGGCCCTGGCTTCCGAAGCCATAAATTTTTTATTTGACACACAGGAAGAAAGTATCAAACCAAGGATCACGGATAAGAATGCAAGTAAGTGGAATGTTTTTTTCATTTTGTTTTTTTTTAGTGATTTATACGGTTACAAAGTTGGGTACCATTTAAATAAAAAATGTTACACAAATTCTAATTTATCTTACATGATTCCCACATATGAGAAAGCCAATGATTGATGAAACCTGCTTAACACTTCCGGCACCTGGTCAGCTGGTTGAAAACAGATCATCCGAATTCCTCCGGAAATGATGTCATCGGTTTTATGGTCAACCATTTACAGTATAAAATGTGTGAATGATGTAACTCTTTTCTGCAATTGTGTAAGGCTTTACGGGGTCAACTGACGCACCTTTGTTCTGTGAAAATTATTTCACAATTTGAAATCATTATAACAAGATGAAAGCAGTAAAATTATTTTGTATCGGAATGGTGTTGTTTCTTGCAGGCGCAATGCAGGCGCAAGTTTCAGTGAATGTCAAAATTGGTGCTCCGCCACCCTGGGGTCCTGTCGGATTCAACGACACACGTTATTATTATCTGCCAGATGTGGAAGCCTATTATGATGTCCCATCATCGATGTTTATTTATTATAATGGAGGAACCTGGATTCACAGGGCTCATCTTCCCGGGCGTTTCAGAAATTATGATTTATACGGCGGATATAAAGTTGTGATGAACGACTATCGCGGCGATGCTCCTTATTCGCATTTCAAGGAATATAAAATGAAATATGGAAGAGGCTACCACGGGGAAGCACAAAGAACGATCGGCGAGCGGCCGGGCAGGGGAAACCCGGAACCAAAAATGTCACACGAAAGCAATCCTGGTAACAAAGAAGGGGGTCATGGAAATGGAAAAAATGCCGGACATGGAAATGGAAAGAACATGAAAGAAGACCATGGTCAGGGCGGGGGTAAAGGGAATAAAAAATAAATTCTTTTCTGGTCAAAGATTGCAGGAATGAAAGAACGAAACTGCGGATCTGAAAATTAACATTGTGCAATATGAAAAAAATATCTTGTTTCCTGGCTGCTTTGATTATTTGCAGTAATGCTTTTTGTAGTTCGCCTGACTCTACTGTAAAAATAAGCGACTCTGCAGTAAAGCATTTAAAGCCAATAAAAACAAAGGTCTATCGTATTAACTACTTTGTGGAAGGGACTGTCATCGTCGTAGGGATGGTCGGAGATTTGTTTGCCATCCCCCGCTTAAAGAGTAAGGCGGCACTTTCTGATTCAGAAGTGAGATTTGCGAATACAGATCAGCAGAAAAATTTAATCAACACAGTTGACAAGTGGTCCCTGCATCAGCCAACATCCGACCGCACCCTGTGGAAAAAGATTTCCGATGACGGGGAGATTGGTATTTTTCTTTTACCCAGCTTGCTTATGATTGATAAAAACATCCGCAAGGATTGGCTTCACATATTGTTTATGTATGTGGAAGGGCATACCCTTACATTTACGTTTTACAACTATACACCTCTCGGACCTTACTTTCAGAACCGTTACCGGCCGGCGGTTTACTATCCTGAATTAGGTCTTAAGGCCCAAGAGGACCCCAACAATCGAAATTCTTTTTACAGCGGACATGTAGCTTCCTGCACCTACAGCACTTTTTTCATGGTCAAGGTATATTGCGATTATCATCCCAATATCGGGGCAGCAAAATATCTTTTGTATCTGGCTGCCTCGGTTCCCCCTTTGTTTATGGGATATGCACGAATACGATCTTTGGATCATTTCCCTTCGGATATTGCCGTAGGTTTTGGGCTTGGCGCAGTCCTGGGGATTGTCGTTCCTGCATTACATAAGATTCCAGGCAATAAACATCTTTCTATGAGCCTTTCAACTTCTCCCGATATGGTGGGGGTAAGTTTATGCTGGAAATTATCGAATAACCATCAACTGCCATCAGGCAGATAAACCCACAGAAGACATAATAAAGAAGTGAATCAGGCTGCTCTCTGATTATTTGGTAGGTTCATAATGCATTGAATAATGAAAATAGATACCAAATTAAAAAAGGCAATAATAATTATTACCAGCTTCATCGTCATTTTAGTAACGGTTGTTATTTTATTGATTTCGCCGATCGCCAAATACCTGATTGTGAAGTATAGTGAAAAGTATTCCGGAAGGCAAATCAAATTAAGCTGGATTTATATAAATCCTTTTACCGGTTACGTTCATATCAGCAATCTGAAAATTTATGAATCCAAAAGTCTGCCCGGTTATACGAAAGGCGACAGCATTTTCTTTTCAGCCAAAGGGGTAAGTGCAAATTTTGCCATACTCAAATTGTTATCGAAAACCATCGAAATAACGGAAGCCTCCATAGACCAGCCAAACGGAATAGTTATTCAGAATAAAAAGGAATTGAATTTTACCGATCTGATCAAACTATTTACGCCTAAAAACCTCCGTACTGCTCCATCAAAGGTGCATTTTACCATTCTGAGTATAAAAATAGAGAATGGAGTGTTCTATTACCGTGAAGACAGAACGCCCATAAATTATTTTATCAGGGAAGTCAATATTGAAAGTTCGGGCAAGCGTTGGAACGCAGATACCATGGCCATAAAATTTTCTTTCTCATCGGGACCTGCCAGCGGGAGTGCAAAAGGCAACATTACCATCAATTTTAAAAAATTGGATTATCGCCTTGACGCTTTCGTTAATAAATACGATTTGAAATTTATGGAACAATACCTCAAAGGATTAAGCAACTATGGAAATTTCAGTGCCAACCTTGATTTAGATCTGAAATCGACAGGCAGTTTTAAAGATGAGGAAGATATGGATTCCAGAGGATTGGTGGTATTGAATGATTTTCATTTTGGGAAATATCCGGGCGATGATTATGCTTCCTGCGAAAAAATAGTATTGAAAATAGATGAGATGAGCCCGAAGAACCATATATATAACTATGATTCATTATCGCTGACCCATCCTTATGTAAAATATGAGCGTTATGATTATCTGGATAACCTGCAAAGGATGTTTGGAGTAAACGGGGCCAACATCACAGCTGCTTACGCAGACCCTGCCCGGTTCAATTTGATTCTTAAAATTGCCGATTATATAAAGGTACTTGCGAAAAATTTCTTTCGGAGTGATTACAAAATTAACCGGGTGGCAATTTATAATGGAGATTTAAAATTCAACGACTTTGCCATCAGCGAGAAGTTTTCTGTGGATATTAACCCCTTGTATATCATTGCAGATTCTATCAACAGAACGCACAAACGGGTAAACGTATCCCTGAAATCCGGTATCCAGCCTTATGGTTATATATCAGTAAACCTGAGTATAAATCCCAAAGACAAGGGCGATTTTGATCTGCAATGTCATCTTCAAAGAGTTCCTGCATCCATGTTCAACCCCTACCTGGTTACCTATTCATCCTACAACCTAAACAGGGGAACCATTGAATTCAACGGAACATGGAATGTGAGAAAAGGAATTATACAAAGCGTTAATCACCTGGTGATAATTGACCCAAGGGTAACCAAGCGCCTGAAAAATAAAGATACAAAATGGCTCCCCATGCCGCTGATCATGTCTCTGATCCGTGAACGAGGTAACGTCATCGATTATGAAATTCCGATCACCGGGAATTTGAAAAACCCAAATTTTCATTTGCATGATGTACTCATGGATCTGCTCACGAATATCTTTGTTAAACCGGCAACAGGACCTTACCGGATGCAGGTGAAAAACATGGAAACTGAAATTGAGCAATCCCATTCATTGAACTGGAAAATGCGACAGGGATCACTCCTCCCTGATCAGGAAAAGTTTGTAAATACGATTGTGGATTTTCTGATCCATAATCCTGAAGCGACCATCGGTGTTTATCCTATGCCGTATACCGAAAAGGAAAAGGAACACATCCGCTATTTTGAAGCCAAGAAAAAATATTTTTTATTATCCAGGGATAAAAATTCTTTGGTTCTCAGTGAAGGAGATTCTCTGAAGGTTGATAAAATGTCTGTCAAGGATTCATTGTTTGTTAATTATTTAAACAAAAAGGTGAACAATAAGATGTTGTTTACGATACAGGAAAAATGCAACAAATATCTAGGTCCAGATATTGTCAACGCCAAATTTAAACAATTGAATACAGAAAGGGAAGATGCTTTCATGTTTCATTTTAAGCAAAAAGGTGTGCAAAACCGTGTTAAAATGTATACCAGCAAAAACATTGTTCCTTACAACGGATTTTCATTCTACAAAATAGTTTACAAAGGTGAACTTCCCAAAGCTTTGCTGAAGGCGTACCGGAAAATGAATGAATTGAATGATGAAGCACCGAGGAAAAAATTTGAAAAAGAACGAAAACAAAACAAAAAAGCACTTTCAGAATCAAAACGATGATAATCAGGAAAGTTCATCATTCAATCATTTTCAAAAGTGTGAATTATGTAATATAATAAAATAGTTGTGTAACATATGAGGTGATTAATATAGCGACCTTTGCAGAGTTGTGAAAAATCTTTCACAAACTAATCCAAATTAAAATGAAAACACGATTACAAAGTGCATTAACTGCAGTTATCCTGCTTGTTATGCCAATTTTCAGCTTTGCGCAGGCTCCTCCACTGGGAACTGCTGCCAATTTCGTACTTTTTTCTACAGTAGGGGCAGTAGGTAATACAGGAATTTCGCAGATTACGGGCAATGTAGGCACGAACAGCGGTGCCATTACCGGTTTCGGAAATGTGAACGGTCAGATGCATACTGGCGATGGTGCAACCGGAACATGCGCAGCAGATTTACTGATTGCATATAACCAGCTTAACAGTACCGTTGCAACTTTCTTTCCTGCACCTTTACTCGGAAACGGACAGACCCTTAATGCAGGTATTTACTCCATATCCGGAGCAGCAACCTTGAACGGAATTCTTAATTTAGATGGTCAGGGAAATTCGAGTGCAGTATTTATTATTAAAATATCGGGCCCCTTATCCGCCGCTGCTAATTCAAAAGTCAAATTGCTGAATGCAGCATTGGCATGTAATGTATTTTGGAAAGTGGAAGGGTTAATAAGCATGGCTTCAGGAACCACTATGAGGGGAACTGTTATTGCAAATAATGCTGCAATTAACATGAGTACCGGCGACACGCTTGAAGGAAGAGCACTTTCTACAACCGGGGCTGTTAACGTTACCGGAGTGCTGGCATATACACCCGTTGGGTGTGGAAGTCCTTATCTTACAGGGCCTGCAGCTCCCGCGCTTGCTTCGACAGGATGTTACGCAATATTCTCTTCTGACGGGCCGGTTTCGAACGCCGGAATAACTTATGTTACAGGTGATGTT
>Ga0182021_10004774_pt1 | contig 15987 bp, 10 predicted proteins | sample 612E3MmetaG_FD_120493 | JGI IMG/M metagenome (GOLD analysis project Ga0182021, IMG submission 120493) | Permafrost microbial communities from Stordalen Mire, Sweden - 612E3M metaG (Illumina Assembly) | ecosystem: Environmental > Terrestrial > Soil > Wetlands > Permafrost | place: Sweden... | reverse complement strand
CCCCGCTGCCCCTCGATTTGTTCCGGCGCCATATAGTCCGGCGTACCGGCCGCCCCGCTCAGGTTCGCGTACGTGACCCGATGGGCATGCTTGGTCAAGGCAAGGCCGAAGTCCAGAATCACCGGTTGCCCGTCACTCGTGATGAGGATGTTTTCCGGCTTGAGATCACGGTGAACAATTCCGTGATCATGGCAATGCGCAAGTCCTTCGGCGATCTTGCGGATAAGGGCGGCCGCGGTTTCCGGCGATACCGGGGCTGCGCGCCTCATGTAGTCCCGCATCGACTCGCCGTCGATGAGTTCCGTCACCAGATAGGGAGTGTTGTTAAACCGTCCCGAGCCAAGTCCGCGTTGAATAGCAGGGTGGCTGAGCGTATGCATGACCTCGAGCTCGCGCTGGAAGCGTTCGTATTGTGCCGGATCGCCTATGGTCATTTTGTCAGGGACCTTCAGGACGATCTCCTTGCCGCTAAGCAGGTCGTAGGCACGATAAATATCGCTCATCCCCCCCTGAGCAATGTGCTGACGGATCTGGAAATGGTCAAATTGGTCACCAATCTGGAGCATTTGGCCTTCCTGTTTGGTTCACATGCCGCTCAGCATGGTTAGCTTGCGGGAAGATAGCAATGTTTCCACTGAAAAGCGAGGGTCTGCAACTGATGATCTGGGCGGTGTTGAAGCCATCAAAGGCCACTCCTCCCGAAACGCAGCCGCTGCATCACGCGATTCCAACGGGATCCCTCATCGTGGTGCTGGGAGGGGACCAGCCGGCGAAGGAAGAGCGCAACGACAGAAAGGTTGTCGTCGCTCTGACGACTCATCGCAAGATCGATAATCCTCTGGCTGACCGATTCTGCATCCTTTTCTTCGGCAACGATGCCGGCAAACTCGGCATCCTCAATGACAGACCAGACACCGTCCGTACAGAGGATGATCGCGTCCCCGTTTTGTATTGTCACCTGGGAAATGTCGGGCTGGACGAAGAGCTCCACCCCGAGACACTTCTCGAGGACGGATCGCTGGTTGTGCGCACGCACTTTATCAGGCGAGAGCAGCTTCATCCTCACCATCTCACCGACACGCGTATGATCATTCGTAAGGCATGAAGCTTTGCCATGGCGAACCAGATATGCGCGGCTGTCTCCGACATGGACAATATTCAGCGAGTGGCCCATGACGTCCACTGCCGTCAATGTGGTCCCCATGCGGGCAACGCCGAGTTGCCTGGCTTTTTGGAAGACGCCGAGATTTGCCACCTGGACACCTTCACGGAGCTTTTTTGGGATGGAAGATCCATCTGTCTTGTAGAAGGTGTTGAAAAAGGTCTCCAGTGCCAGGGCGCTCGCGATTCCCCCGTGCTCAAGCCCACCCATGCCGTCAGCAACAGCATAGAGATAGCCGTGACGCGCCGTGAGGTGCTCGTCGGGGGAACAGAATCGGATGGCATCCTGATTGTCCTCGCGCACGTTCCCCACATGCGTGAGGCCATGCATCACTATCTCAGGCACCTCATTCGCCGTCATTGACATCCCATAAAGTAGCACCGCGGGTGGAGGCAATGATCGACCTCCACCCGCATTCATGAACGACGTGGGCTTCCACCGAACTAGACGCCCACAGAAGGAATGATAGACTTCTGTTGCACCCGACTGTTCCAGACCAAATATACCACACTCACAACCCCCCATCCCCCGGTGATCCAGAGAGCCATCTGGGTTGCATCCGAAGACACGCCGGGTGTCGTCAGCCCGATAAACACGACGCCAACAAGCAGCCCGATGTTGCCAAGGAGGCCCAGCAAGGGAATCGCGGCATGCTTGACGCTATGAAACTCACTGCGTCCGACAAAAGTCACAAACGTCAACCCGCAGATCAACCCGTACAGAACGAAGGTCCCGATATTCGACGCGAGCGTGATGCCGGTAAGAGCAGTAACGTTGATAACTCCTATGGACCCCAGTATTGCCGAAACGGCGACGAGAATCCATACGCCGATGTGGGGCGTCGCGTGCTTTCCGTGCAATGCGCCCAGCATACTGGGCATTTCCTTGTCCTGGGCCATCGCAAAGCTGACGCGGACGGCGGTATTCATCGCAGCGAGTGTTGTCCCGAGAACCGCAAGCGCGACCGTAAACGCGATGACAATCATGAACACAAAACCGTTGCCGCCGAACATTGCGTCGCCTATGAGCCTCGTCAGGTCACCGATGGGGGCTCCCGATGCGGCAGCCGCATCCATGCCGGTGAGTTTGCTCCCATCGGCCGCAACATACACGAGCTTTTCACACACAGCATAATTGGCTGCGAAGTATTCAATAAGATATGCAAAGAGTCCCTGAATCACGAGGGAAAGAATGACCCCCCGCGGGATGTCGCGTTTTGGATTTTTTGCCTCCCCCGCCAGCGACGTGGAGGATTCGAAACCGACGAGGATCAGGATGGCGATCGTCGATTGGAACAGCATCGCTGTCAGGCTGTGCGGAAACACGATGGACGTTCCCACCGGGTGGGCCCATTGCGTGGCGTGGAGCGGGTTCTGCATGCGGAACATGACCGCCATGACGCTGAACCCTATGAGGGAGACCAATTGAATTACATTAATGACAATCGCCACATTGGTCGATCCGGTTATTCCCCGCACAGCAATGAAACCCACCAGGACGGAGAAAACAACGGCGATAAGAATTTGATAGTAGATGGAAAGGTTCACGTCAAACTGGCCGAGGATATACGTCACCAATGTGGCCATCATCGCAACCATAACGCCGGGATACACCCAATAGAACAGATGCGCTGCCCAGCCGGTAAGAAACTTCGCGATGCGCGCGAAACGTTGATGCCTGGGTTCGTCGCGGTCGAGAAATGCTTTTTCAGCAAAGTAGTACGATCCCCCCGCTCCTGCTTCCGGGTATCGGCGCGCCAGTTCCGAGAACGCGATTGCTGTCAGGAATGCCACGACCAGGGCCGCCACAATCCCGGTCCACATATCTGTTGCACCGCCATTGTTTGCAGCCTGAATCTGGAATGTGATCCAGAGAAAGGCGCCGGGCGCGATCAACGCCATCGCGTTGACCGTTACTCCGGTAAGGCCCAGGGTCTTCTTCATCCCAGAAGGAGACGTCGTCTCTTTCGCCATACTACCTCCATGCAATGAATGAACGAGATCAGGAATTACTGGTTGTCGACACTTGTACGTCAGAACACGACGATGGCTCCCACTCCAAGGGTCGCCTGGTTGCTCCTCGTCAGCGGCCCGCTATCGCCATCGAAGCTTTTGACGACGCCTGCGGCATTTGACCAGTCGTATCGATATTCTCCGCGGAGGATCAGGCTGGAGGCAACCTTGTACTCGTAGGTAAGGGTAACCTCTCTGAGTTCCTGAATGGTTGAGGTCGTGGCCCCCTCAGGATCGCTGTAGATCTCCCCCCGGAGTGTCACTACGGAAGGATCGCAGAGCGCATAGCGGATGTAGGCAGCCGCCCCCTTCCAGAGGTTGACCCCGCCGGTCTCTCGGTTATCCTGGCCGTACACCGCGTCGATGGAAAGACCGAGTTTCTCCGTTGCTTGATACATGATCATGACGTTCGCCACATTGCGGAATTTCTTGCTCACCGAATCCGGGAGGTTCGGCCCGCCGATGTAGTTCGCAGTGAGCGAGAGAGCGCTCGTCGGAGTGAAGACGGCCTGAAATCCAAAAGTCTTCCCGTTGTTGACAGCGGGTCCGTTGTAATTGTTCAGAATGTGAACACACAGCGTAAAGGTTGAACTGACCGGATAGGAAGCTCTCACGCCATAATGGTAATACGGAATTGAATAGGCGAAGAGGAAGGAACGGCTGTAGTTGTAATCGTCCTTGGCCTTGATAACTTCCATCCCCATATGCGTGACGAACTTCCCCGCGTCGAGGGTCAATCCCGAGCCGACGGGAGCCACGTACGTGACATAGGCCTGGCCGACATTCGCGAGAGAGCCGCCGTCGCCGGTCTGGACAAGATCGTTGGTCGGACCGAAATCGAGATCCGCCCGGAATCCGACGGGGGCCGCGGCCTTCGTAATGGACACCTCCGCATTCGCGACTTTGAACTGATTTTCCGTCACGTCGAAATTCCGGAGTTGATTCGTATGGCTGGTCGGACGGTCGAAGTTATAGCTGAAGTAGGTATCGACGAATCCCCCGACCACAACGGGCGAAGGAGCCGCCGCCGAATCCGGAGTCTGGCTGAAGGCAACGCTGCATGCAACTATTGCGGAGAGGAACATCATACCGATTGCATTGAACACGCGACGCATTTTCACTTGCTGCATATCTCCTCCGATGATGGAATTGTTCGAGTTGGCTGGCATCCTCGCCGGGATCCCCCTTCCCGGCATTGTGAATCGACCGTGCATCATCTGAACCCTGGACATTCGTCGCTTGCGCGCTTGAAAGGAAACACCCTCTGAAACCTTGTTTATTTAGGTAAGAGATGTACTTCGCCTAATAAGATAAACCTTTTGAGGTGTTTGTCAAGTCTTTTCTTAGGAAAAATGATGTCGACACCGAAGAACTGAAGGCTGGGAGTGGGGACGCGGGGAGGGAGGAAGATCTTGTGCCCCGGTTCAGGATGGTGCGTGGGAAGGAGTTCACGGGCGGAGTCTATCGCGGGGACCCCGGAGGCCGAATCGCGACGCCGCAAAATTGGAAAGCGGGGTACGTGATCGGAGCAGAAGTGTTCAGCCGACCAACGGCGAGATCAGAAGTCCGATGAGGTATGTCACCGCCGCCTCTCCGACACCCACAAGTGTCATTTCCATGCCGCTCTTCGCCCACGATCTTCCGGTGACCATGACTTTGGACGCCCCCACGGCAAAATGCGCCATGGTGCTCACCACGAAAGACGCGATGAGAGCCGTCGATCCGCTGGCGAAGAAGAACGGAAGCACGGGGATGAACGCTCCCAATGCCGTGCTGATCGTGGCACTGGAGGCGGCCGTCCATGGGTTGGGGAATGTTTGCTCGGAGAGCCCGAGCTCTTCGTGGGCAAGCGTCTTCAGGAGTTGATCGGGCTTCTCGGCAATCCGGGAGGCCATGCCCCTCGCCTCATCAGGGGTGAACCCCTTCAATTGATAGAAGAGCTCAAGCTCCTCCTGTTCTTCCGCGGGATTATGCTCGATCTCGCTCTTTTCCTTCTCCATCTCCGCCTCATACACTTCGCGCTGAGACTTCATCGCAAGATACGCACCGCTCCCCATAGAGAGCGCGGATGCGATCGCCGTGGCAAGGCCCCCCAGGAGAACGAATTCGCTGTTTGCGTGGGTGGCTCCTGCAACGCCGCTCACAACACCAAAGGCCGCACCCAGACCGTCATTGACCCCGTAAATCGCCTGGCCGATCCAGCCCCCCCCGCGAACGTGCCAGCGTTCCCGCCCAAGCATCCGGTCCAGCCGGCTCTCCACGTTTGGTTGATCGCCAAATTCCCCCAGAGCCCGCGCGTGCGCCCGCTCCTCCACCTCGGCAGATCGGATCTCGGCGACATCCTTCGGCGATGGCGACACCTTCGCCAGAGCGTCATACAATCCGTCGGCATCCCTTTCCCCCGATTCGAGCATCCGGACCGCCGCCACCGTATCGCTCCGGAGCAGCATCCACCGCCGAAGCTTCTCAACCACACTCTCTTGATAGGGAGCGGGTTCCGCCCCCAGCTCTTTCAAGCGGCGGCGCCAGCTCTCCGCATGACGCTCCTCTGCTTCTGCCATCCTCTCAAGAATTGATTTCTTCTCGGGGTTGGGTTCCTTCTCCGCAAGGGCCCGATAGTTCCGCGCGCTTCGTTCTTCATCCCTCCACGCCTGTTGCAGGCCGCTGATGAATGCTCGCTGTGGATCAGCCATGCGGTTCCTTTCCTTTCTCACTCGGTCATGACGAGGGAGACTTCCGCCAATGTCGGCGGGATTTCCCCGTCAAGGAAAATGCACTGGAGCAGATCGCGATAAAATCCATACAATGGGAACCGCTCCGCCACCTGGCGGCGAAGCGCGTCGCGCACCAGTTTGAACGAATTGTGGGAAGGCCCCGCCATATGGTCGAGCTCCAGGTAGTAATTATCCAGCGGTTGCACCTGGATCTCGAGGAGTTCCCCGTTCCACCGCACGACGCTCTTCAACGCTTTCCAACCCGTCTTCTTCATGCGGGACGCATCACAGGTAAGATAATCCTTTGTCTCAATGAATTCCAGCAGCGGCCTGTCGTTGCCACCCCGCACCGGATCGAACGCAGGAATGTCGAAACGTTCCAGCACGCTCCAATCGCATTCCCCCGCCGTCAGCCGCTGGAGGTGTTCATGGACCAGCATACACGCCTTCTCGTTTTCACAAACGATCTTTATCCCGAACACGTCCTTGATGAACTTGCTGAATTGGTGGAGGTGCTTGTCACGCAGGAGAAGTTCATCGACGTTGAAGAGCTCGTCGGTCACCTTGTTCCAGACTTCTTCCTCCGCCTTCACCCTGCTGGTAATCCTGTTGACTCCCGTTTCCACGTACCCGGGGGGAAGGTATTCGACGAAATTCGCCGCGAGCGACAGGGGAGCCCAACCCTCGGACGCCTGATAACGGAATTTCCCCACCATGAGGTTTCCAAGATCAAGGTCGGTCTGTGAGAAGAGGATTTCCCTCGTGATCCGCTCCCTGATGAGGAACGGTCTGCTCTCCGCTCCCGGAAGCATGCCGATGACATTGCTGTGAAGCTCGCAGTCGTGCCCCAGGAAATGCGACGCAAGGACGTTGGACGCAAGATGAAGGTTCAACTCCCCCCGCAGGATCCGCAACCGGAACGTTTCCTTCACCCTGGCGATCAACGAACGTGACAGCTCAATCCGGATCGGCCTCCCGGGTGCCTCCTCCTGCTTTCTCTTCCCCGCCGCCAACAAGGAAATGAGTTGGTGAATGACCGGATCATTCGTTATCATAAAGAGGGGCGAATGGGAGGGTTGGAATCCCGCCCCCTCTGCGCGACCCTGTCCAACGGCCGCCTTCTTACGAATATAAGTCGCCATCGCTGTTTGGCCTTATAAACTTAGGACTCATGCATCATTTCCCTAATTTACTAAGACTTTCCTGAGAGAAGCAAGTGGCCCTTCCCCCACCCGCAGGCCGCCTGATGCGCATCCTCTTCATCACGTCCATCTCCTCCTGGGGAGGGGGGGAAGTGTGGCTGATGGACATGCTCCACGGACTCCGCGCGCGCGGTCACGCCGTCTTCCTTCTCTGCCGCGGGGGAAGTCCCGTCGCAGATCGCGCCCAGGCAGGAGGGTTCGCAGTGTTCCCGATCCGCATCGGCGGCGATCTCGACCCGCTTGTGATCGCGCGCTCGCGCCGCCTCATGATCGCCAACCGCATCGAAGTCGTGTGCACGAACACCGACAAGGACCTGCGGTTCGGCGGCCTCGCGGCACGGCTCGCCGGGATCCGCGCGGTGGTAGCATCACGCGAAGTCGACTTCCCGCTGAAGGACTCCTGGCCCTACCGCTTTGCGTACAATTCCCTCGCCTCCGCCATCGCGGTGAATTCGCGCGCAACGAGAGACACCCTCCTCAGCAGCGCCCCATGGCTCGATCCCTCCCGCCTCCGTGTTGTCTACAAAGGAGTCGACGCCACTCCGCACACCGCAGCGACCTTGTCGTTCCTCACGGAATGGGGAATCCCCGAAGGGGACCCGACGGTCTGCTTTGTTGGCCGCCTGGACGAACAGAAGGGGCTGATCTATCTCCTGGAAGCCTGGAAGCTCCTCCACGCGATCATCCCCCATGCCCGGCTCCTTCTCGTTGGCGAGGGAAAGCTCCGCCCCTTCATCGAGGAATTTGTCGCACACCATGGCTTGCAGAAGAACATTATACTTGCCGGGTTCCGGAACGATGTCCGTCTTCTGCTCTCCTCCTGCGCCGTCCTGGTCCTTCCCTCGCTCTGGGAAGGATTCGGCTATGCCGCCGTCGAGGCGATGGCAGAAGGAGTTCCTGTTGTCGCAAGCGCAGCCAGCAGTCTCCCGGAAGTCGTCGAGGACGGGAAGACAGGGCTCCTCTTCCCCCCCCGTGATAGTGCCGCGCTGGCGGACGCGCTCGTGCGTCTCCTGCGCGACCCCGGACTTGCCCGCCGGATGGGACATGAGGGAGCGCTGCGCGTCCGAAAACTTTTCACGATCGAGACGATGCTCGATGGCTTCGAGGCCCTCTTCGCGGAACAGCTCGCTCCCTCCCGAACATAGAAACGCCGCTGGTCCGTTCCCATTCCCGTCCCAACGGCGCATCATCGCCACACGGACTCCTCTGTCAATCCCTCCGGGCTCCGCCCCGAGCGCGTTCCATCCGTGCCTTCTTCATCGCCTCGTACTTTACTTTCTGGTCAGCAGTCAAAACAGAGTCGATCCTCGTGTCCGTCGAGTCCATGAGACTCCTCATCGATGCCATCCGCGCCTGACGGTCTCCTGATTCGGAAGCGAAGAGATCGTGACGCCGCTGATCCGTGCCCTGGTAGATACTGAGCACCCTGGCGAACTGGTCGGCGGACAACGAAAGAGAGTCCTTCAATCGCTCTGCGCGCTGCTCGGGAGTTGCTTGCATCATCCCCCCCTGCGCCAGCAACGATGTCGTTCCCCCTCCGATTGCCGCCATGATCCACAAGCCCATCAGAAATTTCCTCATAACACCTCTCCTTTCATGAATTGTTTGTCTCCCATACCCTCCGGGGGTCCATTTGTCTTTTGACCACCCCCGGGGGAAAAGGTTTAAGGCAGGTGCCGGCAACCCCGTGCCAGACTAAACTTCCACCGTCTCCGTGTGTCTAAGACGAAAGGATTCACACATCCCTCCGGACCCGGATTCATGAGAGTTCCGCTCTTCCTGGCGCTCGCCGTCGCCTCTGCCACTTGTGCCCTGGCACAATCCTTCTCCATCACGGGCAGGATTGTCGATTCGCAGACAAAGGCCCCGTTGCCAGACGTTCATATCCACCTCACCGAGACAAACGGCAGCAGAGATTCGTCGTTGGAAACTTCCGACGGATACGGGGCTTTTCTTCTCCAGAATCTCCGTCCGGGAACGTACCGTTTCACCGCCACGCTCGTGGGGTACGACCACCTGACGCGAATCCTGCGGCTCGAGAAGAGCGATCTCTCCCTGGGAGAGCTTCCCTTGAAGCAGGGAATCATCCCCCTCTCCGAGATCGTCATTCAGGGAAGACTGCCGACCGCCTTGCAGCGGGCAGACACGACCGAATTCAATGCGCGGGCATTCCAAACGCATCCCGATGCCGACGCGGAAGAACTCCTCGCCAAGATGCCCGGGATCACCGTCGACAACGGGAACGTCAAGGCACAAGGCGAGGATGTGCAGCAGATCCTCGTTGACGGGAAGCCGTTCTTTGGGAGCGATCCGACGATGGCGATCCGGAATCTGCCGGCCGACGCCATCGAGAAGATACAGGTGTTCGACAAAATGAGCGACCAGGCGGAATTCACCGGCTTCGACGACGGCCAGTCCGTCAAGACCATCAATATCATCACGCGGCGAGAACGCCGCAACCGGGCGTTCGGCAAGCTCTACGGCGGATACGGAAATGATACGCGGTACTCGACGGGGGGCAACTACAATATTTTCCAGGACCAGATGCGCCTTTCCCTTCTTGGGATGGCGAACAATGTCAACCAGCAGAACTTTTCCCCGGAAGACATTCTTGGCGTGATGGGAGGGGGAAATCAGCAGGGGGGCTTCGCCGGCGGCGGCGGCGGTGGCGGGTTTGTGAGACGCGGGGCGGGGGGAGGAGCGGGCCCCGGCGGCGGACCCGGCGGCCCTCCGGGCGGAGGGCTGTCCAATTTCCTCACAACCCAGCAGGGAGGGATATCGACGACAGGTTCCGTCGGCGGAAATTATTCGGACACGTGGGGCGAGAAGCTCGTTGTGAACGGAAGCTACTTCTACAACGCAACGAGGAACCAGAATGTCCAGCGCCTCAATCGTCAATATTATGCCCTCAATGACACGAGCACGCTCTACGGCGAGAACACTGATATTGACAGCCGGAACTTCAACCATCGGATCGACATGCGTCTGGAAGAGACGATCGATTCCTCGAACTCCATTATCGCAACACCCCGCATCTCGTTCCAAAACAACTCTGCAGGGGGAGATCAGGCCGGAACAACGTCGCTGGGTCCCGACCTTCTGCTGGAGCAGGTGAAAAACGTCAGTGCCTCCTCGACAACCGGATATACGATCGGTACCCACGTGGTGGCGCGCCACAAGTTCGACCTGCCGGGCAGAACACTTTCTGTTGATGTGGGTGTCACTGCAACGAGAAAAAAAGGCTCCACGGTCCAACAATCCTTTTCCGCCTACGAGGACGTCACCCCCGTCGTTTTCGATACGCTCGACCAGACGGCCTCGCTGCTCACGAAGGGAACGACGGTGTCAACCCGGCTCGCGTATACCGAGCCGATCAGCGTGGATGAACTTGTCCAGATCACCTATAATCCCTCCTGGTCGCATTCCTCGTCGGACAATCTCAAATACAAACTCAATACACTCACAGGACTGTATTCCGATCTGGAGCCAGATCTCTCCAACACCTATGCGGACGACTATACTACGCAGAACGCGGGGCTGGGATACCGCTATCGGGCCGGCACCGTCAACGCGATGGTCAATGTTTCTTATCAGATCGCATCTCTCCGCGGCGACCAGATCTACCCTTCCGTGTCCAATGTCTCCCGACAATTCACCGATTTCCTTCCCGGAGGGATGTTGAACGTGACAATCTCCAACAGGTCAAACCTGCGGATCTTCTATAGAACAGCAACGAAGGCGCCGGACGTGACGCAGCTTCAGGAGGTTATCGACAATTCCAATGCGCTGCTGCTTACGACGGGGAACCCCGCACTCAAACAGACATACAGCCACACGTTCGTCACGCGCTACTCGCTGACGAGTCCGGAAAAGGCACAGAGCATCCTCGCGTTCTTCTCCGTGGGATACACGGCAGACTACATTGCCAACTCCACGTTCACCGCTCTCCGCGATACGGTGGTAGAGCGCAACATCGCATTGAGCAAGGGGACGCAGCTCACGACGCCGGTCAATCTCAACGGCTACTGGAACATCCGGTCGTTTTTCACCTACGGCCTGCCGGTGGATCTCATCAGCAGCAATCTCAACCTGACAAGCGGCTTTACCTATACGCGGACGCCGGGACGTATCAACAGCACATCGAGCGTCACCAATGCGTGCGCGATCACGGGAGGCGCCGTGGTCGGAAGCAATATCAGTCCCGATGTCGACTTCACGCTCTCGTACAACGGAACCTACACGATCTCCCGCAACTCGCTCCAGACGACATCCAACGGCGACTACTACACGCACACGGCCGGTGTCAAGATCAATCTGACTTTCCTGGGGGGCATGGTGCTTCGCAATGAAGTCAACAACTCACTTTCCACGGGACTCGCTCAGGGATACAACAAGAACACGATTCTTTGGAATATTGCCCTCGGAAGGAAGTTCCTCGACGACGACCGCGGTGACATCCGTTTTGCCGTCACGGATCTTCTGGATCAGAATAGGAATGTGAGCCGCACGGTAACCGAGACATACACGGCGGATACCGAGACACAGGCGCTGGGCAGATATTTCATGGCTATGCTGACATACACGTTCCGTTAAGCACATCGCCGGGTCTTCCGCCCCTCCCTCCCCCCCATCCAACTCCCGGCGCGGTCCCGCACATGCAAAACCATGTCTTCAGCCAAAAGATGGATGACGTGCTTCACGGCAATATCGGTCCTTTCCCAAAAAGAGAGAGGATGCACAATGTTTCCCCGTCCTTCCCCCGCGAAGATTTTTTGCCGTATCGCTTGTTGTATTCCATAAAATTTCGTCCCATTTTATAGACAACTCGTTTTCCCCCAGGGCGCGTCGTAGGTTAAACGTGCCCGGGGAATCGGGCACCATACATCTTCTGACGGAGGGCTTTGCTGATGCGATTCACGTTGGTATCGATTCTTCTCCTGATCCCTGCGATCATGACGGCCACGATCCCCCCATCGCACAATCGGGTGATCCCTGACAATCTCAAAGCACAGATCGCTTCCATCCGCAAGGAGTATCGACAGGGCTATTGGGCAACCCGGCTGGACCAACGGAGAGCCCTCCGCGCGCAAATGACGACCCGCGCAGAACTCACCGCGTCCGCTCCCCTCGGCGTTGACACCGTCGAGATTCCCGTGTTGCTTGGCCGTTATGCCGACGCGACGGAGGAACATGCCCCTCTCGAATTTCAGCAGCTCTTGTTCGACGGACCGAATCCTTCCGGCACCGTCACTCAATTCTACACCGACAACTCGTACGGACAGATCTATGTAACGGGGGAAGCACTTGGTTGGTATCAGGCACCTCGTGGATTCAACTACTACGTCCATGACGGCGGCCCAAGTAATGCCGGCCTGGTCTATGGAGGACGGGACTTCACCATCGATATCATGGTGGCATCTGATTCGACCGTGGATTACTCAAAGTACGTCAAGTACACCGACGGCCAGGGTCGCGGGCACGTTCCGCAGCTCGGCGTTGTCCATACCGGTGCCGACGCGGCCGCGGGAGCCGACAACATCTGGTCGCATCGTTGGAACATCCGGGGAGAACTTCTCACAAGGAAAGCGGCCGGCTCCGATCCTTATTTTGACGTCAACCGCGTTACACCGGAGGGATGGTACATCACGAATGATCTGACCGCCGATGGCAAGGCGGTTCTCATTGACGGCGATTACGCCATCGAGCCTGAGATGCAGGGGAACAAGAACACCGGCGGGAAGCTCGTCCAGATCGGCGTCTTTGCGCATGAATTCGGACATATCTTCGGTCTTCCGGATCTCTATGACACCGACAATTCCTCGGAGGGACTCGGACAATGGTGCCTCATGGCATCGGGGTCGTGGGGCGGAGACGGAGCGCATGCAAATTATCCTTCCGACATGAGCGCGTGGTGCAAGGAGCAACTCGGATGGATCACCCCTGTGGTGGTCACGTCCTATCTCAAAGGGCAGACCATACGGGATGAGGAGGACTACCCCGAAGTTTACAAACTCTGGACGAATGGAACTCCCGGGAGCCAGTACTTCCTCGTAGAAAACCGCCAGAAGGTGAAATCCGACATTTATCTTCTCAATTCCGGGCTCCTCATCTTCCATGTCGACAACAGTCAGTCGGGGAATACAAACGAGAATCACTACCAGGTGGACCTCGAGCAGGCGGACGGACTGCGTGACCTGAATCGTAACGTAAACCGCGGCGATGCCGGCGACCCGTTCCCGGGCTCGACGAACAACGATGCATTCAATGGCTACACCAATCCAAACAGCATGGACTACCTTGGACATCAGACGTATGTCAGCGTGACCAACATCAGCAACAGCGCACCGACCATGACGGCCGACCTTGATGTTGGAACACGGCCTGTTATCAACCTCGGCAAGGCCGTGTTCCTCGCGGGGGACGGATCGGATGTCAAAAGCCGTCTCGAACCGGGAGGAGACGGGAGCGTGAGCCTCCAGTTGGCCAATCTCGGTCCCGTGGCTGGCACCGGATTTCACCTCCGGCTTCAGGCCGCGACGGCGGGACTGACCTTCGACACGACGCTCACGCTCTCACTCGCGGGCCTCACATCGGAAACGTTGACGCTTTCTGATTTCATCCATGTTGATCCCGCTTTCGTGCCCCGCGAGGTTCTCATCACTCTCCTTGCCACGACGGCACAGGACTCATTCCAGGTGGTCGACACTGCCGTTGTCGGTTATCCGTCGATTCTCCTCGTGGATTGTGATTCGACGAGCGAGAATATTGCCCGCTTTTATCACAGCGCACTCGATGCGGCAGGAAAGTACTACGAAACCTTTCACCAGCCGGGCGTGTCAGTCCCCCCTCCTGCCCTCGACAAGAGGGGCCTCGTGATCGTCTACACCGGTCGGACGACCACCGGAACCCTTACGGACTCGACACAGCAGGCGTTGACAAACTATGCGGCCAACGGGGGCCGGCTCTTTGTGAGCGGACAGAACGTTGCCGAGGATCTCCATGGCACCCCCTTCCTCTCCCAGGTTCTCCACGCCCGTTGGTCGAAGAACATCGGATTGACAAGGACGGTCTTCGGCGTTCCCTCTGACGTCTTCGGGGCGCAGATTTCAAAACTTGTTCTTTCCGGCGCCAACGGCGCTTCCAATCAGACGACTCCCGACGTGCTCCTTCCTGACAGCCTCGCACACGGAGCGCTCGCGTATGGGGGCGCCTCCGGAACATCAGAGGCAGGGATTTGGTGCGTTGATCCGGCGACGAACGCCAGGGTTCTCTTCTTCGGTTTTGGATTCGAGGCCATTAATGACTCTTCCACGGGAATCACGCGGCAACAGACCATGGCGGCCATCCTGAATTGGTTTGGTTCGACCTCGTCTGTTGCGGAGAGCGGCACGGCCACTGTCCCGCTCGTGTACTCCCTGTCCCAGAATTATCCGAACCCGTTCAATCCCTCGACGCGCATCGAGTTTGCAATTCCGCGCCAGGCGCTCGTCGAGCTGAAGGTCTATACCATTCTCGGTCAGGAGGTTGCAACACTCGTGAACCAGATCCTTCCGGCCGGCCGACATGCCGTCACCCTGAACGGTGCGTCCATGGCCAGCGGGGTCTATTTCTACCGGTTGCAGGCGGGATCATTTACGGAGACGAAGAAATTGCTTTTGCTGAAATAGTATCGAACGGCCGCACCGCGAATCATGTTTGCAGGATCGGCATATCCGATTGCCGGGTGAGCGATAGACAGTCTCCATCATCCCCGGCGCGTTCTCTTCGCCCTTCCCCGGGCGATCCGGAACAGAAGCAGGACCTCGCCCTGACCGCTGCCGGATCGACATGATATCCGAAACGGCGTGCGTGGGAAAATACGGCCTCCCCCCATACCGGGTCGTAGTCATTCATGGGGGCCCGGGAGCTCGGGGCGAGATGGCCCCCGTTGCATCTGAACTCGGACAGCGGTTCGGAGTCATAGAACCGCTCCAGGAGGCTGCGTCGGTGGGAGGGCAGGAGGAAGAGTTGAAGATGATCCTTCAGATGCATGCCGCCCTGCCTGCCACACTGGTCGGACACTCCTGGGGAGCATGGCTCTCCCTCCTGTTTGCAGCCCGGCATCCGGACATGGTGGACAAAATTCTCCTGGTTGGCAGCCCCCCTTTGGAAGAACGGTACGTTGCTGCGATCGACGAAACGCGGCTTGCCCGGCTCACGGCTGATCAACGACGCGAATGGCGGGAGCTCTCGGGCTCTTTGGCAGCCGCTCGTCCACAGGAGTGCCTCCTGGCGCGCCTGGCAGAACTGGCAGCCGTGGCAGATACTTTCGATCCCATTCCCGGCGAAAGGAACGCGGTCGATGTTCGGCCGGACCTCTTCCGGGCCGTCTGGCATGAAGCGGCTGAAATGAGACGTGACGGAAGTCTCCTTGCAACCGTGCACCAGATTCGTTGTCCGGTCGTCGCAATTCACGGAGAGGACGACCCCCACCCGGCGGCAGGAGTCCAGGGACCGCTCGCAACTGCCCTCGGAGACTTCCGGTTCATGCTCATCCCCCTGTGCGGGCATACTCCATGGATCGAGCGGCAGGCCCAACGGCGGTTTTACGATGTTCTCGACTCAGAAATCAGGGGGAGCACCCCTCCCATCGGAACGTCGTAAACGGGATTATTGTTCATTTCCATAGCATCGATGGCGGAAGGGAAGTATTGAAGAAAGCAGCGTTCATACCGCGGTCATCTTTCATCAGAGGAGGGATATTTATGAAGGGCATCGCCGGCGGCATCTTGCTCGTTGTGGCAGCATTCATCATACTCGGCGCGGGAAGAAGAGACCAGGAGCAGGCTTCCGTGAGGAGCGCGGATCCCACGTCATTCGCAAACGATGTTGCACCGATTCTTCAGGAAAAATGCCTG
>Ga0182021_10004773_pt1 | contig 15987 bp, 14 predicted proteins | sample 612E3MmetaG_FD_120493 | JGI IMG/M metagenome (GOLD analysis project Ga0182021, IMG submission 120493) | Permafrost microbial communities from Stordalen Mire, Sweden - 612E3M metaG (Illumina Assembly) | ecosystem: Environmental > Terrestrial > Soil > Wetlands > Permafrost | place: Sweden... | reverse complement strand
GGGCACACTATTCGCAATCCTTGGCCCATTATTGGGGGAGCAGCGACAGGAATCGGCGACCCCGAAAAAATAGTTTACACTCGCGGGGCAAAAGTCGGTGACAAGTTGTTTTTGACTAAGCCGCTTGGGATTGCTTCGGCGATGGCTGCTTACCGCTTACGCAAGGAAGCGGGGGGCAAAGAGCTCCTCAAAGATGTCCCCGAAGATCTGATTGATGCTGCCGTTGATGAAGCCATCAATGTTATGATTACATCCAACAAACATGTCGCTGAAGCTATGCAGAAAGTTCCTGTACATGCAGCAACAGACGTCACAGGTTTTGGTTTGAAGGGTCATGCAGCTAACATGGCGATTCTGGGTAAAGTTGACATCATAATTAATCAGCTCGCAGTTATTCGAGGTACACCTGTGCTGACGGAAATTTTTGGATACCCGTTGATGCAGGGTGATGCGAAGGAAACTGCGGGTGGAATGCTAATTGCCGTAGCTGAACAGGATGTGGATGATTTGTTGAGTGAGTTGGATAAGCGGAAAGTCAGGCATTTTGAAGTAGGTTATGTAACAAAAGGCAATGGAAACGTTAACGTTCTCAAAGATGCTAAGGTCATTGAGGCATAATCTGCGTTTTTCACATGACATTTGTCCTTGGGTATCGTTCCACGTCTTAATTTTAGCGTATAATATATATTGATTATACAACGTATGTGCTGTTAATACTTGCTGTGAAATGCGGGAATAGTTATGGAAAGAAAAATCATGTCCTTAGGCAAATCATCCTCAGTTGTTTCTATCCCGAAAGATTGGATGCAACTAAACGAGTTAAAAAAAGGAGACTCAGTTTCATTTACTATCCGAAGGGACGGATCTTTAGTTGTCTCCCCCGGCACCCTTAAAAAACCAGAGCCTAAAGAAATAACACTCAGCGTAGGACAAAACGAAGAAGAACTACTCGTATCACAGAAAATCCTCGGAGCCTTCCTCAACGGGTATTCAGGCATCATATTAACGTCTGATAAAATTTTTTCAGTGTCACAAACAAAAGCGATTCGCCGCATGGCGGGCAGACTCTACATGAGGGTTATGGAAGCCGACGCAAAATGCGTCTACATTCAAAGCCTGATGGATGAGTCAAAGGCTTCTTTGGAGCAAGCAATTCAACGTATGCACCTTATCTCACGCTCAATGATTGAAGGCGCCCTCACGTCGCTAAAAAGCAATGACATAGACCTATCGAAATCAGTTATGTCCTTGGATGATGATGTAGACCATTTTGGCTTTTTCATACTAAGAATTCTCCGCAACGCCGCGCAAGACCCAGCCTTAGCTAACGAATTACACGTTGACCCATTGGACTGTATGGATAATCAAATTCTGGTTTACCGCATGGAGTACGCAGGAGATTACGCCGCCGATATCGCACGTCACATAATCATGCTTAATGGCGCAAAACAGAAAATACCAAATGAAGTTTTGTCAATTATGATTTCTACTGGAAAAGAGGTCTTGGATCTTTACATTAAAGGAATTGAAGCTTTCTTCTCAAAAGACGTCGCTGCTGCAGTTGAAATTATGAAGTACAGACAAACAATGGACAAAGCTGAAATGGAAATAGCGACAAAATCCTTTACAGGTCCACCTAAAAGTGCTGATCTTGTGTGCGGCATCTGCTCAATCCGCGATGATATAAAAAGAATTTGCCACTGCGCATTTAGTATGGCGGAAATAACGGTTAATCGTGCCTTTAAAGCACCCAATCCTGAGTCGAACGATTTAAGCGAATCAAACGAGCAAAAATAAAAAAAGTTAATTTGCCGTGGCAGAGGGCGTCAACAGCGTTTCTTTTTTTCGGCTATCAAGAAAGCTGTGTATGCTTTGTGCAGCAATTTTGCCTGAACCCATCGCGCTGATAACTGTGGCTTCGCCTGTTGCTATGTCACCGCCAGCGTAAACTGCTTCCAAACTTGTCTGCCCGGTTTCTTTATTTATCGCTATTATGCCACCGCTCAAGGTTTTCAATCCTTTGGTTGTAGCTTGAATTATCGGGTTAGGTGTGCGTCCTATGGCAACAATCACTGTTTCAACGTCCAATGTGACTTCTGAACCTTTGATTGGAACCGGTTGACTTCTTCCTGTTGTATCAGGCTCAGTAAGTTTCATAGTTACATATTCCATGCCTTTAACTTGTCCATGATCGTCAGCTATGAATCGTTTTGGCGCAGCAAGGAATTTGAAGTGTATCCCTTCTTCTTCTGCATTGGATATTTCTTCTTCTCTTGCTGGCATGTCTTCTCTTGACCGACGATAAACAATAGACACTTGTTCAGCGCCTAACCGCAATGCGCATCGCGCTGAATCCAAAGCGACGTTACCGCCGCCGATGACAACGACTTTTTTGCCGGTGTGTATGGGTGTTTTGTGCTCTGGAAACTTGTAGGACTTCATGAGGTTGACTCGTATCAAAAATTCGTTTGCTGAGTAGATTCCGCAGAGGTTTTCGCCTGGGATGCCCATGAACTTTGGAAGACCTGCGCCTGTGCCTATAAAAACGGCGTCAAATCCATTTGCCAGCAGTTCCTCTATAGTGAAGAGTCTGCCTATCAAAGCGTCAATATGTAATTCTACGCCTAAACTTTTGATGTAATCAACTTCTGCTTGAACGATATGTTTAGGTAATCGAAACTCGGGAATCCCATAAACCAACACGCCACCTGCAGTATGAAGTGCTTCATAAACCGCAACTTTATACCCCAGCTTAACCAAATCAGCCGCCACCGTCAACCCCGCAGGACCAGCGCCGACAACCGCCACTTTTCTTCCATTCCAAACCTCGACTTGTTTATCTGTTATGTCTTTTTCATGTTCAAGGTCAGCGACAAACCGCTCAAGTTGCCCTATCGACACTGATTCCCCTTTTCTACCCATTATACAGTATTTTTGGCATTGCTCCTCTTGAGGGCAAACTCGTCCACATATGGCAGGGAGGCTGTTTTTTTCTTTAATTGATTTTATGAATGCAGGAATGTCAACGCCCACTGGACAGCCGCTAACGCATGTGGGGTTTGGGCAGGTTAAACATCTTGAGGCTTCCGCCAAGGCTTGCTCTTCAGAATAGCCCAACATTACTTCTTTGAAATTTTTAATGCGTTCTGTTGGGTCTTGTCTTGATGCTTCAACTGCTTGCCAACGGTTCGGGTGACTACTTGTATTTAGTGGCTGTGGCATTTGCAGTTACCTCCTAAAAGCGTGTTATCATGAGTAGTTAACTTTTCCTCGTTGGTGTAGCTTTTGAGCCGCTGGACAAGTTCTTTAAAGTTGACTTGGTGAGCGTCAAATTCCGGGCCGTCCACACAGGCGAACTGGTTTTTTTCGCCGACGGACACCCAGCAGGCGCCACACATGCCCATGCCATCCACCATGATGGGGTTTAAGCTGACGACTGTTTTTATGCCGAATGGACGCGTAACTTCAGCAACAGCGTAATCATCATCGGCGGACCAACAGCGAAAACAAGATCGAATTCATACCTTTCATTGATGAGAGCTTTCAGGACGTCGATGACAAAGCCCTTTTGCCCTTTTGAGCCATCGTCAGTTGAAAAGTACATTTCGTCGGAAACCGTTATCATCTCCGGCATTAGTATAAAAAGGTCTTTGTTTCGTGCACCCATAATAGTTACAATACAGTTTTTTGCTTCTTTGAGAGCTTTAGCAACAGGATAGGCTACTGCGGTTCCAACGCCGCCACAGACCACGGCAACTTTGCCGTAGTTTTGGATTTCGCTAGGTTTTCCTAAGGGTCCTGCGAGGTTTTGGATTTTTTCCCCGACTTCGAGTTTGCCAAGTTCGATTGTTGAGTAGCCGACTTCTTGGAAGATGATGGTGATTGTGCCTTCAACTTTGTCCCAATTTGCCAATCTGAGTGGGATGCGTTCGCTGTTTGCGTGTGCTTTTAGGATTATGAATTGTCCTGGTTGCGCTTTTTGGGCTATGGTTAGTGCGTGGATTTTTAGGAGTTTTACTTGTGGGTTTAGTTGTTGTTTTTCGATGATTTTGTTTGTGTTTATACCGTTTTTTGTTGAGGTTTGAGCCATTTTACGTTCTCCCGTCACATTATACAATAAATACTAGTATAGTTGGTATATACAATATATACTATAAAAGCGTTATGATTAGACAAACATAACGATTTCATAACAAACGCAACCGAAAACGCAAAGCACTACATGAACCAACAGCCCAAAAAGCATTAAGCTTAATTCCCCTTATACCAAACTACATCCAGTGACAACGATGTCTACCCTGCGCTTTGAAACCAAACTCTGGATGGTAAATGAAAAAGACGAAGCAGTTTTCGGAGACGGCTTAGCAGAACTTCTCGAAACAATAAGCAAACACCACTCAATTTTAGGAGCAGCTGAAGAGTTACAGATGTCTTACAGATATGCCTTGCACAGAATAACTTTGGCTGAACAAAGACTGGGGCAACCATTAGTCCTGCGCGTACACGGTGGAGCAAAAGGCGGTGGCTCATCAGAGGTCACGGATTTTGGTAAGGAATTGGTGAAACGATATCGAACCGCGCAAGCGGAGCTTCATCAGATTTTAGAGAAAATGCGTTAAATTCTGAGTTTATGTCAGCCTTTGTTTGTTAGCAGCTCCGTTTTGTTATCGTTTGTATTTCTCACTTTTTTGCCTGTCAGGAAATGTTTATAACCAAAACAAAACTTCGATATGACTCAATTATAATATCGAGGAAAATAAGAATGAACAACAAATATATCACCATACTTTTAGCAGTCATAATTATTGTAGCTGCAGTAGTTGGCTACCTAGCTTACGCGGGAACATTCTCGGGAAACAATAACACCACGCCTACGCCAACCCCAACCCTAACGCCTTCCCAAACAGCTTCGCCAACACCTACACCAACAGCTTCACCTTCACCGACCCCAACACACACAGCATCGCCGACACCAACACCCTCGCTGACCCCTACACCAACACCCACGCCCTCCTCACCGCCTACAACCCTCACAGTGTTCGCAGCCTCAAGCATGGCTAACTTCATAGCAAACATGACCCAAGCATTCGACAAGCAATATAATTGCAATATAGTAGTCAACTCTGGATCATCAAGCACACTTGAAGGACAAATCGCTCAAGGCGTACCCTGTGATGTCTTCTTGTCCGCTGACATCAAATGGACTAACACACTAAACACTACAGCCGGCGCTGGTACATACGGTAACTTCAACACCAACTTCACAACAAACAAACTATGCGTTATTATAGCTCCGGGCAACCCGAAAGGCATTACAGCTCTAGCAGATTTAGCTACCGCTACGGGTGCTAATAAGATACATATCGTTATAGCGCAGACAACCGTACCTGTTGGCTCATACACAAATACAACACTGACAAAGATTACTAACACATGGGGCAACTCGAGTTCTCCAAGCTACGTCACCAACGGTTCTTACGTTAACTATTACACGAATTTCCAAAACAATGTCATTAATACATTACAAACTGATGAACAAGTCGTTGGCGCAGTTAACCTCAATGTAGGAGTTGCTGACGCTGGCATCGTTTTCTACTCAGACGAGGTTTACGCCAACATGGCACAACAAACAGTACAATTCATTTCAATTCCTGACTCTGTAAACACCATTGGCACTTACGGCATTTGCATACCTAGCGAAACAACTCAATCAGCTCTAGCACAAGCCTTCTACAATTACTTGCTTTCAGCCCAAGGACAAGCGTTACTAACAGAATTCGGATTCGGGTCATAATAGTGCATATTAAGCACTTCTGCACCCTTTTTTCAGTTATCAACCGGTGTGACTATTGAAGCAAAGCTTCGCTAATTCAATCTCAGACAAAATTATAATTATAATTATTGCTCTCATAGTAATAACATACTTTCTTTTTATAACAGTTCCAATTTTAGCGGTTTTTTTGAAAATTGAACCAAGCCAAGTCAGCGCCCAAATACGTAACGCTGGAATCATAGAAGCAATTAAACTTAGCTTAATTACATCGGCTATAGCAACGGTAATTGCTTTTGTCTTAGCGGTCCCATCGGCGTATTTTATTGTAACTAGAAATTTTCCGGGAAAAACAATCATTGATACTCTAATGGATTTACCTATAGTGTTGCCGCCTGCTGTAGCGGGTGTAGCACTTTTATACACTTTTGCCCCCAAAGGGCTACTGGGTCCAATATTCAATAAGTTTGGCTACATTATACCGGGAAGTTTGATAGCTGTAATTATTGCTGAAACTTTTGTTGCATCCCCTTTCCTCTTCAGATCCGCCAAAGTTGGATTTGAAAATATGGACCGAGATATCGTTAACAGCGCTAAAATGTTAAGTGGGTCTCGCCTTAGAGTTTTTTTCACCGTAACCTTTCCACTTTCAATACGGGCGATAATTTCTGGAGCCATGATGACTTGGGCCAGAGCCATGGGTGAGTTTGGCGCAACGCTCATGTTTGCCGGAAACATCGCGGGGATAACACAAACAATGCCCTTAGCAATCTACAACTTCTTGTATTACGATCCCTTAGCTGGAATCACGTTATCCGTTATTTTAATCATAATTTCATTCTCAATTCTGATTATAGTTAAGCTTCTTGAACAGAAAAGGTTTGGAGCCAAAAAATGATACAGATTACTTCAATCTCAAAATCCTTTGGCGAAAAAAAAGTTTTGGGAAAACTCAGTCTTGAAGTCAAAGAACAGGAAATCCTAGCACTGCTTGGACCAAACGCTTGTGGAAAAACAACACTTCTAAACATACTTTCAGGTTTAACCAGACAAGATGAAGGCAATATTTACATTAACGATGTCTTAGTCAGCGGAAAAGCGTGCACAAGAAAAGTTTACCTTAAGCCTTCAGAGCGCAAAGTTGGCTATGTCTTCCAAACGGTATCCCTTTTTCCTCATATGCGCGTTAATGATAACGTAGCATTCGGGCTAAAGACACTACGTTTACCTAGACAGGAAGTTAAGAAAAGAACTGAAAGTCTGCTTGACTTTGTAGGACTTCGGGAATATGCAACTTTTTATCCTAGCCAACTAAGCGGCGGACAAAAGCAGCGTATTGCACTAGCAAGGTCTTTAGCCACTGAACCGCAAGTCCTGCTATTAGATGAACCCGTATCCGCCGTTGACCCTCAATTAAGGGAATCTTTCAGGCTTGAACTAAAGAACTATTTGCAGGCACTAAAAATCACTGTAGTTTACGTTACACATAATTTGTCTGAAGCCTTCGTGATGTCTGATAGAATTGCGGTGATGGGTAATGGGCATATAGAGCAGATAGGAAACAGAACAGAGATTTTTGATAAGCCCAGTTCGAATTATGTGGCGCAGTTTCTTGGAATAAACGCGTTCAAGGGCACCGCCGTTAAAGCCAACTCAGGGGTTTGGGAAGTTAAGGTAAACGGAGTACCATTACTTGCTTGTTTGGCGACAAATCTTTCAGGTAAAAATGTTACAGTTACGATTAAACCGGAAGACATCACGCTTCAACAAGTAAGTCGACCGAAAAGGGTTTTAGGGGCGGAGTAGGCAATTGCCTCGAAGGCACCATAACCCAATTGGTTCAGATGAGGTCAACTGCCCAAGTTATCGTCGATGTTGGTTTTCTATTGAAATCAAGGATTGCTTTAAGCGCCCTTAAAGAGTTAGGCATTAACATCGGCGATAAAGTATACGCATGTTTCAATGCTGACTCATTAAACGTCTTTGCAGAGGGTACCAATGAATAAATTGATAATTCGGAATAATATTCTGGGCATAATTTATAAAGACCAAACAAGTGAATTCAATGCGGAGCGTGAATTTGCATGGTTTTAGTTGTTGCCGCTGTCGGTGTTAGCGGTTCAGGAAAAACAGTTACTTTAGAGTATTTGATTTCTCAGCTTTCGGCTGAAGGCTACAAAGTCGGCTCAATAAAACATGTCCATCATAAGGGTTTTACGATGGATAAGGAAGGAACGAACACTTGGAGATACGCTAAGGCTGGTGCCAAAGTGATTGTGGCGATTTCGCCTGAAGAAGTAGCCATCATAAAGAAAATTGAAGTACCGCTTGTTAATTTAGACCAAATGACGGCGTTACTTGATCAGGAGGATTTGGACGTTGTTTTCATCGAAGGCTTTCACAGCTTAATCGCTAAAAGAGCAGATGTTCCGAAAATTATTACTGCAGAAGACCAAAACGGGCTTGAGGAGACGTTGGTGGGTACGGTTCAACCGATTTTGGCGATTGCGGGCATTTTTGCTAAAGGGTCAAGCAGTTCAGCCTACGCCAACACCCCAATTATTAAGGTACCTGAAGATGGGCAAAAACTCGTAGAACTGGTTAAGGCACAGTTAGCGCAAAGTAAACCAAAAAAGCATGTTAACTGAGGAACCGCCGTGGCTAAAAGGGCTGCACTCATATTGGCAGGAGGAGAAGCCCGCAGGTTCCAAACAATATACAAAACATGGCAAGACAAGGCGCTGGCAGAGCTTTCAGGAAGACCCTTACTGATACACGCCATCGAAAATGTCCAAGGCACAGTTGACGAAATTGCAATATCTGTAAATGACGAAGAACGAAAAGCAAAATACGAGCAAACTATAAAAAAATATGCCAAAACAAATATCCGAATTGTGGTTGACGAAAAAATCAGCCATATTAGTGGTCCTAATGTAGCGATTTTGTCTGGGTTGAGGGCGCTTGATGCGGATTTTTGTCTTACTTTGCCCTGTGACATGCCTTTTCTAAAACCAGCAGTTGCAGATTACCTGTTCAAGGAGTCGGAGGGTGTAGATGTGGCAGTTCCGATGTGGCCTAATGGCAGGCTTGAAACCCTTGTAATGGTGCTCCAACGGCACAGCGCCTTAGAAATCGCAGATACATTGTGCAGGTTGAAGCGGCCACGCTCAGACGACATCCCAAGAGGCGCCTCAAAAAACCTTTTTATCTCCCCAGTCAACCACATCAAAACACTTGACCCCGAACTAAAAAGCTTCATAAACATAAACTCAAAAGAAGACCTCAATCGCCTGCAAACACGCCGAGCAGAAGGGACAGTCACTGAAAACCTCAGGATAAACTTGGGAGTTTTCTCGGTTTCTGATTTGCAACATCTCAGGGGAGGCGCCACGATGCTTCAAGAAGAAAGGTTTTCAGAGGCACAGAGCACTTTTGCAGATTACGCTTGCAACTTTGAGTTTTCGAACGCGTTTTTTTGGGCTGCTTTAAGCGGTGAAAACCAAGGTGATGCATTACTGAAACTTTCGCAGAACGAAGTTGAGTCAAAAGAGTCTGTGGAGCGGGATTTTGAAGGCAAAGAAGCGTTCCTGAGGGCTGCAAACAATTATCGAGTTGAGGCTGAAATTTACGAAGAGAACCGTTGCTGGTTACTGGCGGAACGGGCACGGGCGGATAAAGCATGGTGTGAATCATGGGTTATGGGAAAGCACAGTCATGCTCACAGGTACCCATCGAAATTTCACTAATAATTAGGTAATTTGCGCAAGTTCAAGCTTTCCAAATAAATGGACGTCTACTACAGCGCCTTTCTCTAAGTTTGTGTGAGGCGGAACTATCGTGTACCCGTTTGATTTGACACTGGTTGTTAGGGCACTCGAGCCGCCTTCAACCTGCTCGGCTAAGAGTTTGCCTTCAGCCCGTTTTAGGTGAAGGAGCAGAAACCTGAATTGTGGACCAGAATCCACCGCTTCTGAGAGCTCAGCGGTTAAACATGGAAGCAAACCGTCACCCTCCAACCCGCAGTAGAAGCGAATTAAAGGCGCAACAAAAAGATAAAACCCTCCAATGCATGAGCCAATGTGACCTGGCAGCATAACAATGGGTTTGCCGTTAACGATGCCAAAACCAGAAACGGCGCCTGGTCTCAGCGAAACGCCTTGCACAACCACGCCCGGTTTGCCAAGCTGGTTTATAGCGTCGGGAACAAAATCTTTCATGCCTACCGATGTGCCGCCAATAGTAACAACAATGTCAGCCTCGGCTAAGGCTTCCCCGATTTTGGCTTGCACTTGCTCCAGCGCGTCAGGCATTATCCCCAAAATCTTCGCAGACGCGCCTAACTCTGAAGCTAAACCCGCAACGACTAAAGCATAGTTATTTGCAATTTTCGACGGGTCTTTTTTGCATTGTTTGATTAATTCGTCTCCGCCTGATAAGATGCCGATGGTTGGCTTTTTGAAAACTTCCGCTTCGCTCATCCCAATGGATGCGAGCAGCCCAATGTCTTGCGGACGCAAAACTTGCCCACGTTTAAGCAGCAGTGCTCCTTGTTTCACGTCGTCTCCGAGCGGGATGATGCCTTCACCCGATTTGATTTCGCGGACGATTTCGATTTTGGTGCGGTTTAGGCGGGTTTCTTCAACTTTAACGGTTGAAAATGCACCTTTGGGGATGGGGGCACCACATGCAACGTAGATTGCTTCGCCGTTTGCCACTTCTGCGGTGGTGGGATAGTCGGCTGGGAACAATTTGCCGACTGCTTTGAAGACAGCGGGCTTTGAGGTCGATGCACCTGTTGTGTCTTTGGGGTTGATAGCGTAGCCGTCGATGAAGGTTTTATCGTAAGCAGGTATGTTGATGTTTGAAGTGGCATCGTGGGTTAAGGTTCTGCCTAATGCTTCGGCTAAGCCGACTTTTTCGGTCAATAATGTTTTTGATTTTACTGCGTCAAGCAGCTTTGCAACCGCTTCATGTGGGTCCGAACGTTTTGGCAGCCGCCTAATATCAGGTCGATTCATCCAAGACACCTACAAAATAATTCTTTCCGCGCCAGTGTAAACGTTCATGCGTTTCCCACGCACAAACCCCACCAGAGTAATGTTAGCTTTTTCAGCTGAAGAAATGCCTGAGTTCAAAACTGCAGCCACCGAAGCGACCATTGGCAAACCAACCGTCGCCGCTTTGTAAATCATATCGCCTGGCACACGTCCCGTAATAATAATGAAACACTGGCTAAAATCCACCTTGTTTAGCGACGCCTGCCCAATTACTTTATCCACAGTGTTATGTCTACCCACATCCTCCGAAAAAGCCAAAATCGTCCCATCAGCTTTCACTATTGCGGAGTCATGCAGTCCCCCAGTCTCCTTGAAGCCTTTAGCAAGGTTGTTGATTTGATTAATAGCGTCTAAAATAGTTTGAGCATTTATTTTCAGCAGGGATTTTACGACGGGGATTTTCTCGTCGTGTTGGTAGGGTGAAGTGCTGGCTTTGATGAGTGGTATGATTCGGGTGTTTCGGCGGAAATTTTTCATGCGTTCATCCAAATCGACGTTTGCTTTGAGTTTCAGTTGGCATTTGTGCGCTTTTTCATCTGAGCTTATTGATTCGATTTCGTCAACCGACTTTAAAATCTCTTCAGCCAATAAGTAGCCCACTGCCAACTCCTTGAACTGTGAAGGGGAACACCAAATCACAAACGTGTATGCATCGTTAATCGAGATTTGCAGAGGAACCTCTTCAGCAATACAATCCTGTGTCTTTTCTGCCTTTCCCGTGGACAAGTCAAGCCTAATCATATCAACCTGACGCATAACCTAGTCCTCGTGTGGTTGTTTTTGAGCTCAGCGCTGTTGATAAGGCATTCGGCTGTCAAAATTTTTAATTTTTTTCGAACAGAAATAGAAAATAGTTGTTTGACGAATTATCGAATAAAACAAAAAAGAATGGGGCTAATTGTTGCCCAAAACTCAAAGAAAATTATAGGTATTTTTCGTATGTTTTTAGCTGTGGATTATTGGCTTTGTTGACGAAGATTTTGCCTGTGCCGTGTTCTCCGAGGTCGCCAAGAAATACGTAGAATGGTCCTGCGACGTTTGTTGTGTCGTCAACTTTGACTTTGGGTTTTACGCTGTCTATCGTGAAGGTTGGCATAACTTCTGGGATTGTGCCTGTTATGACTATTTTGCCTCCAGTCATACATGCGCCTGCCCTTGTGTCAACCTCTTTGTCGACAAGTATTGCGCCGTCGGTCATGTGATAACCAAGGAATCTGCCTGCGCCGCCTGCAATTTTGAGGACCCCTCCGTGTAGGTAGCATCCGACGTCGCTGCCGACTTTTCCGTCAACAACTATTAAGCCACCTTTCATGCCCGTTGCTGTACCTCGGTATGGGGAAGCTAAATAGTCACCAGCATCTCCATGAACTTCAATTAAGCCGCCTTTCATGTCGTTGCCTGACCATCCGCCAATGTTTCCGTTTATTGTGATTTTGCCACCAGTCATTTTTTCGCCTGTGTGCATGCCGCAGTCGCCGTTAACAAGGATTTCGTCTGTTTTCATAGCTTGGCCGATTCGTTTAACTTTGCTTGCGTCTCCGTTTATTGTGATGTACGGTGTTTCAAGGTTGTCTTCATGGATTTCAAATAGGTCGCCGAGTTTTAGATTGCGGTTTCCTTCGGTAACGGGCAGGTTTGCTATTTCAGCTGTGTCTTTGCCTTTGAATACATCAGGGCTTATGCATGCTGCTTGAACAGGTACGTCAAATTTTCTTTTGGGAATTAAGATGATCATTTTAGACACTGGCCTTTATTGTTAGTTTTTCTGGAACCCTCAGGTAATGGTCGAACACTGGATAATTGTCATATTCAATGGTCCAGTACTGTTTGAATTTGCGTCTCATTTCCTCGTCAATTACGCAGGGGTCTTTGGTTTGAACATCAAGCCACATCGTTCTGCCAGGTGTTGTGTTGTTTACTACCTCGCCATCTTTCACAACGACTTTGCCGTCTTTGATAGTGTATGCTGCATGTTTGAAGGCCTTGCGCGCGATCTTGAATTTTTGGGCAATATCGAGTTTCTCAGGGTTAATGTTGAATATTGCGATATCTGCATCAGCGCCAACACCAAGTTGGCCTTTGTTTGGAAGCCCCAAAGCTTTTGCTTGTCCAGCGCGAGTCATAATAGCTATTTCGTAGAGTGTCATTTCACGATCGATTGTTGGGAGCAAACTCTTTTTCTGGGCTCTCTTGTTGCAGTTTTTGAGTGTCGCTTCACGGGCTTTCTTACTGTATAACCAAGCGAGAACTCGTGGGTAAGCGAAGAAGGGTCCTCCGTTGGGGTGGTCAGTTGACATGAACATTTTCCAAGGATCCTTAATTAGCAAAGCCAATTCCAACCCAATAGACCATTGTAGCGCGTTTACTGGGCTGTTTTTCTTGTAGTGGAAAGGTATGATTCCGCCGCTGGTTTCAGTTTCAATGTCACTGTTAACCCATTTATTATGACCGCCTAATTCGTAAAGTGAAAATTCGAATGGCCCATCAGCCGTCATAGTTGTGGTGTCTGTGAATATGACCTGCCCCATGTCAAATGTCAGGTGGTTGTGAGAGTTTATGTAACTTGAAATTTCTTCTGATGCTGAATTAAAGTGTGCCCAGCTGTCACCTGCGAAGCTCGCGAACTGCAAGTGAGTAATGTGGCCAACGGGTTTACCATTGAAGGGCACGCTTTCTAACGCCTTCATAGTATCCAATGTTGTAGTATAGTTGCCTGGTAATCCAAGATTGTTAGTGTGAAGATGTATAGAATGAGGCAAGTTGAGTAACGCGTTAACTCTTGCTAAACCCGTAATGATTTCGCGTGGGGTAATGCAGAAGTTAGCTACTTGATCATCGATGCTGTGGACATTGTGCCCGAACCCCCAAGATTCTAAGCCGCCTGGGTTAACAATTTTTATTGCGTAACCTTTGGTTATATCGAGCATCCAAGCCACGTGTTTGGCGCATTCTTCAATTTTGCCTTTTGAGAGGTTTTCTAGTACAAACCACCAGTCGCCCAGTAGCGGATAAGTAGCTTTGTCAAGCAAGGGTATATCGTTTAATTCTTCATGAGTATGTTTAGCTTCCAAGGGCGCCATGGATGGATTCATGACTGTTGTATAACCCATACGTGAATAACGGTAACCAGTAGTGAAAGTCGATGGAATAGAGTAGCCAGTGCCACTCCGTGTCATAGCAGTTTTGCGTTCCACATCTTTAACGTGGTCATCTGGGCGAATTATTCTGCCAGTGTTAACTTCTCCACCCGCAATGTGCGTATGAATATCAACGCCGCCCGGCATAACAGTTAAACCTGAGGCGTCAATTACTTGGGCTTTGCTGCTAACTTTTTTAACGATTTTGCCGTCTTTGATCGCAATATCCATTTTTTCCCCATTAATCTTGTTAATAGGGTCAAAGACGAAGCCGTTTTTTATAAGTAACTCAGTCATTTAAGCAACCTCTGCTTTTTTTGTTTTCTTTCTTTGTTTAATTTCAATCTTCGGTGCCAATTTGTTGCGTGCTTTAAGTTCAGCGTTAGTTTCAATTTCTGGATTTTGGGCTTTAATTGCTCGAACTTCTTTTAGTATTTTCGTTAAGAGTTCTTCGTCGTTTAGGATGCCCTTTGGTGGCTCAACAACTTTGCGGAGCAGTATTGGAACATGATCCATGCGGTAAGCTGTTCCCACGTACTCTATTCCGCACCATTGAGTTGGAAACACTACATCACCAAGCCTTGAGATCGCATTCATGTCAGGGTTAATGGTGATCAAGGGGTGCTTCATCATATTTTGCATAGCTGCTTTTGGAAAGTTCGCACCTGGATCTGATGAAATGCATAGTGTCGCATCATTATCGCCGCGTCTAAGCAGGTCGATGGCTGTGAATTCACCAGGATTAAACTGGGGGTAGCCTTGTGAGAAATCAATTGCATATGGATAGCCCGTTTGCCAAGCGAAAACCACGTTTGCGCCTGTTACATTGAAGTGCCCACGCATTGGTGAAATAACGAATTTAGTTTTTCTGTTAAGATCTCTTGTCAATGCGATTGCTATTTCGATGTTTCTAAATCTGCCTGCACTTTGAGTTAAACCCAAACCGAAGAAGATAACGCCGAAATCGCAATTTACCATTGCGTCTGTAACTTCTTTAAGGTATTCAACTGGAACGCCGCCAATCTTGTCTAAATCAAGTTCTTGGTCAGCAACTAAACATCTCATGGCATCTAGTATTTCATAATCTTTGTTCGGTTCCACCTGAAGGAAGTAATCAGCTGCCTCGGCTGTAATGGTTTTTCTAACATCAACAACAATTAATTTACGTCCTTTTTTGTTAATTGCTTGTGGTGGTGCACCTACAGCGCAAGTTTGTGGATGAATTGGAGGATTATAGCTTCCTAATATTCGCTTTGAAGCTGCAACCATTTTTTTCTGGCTTGCAGCGCCTTTCAATTTTTCAATGTAACTTTTCCATTCGCTGCCTTCAAAGCGACCTTCGGTGAAACTCGTGTATCTTTCAAGGTGCCTTGGATGTGACGCCCATGGATCGCATGCCCAGTAAATCACTAGGTCAGCGCGGTGTCTAATTTGCCCAAGAGTACAAGATGGAATCCCAATTTCTTGTGTAGCCATAACTGAGGGTCCGTGGCAAACGCTGCAACAATTATCTAATGCTGAACCTAACTCTTCAGCTAATTCAACACCAATTCTTTGCGCTTCGCTAGTTGAGCTGCTCCAGCCGAACAGAAGGGGATACTTTGCATCTGTGAGAATTTGAGCTGCTTTGTGGACGGCTTCATCCATTGATACAGCAACTAACTTCCCGTCTTTTCTTATCATCGGTTTTAGAATTCGTTCTTCGCTTTTGTACCCATGAACCATTTTGGCTTCACATTGGGCACATCCATTCTTCATTTTTACAATTTCATTATTTTCCACTGTAACTTCTAAGTCATCACATAGACAACCGCATATTGGACAAACAACCGAGTTTATTACTGTCATAACCATTACCGCCCATACTCTTTCATTAAAAGCTCATCAAGGCTTAAGACAACTTCATTTGGAGCAGGTTGAACTTCAACTGAAAAACCTTTAAACATAGGCATGCCCATGCCGAAAGTTTCGTCGCCGCAAATTGCATTTGCCCATAAACCGGCGGGTATGAAAACCATTCCGG